>OGZC01000392.1_pt1 | contig 25505 bp, 23 predicted proteins | sample 1576751 | NCBI WGS metagenome assembly OGZC01 (sample SAMEA3541486, study PRJEB24748) | human gut metagenome | biome: human gut; feature: human-associated habitat; material: faeces | place: China | collected 2012
CTATCACAATCTGCAGGCAGGCTATTACCGTATCGCGGTCAAAACGAGAGTGCAGAACCGCGGTCTAATTAAAGCACTTAAGGAAGCAATAAAAACATGCGCTCTTTATTAGTATTAATTGATGGCTTAGGCGATTCCCCGATTCCTGCATGGCAGGGACAGACTCCCTTTGAGCACACAGTGCATCCTGCGATGGATGCGCTGGCTGCTTCCGGGACACTTGGGAGCCTCAGCATATGTGAAAATGACATCATTCCCGAAAGCTGCAGCTGTATTCTGCGGCTTCTGGGTGTAGATAAAAAGGATATACCGCACAACCGTGCTTATCTGGAGCTGTTGGCGCACAATCGTGATATTTCCGAATATGAAATGGTGCTGCGCTGCAATCTGGCTGCTGTTGATGCTGACGGCCGTCTTGCTGCCTTCAACGGGCAGGGACTGACGCCGCTGGAGATGCAGCAGGCTGCCAAGCAGTGTGACGGTATCCTTAAAGATATAGAGTTTATCCATCTATCTGAATATCGTAATCTTTTAGTGATGAACAAGGAGGCCGGCGTGCTGAACTGCGCTGTAGAGCCGCCGCACGAAAGTGTAGGCGGGGATGTAAACAAACTGCTGCAGGAGCTACGTAGCCAATCTCTGTCCATTAACTATTTTTTGCAGGAGTCGGCAAAACGGCTGCAGCCCTTTGCCCGCGACGGCCTGCAGTACATCCTCTATCCCTGGGGTCCTTCAGCCCGTCAGGTACTGCCTTCCTTTGGCAGTCTGCACGGACTGCGCGGCGGGGCGGTGTGCAAGGCGGAGATTGTCATCGGCATTGCCAAAGCCTTGGGCATGGATGTAATAACACCGCCAAATGCAACCGGCGATGTAGACACTGATATTATGGCGAAGGCCGAAGCAACACTTGCTATGCTGCAGCAGGATGATTTTGTCATTGCACATTTCAACGGCAGTGACGAGGCTTCGCATCGTTATGATTATCAGGCGAAGGCTGATTTTATCAGCAGAATAGATACCCAGTTTTTACAGACCATAGCAGCAAAGTATCATGAACCACTGAAGCTCGTCATCTGCGGCGACCACGTTACCAGCTCGGTAACAGGTAAGCACGGTGACGGCTGCACGCCTGTGATTGCAGGCTATCTTAATACCACAGGTCACAGTATACGGCTGCAAAGCTACCGTGACATACTGGACTTTTTGATGAAAGAGAGTGATTAAAGTGGCAAAAGCACTTATGATAGTAGGTACCATGTCAAATGCAGGCAAGAGCCTGGTAACAGCAGGTTTATGCCGTGTATTCAATCAGGACGGCTACAAGGTAGCACCGTTCAAATCCCAGAACATGGCGCTGAATTCCTTTATCACCGCCGAGGGTGCGGAAATGGGACGTGCGCAGGTTGTGCAGGCTGAAGCAGCCAATATTGAGCCCAGCGTACTGATGAATCCTATTCTGCTGAAGCCTACCAGCGACAGCGGTTCCCAGGTTATTGTCAACGGCGAAGCAATCGGTACCATGAAGGCCGGCGAATATTATGCAATGAAGCATACCTTGCGCCCGGAGGTACAGAAGGCGTTTGATACGCTGGCTTCCAAATTCGATATCGTCTGCATCGAAGGTGCAGGTAGCCCGGCGGAAATTAACATCAAAAAGGACGATTTTGTCAACATGGGCATGGCTAAAATGGCCAAGGCTCCTGTGCTGCTGGTAGCAGATATTGACCGCGGCGGTGTTTTCGCTTCCATCTACGGCACACTGATGCTGCTAGAGGATGACGAAAGAGAAATGGTTAAGGGTGTTATCATCAACAAGTTCCGCGGTGACGTAGAAATCCTGCGCCCCGGCCTGAAGATGATTGAAGAAAAAACAGGCGTGCCTATCGTAGGCGTGCTGCCGATGCTGAAGGTTGATATCGAGGATGAGGACAGCCTTTCCGAGCGTATCAGCGGCCGCAGCGAGGTTAAGCTGATTGATATTGCAGTTGTACGCATTCCGCGTATGTCAAACTATACAGACTTCAATGTGTTCGAGCTGATTCCCGGCGTATCCCTGCGCTATGTAACCAGTGTACGCGAGCTGGGCCAGCCGGATATGATTATTATCCCCGGTACAAAAAATACCACCGGCGACCTGAAATGGCTGCGCCAGAGCGGTATGGAGGCTGCTATTTTGAAGCATGCTAACAGCGGTACCGTAGTGTTCGGTGTCTGCGGCGGTTATCAGATGCTGGGCAAGCAGATTTCCGACCCGTACGGCGAGGAGGACGGCACAGGCAAAGCTAACGTTACTCCCGGCATGGGCCTGCTGGACATCGAAACAACCTTTATCGAAAAGAAACGTACCATACAGATGGCCGGCAAATTCGGTCAGGTGCAGGGCATCTTCTCCGCACTGAGCGGTCTGCCGCTTTATGGCTATGAAATTCACTCCGGTGTAACCGAATTCCCTGAGGAGAAAGCACTGACCTCTATCAGCCCGATTCACGAAAACGGTGAAATTATGGCCGAGGGCTCTCAGAACACCGAGGGCAAGCTCAATGTTTACGGTACCTATGTACACGGCGTCTTTGACGGCGATGGCATTGCCGTGAAGATTGTGGAGGCGCTGCTGGCCAAGAAAGGTAAAAAGATGGAGGATATTCAGACCATCAACTTTGCGGAATACAAACGTCAGCAATATGATATTCTTGCCGACAGCATTCGTGAGAACCTGGATATGAAGAAAATTTATGAGATTTTGGAAGCAGGTGCCTAAATGAAAGACGGTGGACTGATTCATATTTACTGTGGCGATGGCAAGGGAAAAACTACCGCTGCTATGGGCTTGTCAATCCGCTGCGCAGGCCATGGCAACCATGTGCTGATAGTGCAGTTCCTCAAAAGCAGACCGACAGGCGAGCTTGCGAGCTTAGCATTGCTGCCCAATATTGAGGTAATGCGCGGCAAGGAAACCAAGAAATTCACCTTCCAGATGAACGATGAGGAAAAGGCAGAGGTTAAGCGCGAGCATATGGTGCTTTTCGACAAGGTTAAGCAAAAATGCGCTAACGAGCATATCGATCTGCTGATTTTCGACGAAATCATCGGTGCCTGCAATACCGGCGTTTTTGACCAGGCTGCTTTAGTAGAATTCCTGAAGAACAAGCCGCAGGAGCTGGAGGTTGTTATGACAGGCCGTAATCCGGCACCTGAGCTGGTGGAGCTGGCTGATTATGTATCTGAAGTCTGCATGCGCAAGCACCCCTTCAAAAGAGGTATTCCGGCGCGTGTAGGCATTGAAAAATAAGGCTTCGGCCTTGCAGCATATGTTAAGAAAGGTAGTGTAAAATAATGCATTTACAAAATGTTTTACCCGCTGACATTGAAAAACGTAGTATGGAAATTATCGGCGAGGAGCTGGGCCAGATCCGTATCGACCCCGAGAAGATTGATATCGTTAAGCGTGTTATTCATACCTCCGCTGATTTTGATTATGCCCGCAATATGCTGTTTTCCGACGGCGTAGTAGAGAAGGCGCTGGCTGCACTGCAAAAGGGTGCTACCATCGTTACCGATACCAACATGGCCTGCACCGGCATCAACAAAATGGGTCTGGGCAAGCTGGGCGCAAAGGCTGTCTGCTTCATGGCAGATCCCGATGTTGCAGCACGCGCTAAGGAAGCAGGCTCCACCAGAGCCGCTGCCTGCATGGAAAAGGCCTGCACCATCGAAGGTCCGGTAATTATTGCCGTAGGTAACGCACCGACTGCGCTGGTTCGTCTGGACGAGCTGGTTAAGGAAGGCAAGATTAAACCGGAGCTGGTTATCGGCGTTCCTGTAGGCTTTGTAAATGTTGTGGAATCCAAGGAAATCATCATGAAGACCGGTATTCCTTATATTGTTGCCCGCGGCCGCAAGGGTGGCAGCAACGTTGCCGCAGCAATCTGCAATGCGCTTATCTATAAGCTGACACGTAAATAATTGTAAGTAATTAAGAATGATTATAGCTGAAATCGTAGCTAAAGATACAATTTCAGAGCCAAATTTTGACAAAATAGTAAAATCATTTTCAATTACTTGACAAATCAGTTTATATGTTATAGGATAAATTCTATAACGTATGACTGCTGATTCATTGATGGAACAGTGCTTTTTTAGCACTGTTTTTTTCAAGCGTTGCAAAGCTGTTAGAAAATTAGAAAGAATAGCAATATTAGCTTGATTCTTACGGTTTTGTGTGATAAAATAAAATGAAGGTATTTTTAGATTATGGACACTACAGTTAATAACTATCCGGAAAGGTTTTTAACTTATCTGGAGGTTGAAAAAAATTGTTCTCAGCATACGATTGAAAGCTATCAAAAGGATTTGGCTGCCTTTGCGGAGTTTATGCTGCGCAGAAACAAGCAGAATTTTTTCTGGCAGCAGACAGGTCCTTTGGATGTGCGTGGCTATCTCGCAGAGCTTAACGAAAAGCAGTATGCGCGCAGGACGATTGCCCGCAGGATATCTGCACTGCGTTCCTTTTTTAAATACCTTGTGCGTGAAGCGGTTATTGAATATAGTCCGCTGACAAAGGTGCGCACGCCAAAGTTGGAAAAAAAGCTGCCGGCTTTTTTAGACGAAATTGAAATCAACGAGCTGTTGGCGATGCCCGATAAAAGTAAGGTATTGGGTGTTCGTGATCAGGCGGTTCTGGAGATGCTTTATGCTACCGGCTGCCGTGTATCCGAGCTGGTAGGGCTTACTCTTGAAAGAGTAGACCTGAGCAACCGGTTTGTGCTTTTGCTCGGCAAGGGTAATAAGGAAAGGGTTGTGCCGGTAGGCCACACCTGCTGTGCTGCGTTAAGTACATATTACCATGTACGACAGCAGCTTATGCTTCAATATCAGCAGGAGCATGACTTCATTTTCGTCAATAACCGTGGTGGTAGGCTCACGGACCGCAGTGTAAGGCGTATTTTAGAGAAATATATAAATATGCTGGCTATCCATAAAAATGTCAGTCCGCATACTATACGCCATTCCTTCGCAACGCATCTTTTAGAGCATGGTGCCGATCTGCGTTCGGTACAGGAGCTTTTAGGACATGCGAATTTATCAACAACGCAAATTTATACGCACGTTTCAAATGAACATGTGACGAATGTTTACAAGAAGAATCATCCAAGAGCATAATTTTTTTTAGGAGGGCAAAATCATGAAATTGTTGGAAAAGACCAGAAAGATTAACAAGCTTTTACAAAAAGGAGATAAGGTTGAGTTTAACGCTATTGCAAAGTTGTTGCGTGACGTTATTGAAGCAAACACCTATATTGTCGGCCGTAAGGGCGGCGTAAAGGGTTATGCGCTGATTCACGAGTTTGAATGCGATATTATGCGTGAGCAGGTTCTTGACGATATGCGTTTCCCTGAGGATTATCTGGGCTTTATTATGAGCGTTAAGGAAACGCTGGCCAACATTCCTCATCAGAATCAAAACTGTTCCTTTGTTGCTGATACAAAATGCATTTTTAACGGTAAGATGACTACTGTTGTACCTATTTATGGCAATGGCGAACGCCTTGGTACCCTGATTGTTGCTAAATATGATGCGGAATTCGATGATGATGATTTGCTGCTGGCTGAATATGCTGCTACTGTTTTGGGTGTTGAAATTCTGCATGACCGCGAAGCAGTTGTTTCCGAAGAAATCCGCAAGAAGGCTACTGTACAGGTTGCTTTCTCCACCTTGTCCTATTCTGAGCTGGAAGCTATTGTAAACATTATGGGCGAGCTGAATGGCAACGAAGGCCTGCTGGTTGCTTCGAAGATTGCTGACCGCGTAGGTATTACCCGTTCCGTTATCGTTAACGCACTGCGTAAATTTGAAAGCGCCGGCCTGATTGAAACCAAATCCTTGGGCATGAAGGGCACCTATATCCGCGTACTGAATCTGATGCTGTTTGAAGAACTGAAGAAGAGATCCTAAGTTTTTTGATAAATTATATATATAATGAAGCCAGTCTGTTGTAACTGTAGTTGCGGCAGACTGGCTTTTCTTATGGAAGTTAAAGCTCCCCGATACGGTAGTATCGAGGAGCGGCTTTTTTAGTGTGCAAGCTTTTGGCCAACAACAAAGGCCAGTGAGTTGTTGACGAACTGGTTCAGGCTGATGCCCTCACGTTCTGATTCTTCGGCCAGCAGGCGGTGCAGTGTTTTAGGTACACGCACTACGAACCTGCCGCTGAAGCGAGGCTTCATATTTGGCTCGTTGATGGGCAAACCGCGGTCGAGCATATCAATAATCCATTCACGTTTAGCATCCTGCAGATTTGTATAAGCTTCTTCGACTGTTTCACCATCGGTCATACAACCAGGGAGCAGGGGAATGCAGGCGAGATAGCCGCCGCCTTCATCTTCGGGAATAACGCTGATTTCAGAAGCATAATTTAAAGATAAGTAGTAATTTAAATCTTTTTTCATGTTAAATCACTCTCCTTTCTGAATATCATCAATTAAATTTGCAATAATACGAGCATAGACTTTTTTGATTTTCCCATTATGGACTGGGATGCTCAAAGATTGCCTGTCTGAATAACGAATTTTAAAATGACTGCCACCACCAGTAGGCGGTTTAACTTCGGCTCCTAACTTTTCTAAAAGAGCTATGGTCTGGTCCCAAGGCAAATCCCTGCCGTTGGCCAGAGCGCGGAGTTTTTTCTCGAGGGATGTCATAATATACCTTCTTTCTTTATGATACTATATATAGTATAAAATATCAACAAAAAAATAGCTGTTACGTACTTCATTACGAAATTCGTAACAGCCATTGAACACCTTCAGTGTTTAATGCTTAGAGCATATTTGGTTATTTTGCACCACCGAAGAGATACTTTCTTGATTCCAGGAACAGTGCAATTGCCAGGATGAAGAGTACAGAACCCAATGCAGCGGTAATGATATGAGTTGCCATGTTAGCGAAGATGATTTGTGCCAATGCAACCAAAGTTACACAGAACATAAATGCCATCGGGATGAGAACCATCAGGTTATCACGGCCAACGCTCTTCAGCCATACACCGACAGCCAACAGGGAGAGAGCAGCCAACAGCTGGTTAGCAGCACCGAAAATCGGCCAGATGGTGAGGTAGGAACCAAGGGACATGTAACCGGACAGTACAACGGTAATCAGAGTAGCAACAAACGGGTTGGTGAGAACGTTACCTTGAGCTTCGCCGGTTTTCGGATCAACCTTAGTGAACAGCTCCTGGAAAATGAAGCGGCCCAGACGGGTTGCGGTATCAAGAGTAGTCATAGCGAAAGCGGAGATAGTCAGAGCAACAAAGCCTTTAGCAACGCCGAAGGAGAAGCCAAGCTTGGTCATGAAGGTACCAACGCCGTCAGCAAATACGTTTACAGGACCGCCGTTCTTTAAGAGCTCGGTCAGCTTGTCGCCGCCAACATAGCCAACAGCAACAACCGCAACTACAGCCAGCACGCCTTCAAGCAGCATGGAGCCGTAGCCAATGAGTTTAGCATTGCCTTCGTTATCGAGCTGTTTGGAGGTAGTACCGGAGGATACCAGGGAGTGGAAGCCACTGATAGCACCGCAAGCAACGGTTACGAACAGCATCGGGAACATCGGGTTGGTGCCTTTGCCGGAAGGATCAAAGGTGGTGAAAGCCGGCAGCTGCATGGAAGGCTGATAAATTGCGATACCAACCAGAGCGAATGCGATGCAGGCATACAGCAGGAAGGAGTTCAGATAGTCACGCGGCTGCAGCAGAATCCAGACAGGGGCGATAGAAGCAACGAAGATGTAAACCATCAGGATGCAAACCCAAACGTTTTTGGACAGGTGCAGCGGATACATGTTGCCGATAGCGATTGCAACAACCAGCATGATAACACCGATAACGGTGCCGACGCCGAGGCTCAGGCCGCAGCGATATACGGAGAAGCCGAAGATAACAGCCAGCACGATGAACAGCAGGGAAGCTGTTGCAGCCTGCGGGCTTGCTACGAAGGTAGCGGCTACGATGTTAGCGAAAGCAGCGATAACAACTAGCAGAGTTACATATGCGAAAATGGAGAAGAGGAACTTGCCGCTCTTGCCCAGAGTTGCATCGATAATCTGGCCGATGGTTTTGCCGTCAAAACGGATGGAGGAGTACAGAGCACCGAAGTCATGCACGCCGCCGAAGAAGATACTGCCGATTAAAATCCACAGCATTACAGGAACCCAACCGAATACAGCAGCGGTGATAGGACCAACGATAGGACCGGCGCCGGCGATGGAGGAGAAGTGATGGCCCATCAATACAGCGGGCTTGGTCGGCATATAGTCGACGTTATCGCACAATCTCTCAGCCGGAGTCTTACGGGTAGGGTCAACACCCCACTTTTTACACAGCCAGGAACCATAGGTTACGTAGGCAACAAAGAAGATAACCATTGAGCCTACAAGCAACAATAAACCACTCATAAATAACATCCTTTCTTTCCCTTTTGCATCATTGCAAAATAAATAATTTAGAAAATGATAACTACTAGTGCACTCTATATCTTATGTGCAATATAGAAATAGTATACCACAATTAGGCTTATTGTCAACGAATTGTCACAGAATTATTTATTAACTTAAAAAAGCGAAAAAGCTGTTAAGATTTGTACAAAATGTGCAAATGCTTAACAGCCGAATACTATTTATTTTTTCCGCGGAGGAATAACTTGTCCAGTGTGAATCGACAGATATCAAGCTTTGGCAAACTCGAAAATAGCCTTTTCCTTAACGCCTGCTTTGTTGCAATAAAGCTTCTGTGCAGGGATATCTACGAGGTACAAAGCAAGATCGGACCAGCCCTTCAGGGTGAAGCAGTAGTCCTTGTGCTGCCTGAGCTTCTGCAGGTCTACAAGAGCCTTTTCCTCAACGCCTTCTTCACAGATGAGCACGAGGGCATAGATACTGCTCATGTGCTCGGTAGTGGTTTTGAGCGCTACCATAGCGTCCTTGGTGAACTGCAGATAGGGGGCAGCCATGTCCGCAGTCAGCTTTTTGTTGAAGTGCGCAGCATAAAGATATTCGTTGTGCTGCACACTGTAGGTCTTTAAAGAAGGCACGATGAAATAGCCTTCGTCCGCAGCGTTCAGCTCTGCTGCGAGGACAAATGCCGGCGCTTTCGGTAATGGCTTCTTATCATAATAGTGAGCAAGACGCTGCTCTAATTGCTGTAAATATTCTTGACCGTTCATTATGGTACTTCCTTTGTGTTTGATAGCTTTTAGTATAAGCTATCAGGCAGTTTTTGTCCAGTATTACCGGTTTTATGACTTGTTACAGGCTTCTTTGGCAATTCCACGCAAATTCGCTATATATAATAGGATATGAATGTTCTTAAAATGCTACAATTATGAAAAAAATTTCGATAACTGATGACAATTACCACAATTCAAGCTATAATAAGTATATAAACAAAAAATTATTTTATGAGGTGACATACAATGCAATTTCCGATAGTTTTAGGTGTTTCTGCACGTCACGCACATCTGTGCCGTGAGCATATGGATATTTTATTTGGTGAAGGCAGCGAGCTGCACGTTAAAAAGCCGATTGGCCAGCCTGGTCAGTTTGCTTCCGAAGAACAGATTACCATGGTAACTCCCAAGGATTCCATGAAGCTGCGCATCATCGGTCCTCTGCGTCCGGAAACTCAGATTGAGCTTTCTCTGACTGACGCACGCAAGGTTGGCCTTGATGCTCCTATCCGCAACAGCGGTGACATCGCAGGCAGCGCTGGCGCTAAGCTCATCGGTCCGAAGGGCGAGCTGGAGCTGAAGGAGGGTATTATCATCGCTGCGCGCCACGTGCATCTGTACCCCGAAACCGCTGAAAAATACGGCCTGAAGGATGGCGATATCGTTGATATTACCACAGAGGGCGAGCGTTCTGTAACACTGCATAATGTTCTGGTACGTGCGGGCGTAAAGCATGCTGACGAGGTTCATATTGATACCGACGAAGCTAATGCCTGCAACCTGGGCAGCGGCGTGATGGTGAACGTTGTTACTAAATAACTTACTTATAATAAAGTAGAGGAGCGAAAGCTTATGAATAAAAGTGCGATTTTAGCAGCAATGCTCATCCTTGCAAGCAGTAGTGCTTATGCCTACGAAAACAGCTATGCAGGCTACAGTGTTAAGGACGGACAGCCTTACTATAAGCTGGAAGCGAAGAAGGTTTATGCGTATACCAATATCAGCAGCAAAAAGGTTTATCAGAACGAAGAGGATTTAAAAAATACCGCAGTTAATATTGTTAACTATTACACAGCAGAGGATATGGAGCAGATTTTAGGCGAAAAATTCTCTACTGCTTATTTTGATGCGGAATATGAGAAGCTGGCACTTTTGGAGCGCTCCCAGCTTAATCCGAAAACCGTGCCTGCGCCGCTGCTGGAGCTTGATAAATATGCCGAGCATGACAGTAACGGCAATCTGACGATTCAGAGCAAGGTGCTCAAAGAAAAGCTGGAAAAGCTTACGCCTCTTATTAAGACAGGGAAAATTACCGGCAAAAAGGCGATAACTATTTCTTACCTATATAAACAGGGTGATGTGCTGGTTAAAATTGACACCAGTCTTGTTTCTGCCAACGACAGACTTTATCTGCTGTCGACAGTAAATACCGACCAGGATCTGTACGCGCCCAAAAAGGACGAGAAAGACGCTGACGCTGATGCAGATATTGATGATATCGATACTGACGAAGAAAGCGACGAAAATGATGAGGCCAAGACCGAGCCCAAATCTGCTGCTTCCGCAAAGGAAGAGATGGAAAAGGCTCTGGAGGTTGAGAACGTTTTTGTTCGCGATGTACCGGCCGAAACCATGCAACGCTTTGATAAAGCACACACTGATCTGCTGAAGGGCTTTAAGGCTTTTACTCCGACAAGCACGCCGAAGGCTATCAGCTTTACTGATACTGCAGTCGGCAAAAGTGTGCAGCTGCCGGATGACTGGTTCTATGGCCAGCTGAATCTTAAATATAAGGACAAGGGCACATTTTACCTGACTTTGGCTTCTTCAATGAAGGAAATGCAGGAGGTTGCCGCAAATACTGATTATGACAGTGTTTATTCCGTATTAGCTATTCCGCAGGCTGACCCCGAATACCAGAAGAAGGTTACGGAGCTTTACAGCAGCGGTGCGCGTAATGTTCTGCAGCATTGGAATCATCTGCTGATTACTGCCAGTGTTGATAACATTACCGACGCTGAAATCAAAGAGCTTCTTTCAACGCCTGTTGCCAACAGACTTGCGGTTGAGAGTTTTATCTCCGAAGGTCTGCAGCGCATGAAGGGTTTCAGCAACGAATACTTTGCTTTGAAGGATTATAAGACAAATTTTGACTTCACCCAGGAAAAAGCTCTTATCGGCATCAATGCTGATACCGAGTTGCTGAAGGATTTTGCTTATAACAACAAAATTTTACTGAGCTGCAACCAAAAAGCTGCTACAGCGATGCTTTTTATCAAAAAAACCGACGTTGAAACGGAAAAAAGCCTTGAACAGCAAGTAAACGAATGGCACTTTTAACTACACAGGTGCAATGAGTTGCAGTGCATGAAAATATCACGTCTGAGAAAAGGAAAATTTAACATAATATACATTATCGGACGTAAAATATTATTTTGCAGTCTTTGCGGTAAAAAGGCAGCATTATAGACATGTTTATTTCCCAACTGAGGAAAATGCTGAGAAAAGCGTCAGATTATGAGAATTCTTCGCTTTTTGCTTCTCCCCCGGAGGTTTTGAGAAGTTTTTAGCATTTTTTATGTTAAATTAGCCACTGTGCGCACTGCTGTTTGACGAAATTACTTTTATCTGTTATAATTTGTATAAGGTTAACTATAAACACATGATTGGAGGGTCTAAAATGGGAAGAAGAAAAGCACTCCCGCCGGACTTTGATGGCAACTATACCGAAGATATGTTGTCTGAACGCCAACGTAACATTTTGAAATTCGTCCGTACTTTTATTAATCATAAGGGCTATCCGCCTGCTGTACGCGAAATCGGTGCAGCAGTAGGTTTATCCTCCAGTGCCAGCGTGCATAATCATCTGAAGAAGCTGCAGGAGTATGGCTTCATTCAGCGTGATGCTGCTAAGCCGCGTGCTCTGGAGCTGATGAGCGAAAGCGATGCCTGGAGAAACAAGCTCCTTGTTCCGGTACCGCTGGTTGGGAAGGTTACTGCAGGTGTTCCTATTCTTGCTGTCGAGAACATCGAAGAGACCTATCCTATTCCTCGTGACCTGATTGGCTGCGACGATGATGTTTTCATGCTTTCCGTATGCGGTGACAGCATGATTAACGCAGGTATTCTGGATCATGACTACATTATTGCACGTAAGCAGAATTTTGCTAATAACGGCGATATTGTTGTTGCCCTGATTGACGGCGAGGAAACTACCGTTAAGCGTTACTTCCGCGAGCTGCGCAGTGTGCGCCTGCAGCCGGAAAACGATAAGTATGAGCCTATTGTAGGTTCTGACAACATTAAGGTGCTTGGTAAGGTTATTTCTGTATTCCGTATGCTCTAATAGCCTGACTGTAAAATGCATGTAAAATGATGTCACTTTAGCGTCAAATACAAAAAACAGCTCTTTACAGAGCTGTTTTTTTGTTATATATTATAGTTATGAATGTATGTAAACGATTTTTACAAGGAGATGACGCATATGTTACATCCATCTACTGATATTATTATGAACGCCCAGCAATTCTTTGCTGCGGACCAGAGCGAAGCTAATCTGGTGAAGCTGCTACATGCAGTCAGCGTAATGCTGCAGGAAGGTGCAGAGGTGCTCATTCCTACTGCTGCCGATGCGCCGGAGGGCCAGCTGCTGCTGCAGACGCAGACTACGGACAGCGGCTTGGAATATATGACTGCTTACAGCAGCAAAGAGGCCTACGAGCAGGGCGAGCCTTGCAATGTTATCAGCCGCCCTTTGGTCAACTACTTTGAAGCTATCCTGCAAATGGATGGCATTGCGGGTATTATCTTTAACCCTGCTTCCCCTGCTCCCTTCAATATTCAAAACCGGATGATCAAGGAGCTGTTGGCTGATGCCAAGAAGAACAAGCAACAGAATGCTATTTCCGTTTGGCGCGGTGATATAACTACGTTGGACTGCGACGCGATTGTTAATGCTGCCAACAGTACGCTTTTAGGTGGCGGTGGCGTTGATGGTGCTATCCACCGCACTGCAGGACCGCAGCTTTTGGAGGAATGCAAAACCTTAGACGGCTGCACAACCGGTGCGGCAAAGATTACCTATGGCTATAACCTGCCTGCAAGCTACATTATTCATACTGTAGGACCAATTTATAATGGTAAGGTTGAACAAAGACTGGAGCTGGCCGACTGCTACAAGAACAGCCTGGACCTGGCGCGCAAGCATCATCTGCACAGCATTGCTTTCCCGGCGATTTCTACCGGTGCTTATGCTTATCCTGTGGACGAGGCTGCCCGTATCGCTCTTTTGACCTGCACTGAATGGATTAATGCCAACGCTGATTATGGCATGAGCGTTGTACTGACCTGCTTCAACAGCAGCGTTTATAACGCTTATCAGGAGCTTGTTAAAAAGGCGCAAAACGGCGAGCTGGATTAACATTATAGCACTTTTATGTATGACAAAACCCGTGACTTCCTTCGGAGGTCACGGGTTTTCTTAGCTTTGGTGTAAGCTTAACAGCGTACAGATTTACGCATTGATGATATTGTTGAACAAAGATTTATTGGCTTCAATAGGCTGCTTGCCGCCGACTACACAGATCAGGCCGTCGCTGAGCATATCCTCTACTACCTTAGCCAGTGCTTGCAGGTCTGCATTGCTTACCTGCAGGATTTCGCTGCGGATGCGTTGGCGCAGCTCAACGGGAACGTGCTTCAGATATTGAGCGGTTGCCTTGTCAAGACGCATGCTGTTGGTCAGGGGCTTATCCATCGTGCTGATGGTACCGATAACGTACTTGTTCAGCTCGCGTTCGGGGAATTCTTCGTTTCTCAGCCATTCTGCCAGACCTTGGTAAGCCTCCAGAGTTTTCGGCAGCTGCGGGTCGCGGTAGGATGCAAACACGCCTACGCCGTTCAGCTCAAAGCGTGCGGTAACACCGTAAGCGCCGCCCTGAATACGGATTTTGGTCCAGAGATATTCATAGCTCAGAATGGTTTCCAGTACAGCCATCGCGCCCACGTATTTGTGACCGTGCTTAGCAAAGTTGCCGCCTGCAGCAACGTATTGTACCTTACCTGCGGTAGCAATAGCCTCGTTAACGGTGCCTACGGGCAGAACCTCAGCCTTCTCCCCTGCTTCTGCCTCAGACAGCTTGCTGATGAAATCAAGGCACTGTTGTCTTACTGTTGCCTGCTCTTTTACGTCACAGCTATAGCTGAGCAGGAAACGGTTCTTCTGGAAGAAGCGTTTGATTAACAGGCGCAACTGCTCCAGTACCTGCGGTGCCAGCTCGTCGAAGTTATCGGTCAGCTTTTTGAGGAACTGGTAATAGCTGAATTCATCCTGCTCGTTGACGCGTGCGCCGGCAGAGCAATAGGAGAACAGTCTGGTGATAGCAACGGTCTGACCGCGGTTGAAGAAATTGTCGTCCCAATCGGTTTTCAGCTCGGACACCAGCTCGCGGAAGCGCTCCAGATCGTCCATCTTGCTTTCCAAAGCAATGGCCTGCAGGATATCCAGCATTTTCGGCAGGTTATCGGTGAGGCATTTGCCTTTGGTGGAGAAGTAAATTTTATAATCATCCGTAGATTCTGCTTCGGTGAAGGCGCGTACAGCGAACGAAATACCACCGGTATACATGATGGCGTTGGTTGCCAGCTCCTGATAGCTGTAGCGCTCGGTGTTGAACTTGCCCATGATATCTGTGAGCAGATAGCACAGAGGCAGCTTTTCGGCTTCCATATCGGTAATATCAAAATAGAAGCTGGTATAAGCGATTTTGTTTGTATTGCGCGGAAGATACAGCAAATGGCTTGCGCCCAGCTCTTCCTCCTGCGTTTCAATCTTCTCTACCTCCTGCCTGATGTCGCTGCGCTTCAGTACAGGGATGGTTGCGCGTGCTTCCTCACTGTCGGGAGTAGCCTGCAGACGGTGCAGCTCGGCGCATTCGTCGATATGCTGCTGCAGCTCCTCCTGGCTCATCTGTGCCTTGATAGCGCTCATCTTGGCAGCAGCGGCTTCCTGGTCTGCTTCCTCCTTGCCGGGCTGCGGCAGCAGGGTTACCAGCACCTTATGGGTGTTGTCCAGCAGATAGTTTTCAATAATGCTTTCGTAATAGTTGGTTTTCAGGCCCTCGCGCAGAGCTGCCAGATATTTGTTATAGCACAGGCCTTCAATCGGATTGCCGTCGTACAGCCAGTTATCCATAATGCCGATGCCAAGAATCAGTCCCTTGGGATAGCCGCCGAAATCTGCCTCACGCAGCTTGAATTCCATAGAGTTGATGTTAGCCTCCAGTAGCTTTTTATCAATACCGTTGATGGTGATGTCCTGCAGTGTTTTATAGATAACGCTGATAAATTTATCGCGCAGCTCCTTCTCACTGCCGCTGGCACGGATAGAAAATACCGGCTGATACATGCTTGAGGTATAGCTGCCGTTGATAATCTGGCCTACACCTGCGTCCATCAGTGCACGGCGCAGTGCGGAGGATTCGCTGTCCAGCAATGTGCTTTTCAGCAGGCTCAGAGCCATGCTGGTCTGCAGGTCGGTTGCCTTGCCTGTTACGATAGAAAGCTCGTGATATGTTTTGGCAGTGCAGTCTTCCTCTGCCCCAACCGGATAAAAGGCTTCGATATCCGCAGTACGCGGCAAGGGCTGCTGCTCTGCGATGGCGGAATCAACAGTACCGGTTTTCTCAAAGCTGCTCAGATATTCGCTGTCGAGATATTCCAAAGTAGCATCGATATCCATATCGCCGTATAAATAGATATAGCTGTTTTCCGGGCTGTAATAGGTTTTGTGGAACTGCTCGAATTTTTCCTGAGTCAGCTGCGGAATAGCGTCCGGATAGCCGCCGGATTCAAAGCGGTAGCAGTTGTCAGGGAACAGAGCCTTCATTGCTTCGTTTTCCAGATATGCGTCTGGCGAAGAATACACGCCCTTCATCTCGTTATAAACAACGCCGTTGTAGCTCAGCTCGCCGTCGAGGCTGTCCAGATTATAATGCCAGCCCTCCTGACGCAGGGTGTATTTGTTCTGATAGAAGGAAGGATAGAACACAGCGTCCAGATAGACGTCCATCAGGTTATGGAAGTCCTTATCGTTGCGGCTGGCAACTGGATACATGGTCTTATCCGGGAAGGTCATAGCGTTCAAAAAGGTGTTCAGAGAGCCCTTGACGAGGTCTACGAAGGGCTCCTTTAAGGGATATTTGCGGGAGCCGCAGAGAGAGGAATGCTCCAGAATATGTGCCACACCTGTATCATCTGCAGGCGGAGTTCTGAAGGAAATAGAAAAAACCTTGTTATCGTCATCGTTAGCAAGGTACAAAAGGCGTGCGCCGCTCTTGATATGCTCCATGATATATGCCTGGGAGCTGATTTCATCTACAAATTGTGCTTGTAAAACCTTAAAGCCGTGGTATACGGCATTTATTGCTAAAGTCATTGTTGCCTCCTAAAAATTTACACTATGGTATTTATTATAGCATATTTGCATATCTATTGTCTGAAATTCTTGTAAAAATAGTTAGCTGTTGCTAAAAAAGATTATCTCCTTGCCAAAAGCGCTGTTCTTGCCTATAATAATTAGTAGAATAGTCAGAATCTGGAGGGAGTGTTTATGGAAGAAGCACGCTTTACACTGCGCATTCATCCTATTATTATGAATAAGATGAAGCATTTGGCAAAGATAAATGGCCGTTCGGTCAATAAGGAAATCGAACAGATTTTGAAATGGGTTATTGATGATTACGAGCGCCAATACGGCAAAATTGACGCTAACTTCGGCGCTGACCAGGGCGGAAATGCCGGGCTTCAGCACAGGCGCAACGGTTAAGGAAGCGCCGGAGCAGCCTATGGAAATGCTCTTTTGTTTGGATAATAAAAGCAAAAAATAATATGTAGGCTCCCCTGCACTACGCTATACAAATAATTAAGGCACTACTGCGCTCACAGTAGTGCCTTTAGTGTTTATGCTTATTTTGCTATTGCGTGCTCCTTCAGCTCCAGCTTTTGCTTTTCTTCTACCTCTTTGATGCGGCAGCTGGCGAAAATAGAACCGGAAACGTTATGCCATACGCTGAAGATAGCGCCCGGAAGCGTGGCCAGCGGATTAGCGGCGAAGTTTGCGGTCGCCAGAGCAAGCGCCAGACCGCTGTTTTGCATTGCAACTTCGATAGCAATAGAAGTTTCCTTAGCGTAGGATACCTTCATCAGACGCGCCATGCCAAGGCCCAGTGCCATACCGATGCCGTTGTGCAGGACAACCGCCAGCATTACGATCAGACCGCAGCTCATCAGCTTAGCAGCGTTGACAGCAACGATACCATCGATAATGGTTACAATCGCTACAACGGAAACCAGCGGCAGAATACCGCCCAGCTTGACGATGGTTTCGTGGAAAAGGCTGTTTAAGATGATACCTGCAAGCACAGGCAGCAGCACAATCTTCACTACGGAAAGTACCATAGCCATAAAGCTTACCTCAACCCAGGAACCTGCCAGCAGGTACACCAGCACAGGTGTTACCAACGGTGCAATCAGAGTCGAAGTGATGGTCATGCCAACGGATAAGGGAACGTCACCCTTAGCGATGTAGGCAATAACGTTGCTGGCAGTACCGCCGGGGCAGCAGCCTACGAGGATAACGCCCAGAGCGATATCAGTATCAAGATTCATCACTACAGCCAGAAAATAGGCTGCCAAGGGCATGATGGTGTATTGCAGGATACAGCCGGAAATAACCTCCTTAGGTCGGGAAAAGACGATTTGGAAGTCCTCGCGCTTGATGGTCAGGCCCATGCCGAACATTGCCGTGCCCAGGAAGAGAGCGGTATACTGCGGAATCCACATGAATTTTTGCGGATGTGTAAAAGCAACCGCAGAGGTGATTAAAATCACGACGGCGATGTACTTGGATAACAATCCGCTAACCTTGCCAATGATGTTTAAAACGCTGTTTTGCTCGTTCATATTAAATTGCCTCCTTACATGTATGCTGCCCTGGGGCAGTCACGCTGTTAATTGCCTCGAGCAGAAGCAATTACATGGGTATTGTACCACAAAAAGGAGGAAAAATCCATGCCCGGCTTAAAGTATCAGCAGGCCTCCAGCAGGTGCGACACCTTCACCTGCAGCTTATCTGCGATGCGGAATACCAGGTCCATACTCGGGCGCGCGCTGCCGTGCTCGATTTTACTCAAATACTGCGGAGTAATGCCTATCTGCTCTGCGAGCATCCCCTGCCCCAGCTCCTGCATGATTCTGTAATAACGTATTTTTCTGCCCATTTCTACATACTTTTCGCAATACATATATCATCCACTCCTCTACTTCTTACTGATTATAGCTTACAGTATTTCCGGCATTTCTTCATGTAAAAAAAGGTGCGAAGACAGCCTTGATACTGCTTGCCAAAGTAAATACAGGCGCATTCCTGAAAAACGTGCCGGCAATCAGTGTTGCTTTTGCCTTATGCCTTAGCATAATCTTATTATAAAAAATAGGATAGCCAGAGATTGGCTATCCTAAAAAATTTTTTGAGAAACTTTTAGATATTTTTTGCGAAAATGAATTTTGCACTTAATTTACCGGTATTTCCTGTCTGGAAATAACCTCAATCAGCTCGCCTTGGCTTTTAAGCCAGATATCAATGCCCTTGCCAAAAACCTCCGCTTCGATAAGTGTGCCGTTTTCGCTCTCCTCTACTACCTTTGCCGTAGGCAGGCGGTCAAGGATGTACTCGTAGCTGCCACCCTTAAACAGGAAGCGCAGGCGCTGCAGATGGCCGCCGTACATAAACTGGATGCGCTTACGGAATTCGCCCTCCTCAAAGCGTTTGGAATACGGAACGGCAAAATGCGTTTCGGTGACGCTAAAGCTGTTGATTCTGTCGATGCGGTAGATAGTCGGGAAGGGATCGTTTTCTATCTCGAATTTGAGCTCCTCCTTTTCCTTGGGCACAATGAAGCCTGCCAGATAAAAGTAGAATTCGGAGAACATGATGCCTACGGGCTGCAGTCTGCGCTGCACCAGCACACCGTCGGTACGGCGGTAGTTGATGATTATTTCCAGATGCTCATGCACAGCGCCGCTAAGCTCCCACATTTTCTTCAGGAACTTATCCTTGTGCTGCGGTTCTACATAAAGCAGCTTTTCGTTGCCTATAAGCTCGCTCACACGCTGCTGCTCTGTTTTGGGGATACAGCAGTCAATCAGCTTATCAAGAATCGGATACAGCTCATTTTTGGTGAACGCCCTGCTCTCCAGCAGTATCTTGAGCGTGGCGAAAACCTCCTCGTTGGACAGCAGATTGCGTGAGGGCGGTACAAGCTGGTAAGCGCCGAGCTTCTGGTTGTAGACCAAATCCTGCACCAGGCCTGATGCTTCATTCTGCTCATGTAAAAAGGACCGCAAGTCTTCTATGTCGCGCTGAATAGAGCGTAAGGAGCAGCCGAAGCGTTGGGCCTCATCCTTCTTGTAGAGCATTTTGCCGTCTACCAGACGCGAATACATATAGAGCAAACGATCCTTTGCGATGCGTAAATCTGTCATTATTAGTTCCTCCCTGCCATGAAATTTGCAAAGCGGTTGATGCAAGAAAATCTCTTTAAGCTAATTATAGCACAATCATTCTCTTAAGCAAACGTTTTGCCACCGGCTATAAGCAAATTTTACCATAGCTGGAGGACACATACTGTCTTTCTCTAAAAATATTTTTGGCTTTTTCAGCATATTTCAGAGATAACAGGAAAATTTTTACGCCTGTTCAGTTTTAAGCACAGGCAGAAAGCCGTCCAGTGCTTCCAAAGCGCGTGCTGCAATCTGAGCGTTCTTTTCTCTCTTCTTGCGGATGCGTACAGTGAGCGGCGGAATGAGACCGAAGTTGATGTTCATCGGCTGGAAGTTTTCAATCGCCGGATTGCTGATGTAGTTGGCCAGTGCTCCGTGTGCGGTTACGTCGGGGAATTCTACCTCCGGCAGCTCCAATACCGCTCTTGCAGCAGCTAAACCGGCCATCAGGCCGGAGGCTGCCGACTCGACGTAGCCTTCTACGCCTGTCATCTGTCCGGCAAAGTAGAAGCGCTTGTTGCTGCGCAGGTTGAAGTGCTTATCCAGCAGCTGCGGCGAATTCAGATAGGTGTTTTTGTGCATAACGCCGAAACGGACGAACTCTGCGTTCTCCAGACCGGGAATCATGCCGAAAACACGTCTTTGCTCCGGCCATTTGAGATGTGTCTGGAAGCCTACAAGGTTGTAGAGAGAGGCTGCAGCGTTATCCTGACGCAGCTGAACTACTGCATACGCTTCCTTGCCGTTACGCGGGTCAATGAGGCCTACAGGCTTCAGCGGACCGAAGCGCATGGTGTCCTCGCCTCTTGCAGCCATTTCCTCAATAGGCATGCAGGCTTCAAATACATCATGCTCAAAATCTTTTACGGGAGCGCTTTCCGCATTGCAGAGAGCTTCCCAGAAGGCAACGTATTCCTCCTTCGTGTAGAAGGGGCAGTTGAGGTAGTCGGCGCCGCCCTTGTCGTAGCGGGAGGCACGGTAAACCTTGTCATAGTCCAGGGAATCGGCGGTAACAATCGGTGCTGCGGCATCAAAGAAGTGCAGATAATCAGCCTGCAGCAGCTTTTTGATATCGGCGAAAAGCGCGTCGCTGGTCAGCGGGCCGCTGGCTACGATGACAGTGCCTTCAAGGCTTTCCAGGTCGGTCACCTCTTCGTGGATAACGGTAACAAGCGGATTGGCCTTTACTGCTTCGGTTACGGCAGCGGCAAAGCCGTCGCGGTCGACAGCCAGAGCGCCGCCGGCAGGCACCTGATGCTCGTCAGCCTTTTCCATGATGAGGGAGCCTAAACGGCGCATTTCTTCCTTCAGCAGGCCGACTGCGTTTTCAATATTGCCTGCGCGCAGGGAATTGCTGCAGACAAGCTCGGCAAAATATGCGGTTTTATGTGCTTCGTCACTTTTTACGGGACGCATTTCGTGCAGGATTACAGGGATACCATGGCGCGTGAGCTGGGTAACGGCTTCGCAGCCTGCTAGGCCCGCACCGATTACGTGTACAGGAGAGATAGTCATTTATTCCTTGCTGCCTTTCTTAGTTGTAGTAGTTTTTTTCGTTGCAGTTGTTTTCTTTACAGTAGCAGCTTTTTTAGCTGTAGTCTTTTTTGCGGCAGTGATTTTCTTCGCAGCAGTTTTTGTGGTTGCTGCTTTCTTAGCTGCCGTGGTTTTAGCTTCCGCAGTCTTTGCTGCTGCGGTTTTGGAAGCATATACCGGTCTAGCCTTAGAGCATTGCGGGTTGCTGCAGAATTTGCGCTTGCTACCGTTGCGTTCCACGTGCTCTACCATCATATGCTTGCATTCCGGACATTCTTCGTTAAGCGGCTTATCCCAAGTGGTGTAATCGCAGTCGGGATATCTTTCGCAGCCATAGAATACCTTGCCGGTCTTGCTTTTGCGTTCAAGGATATCGGCACCGCACTTAGGACATTTTACGCCAATCGGGTGCAGGATAGGCTTGGTATTGCGGCATTTGGGGAAGTTGGGGCAAGCCAGGAATTTGCCGAAGCGTCCCTCGCGGATAACCATCATGGTACCGTCGTTGCACTTGTCGCAGGGAACGTCGGATACCTCCAGCGGGATTTCAACGATAGGAATTGCCATGCCGGCGTGGTCCAGCTCCTTTTTGAAGGGACCGTAGAATTCGCTGAGGACTTCGTCCTTGGTGTGCTTCTTCTCGGCAACCTCATCCAGCTTTTCCTCCATCTGGGCGGTGAAGCCGATGTTGATTAGTTCCTTGAAATATTCGGTGAGCATATCCACGGTCATAATGCCAAGCTCGGTAACGAGCAGCTTTTTGGCATCCTTAACAACGTAACCGCGGGTGAGCAGTGTAACGATGGTAGGTGCAAAGGTGCTGGGGCGGCCGATGCCCTTCTCCTCCAGCTCTTTGATGAGCGTTGCTTCGGTGAAGTGCGCAGGCGGCTCGGTGAAGTGCTGTTCTGCCGGCATGAGCTTGTAAAGCAGCAGCTTGCTGCCGGGTTCAACATAAGGAACCTTGGAGTCCTTTTCTTTATCGTCATATTTGCTGTGCAGCTGCAAGAAGCCCGGGAATTTCAGTACGGAGCCTGTTGCACGCAGCTGGTAGTCGGCAGCATCAATTGTCAGGGTGGTAACGTCATAAACAGCGTCCGTCATCTGACTGGCAACAACGCGGTTCCAGATGAGCGTATACAGCTTCAGTTGGTCGTTGGTGAGGTGCTCCTGCATCTCGGCCGGGGTGCGCATGACGCTGGTCGGACGAATCGCCTCATGCGCGTCCTGCGCATTCTTTTTGGTACTGTAATGGTTGGCCTTGGCCGGGCAGAATTCGCTGCCGAAGTTTTGCTTGATATAGTCGCGGATTTCATCAACGGCTACGTCTGCCAGACGCACGGAGTCGGTTCTCATGTAGGTAATAAGGCCGACGGAGGTTTTGCCCAGCGATACGCCTTCATAAAGCTGCTGTGCGAGCATCATGGTTTTTTTGGCGCTGAAGTTGAGCTTTTTGTTGGCCTCCTGCTGCATGGCAGAGGTAGTAAACGGCGGTACGGGGTGACGCTTGCGTTCTTTTTTTACTGCGTCGCTCACGATGTAATCAGCCTTGGAGAGTGCTTCCTCCGCTACTCTTGCCTCCTGCTCATTGTGCAGCTCCAGCTTTTTGCCTTTGTATTTTACTGCTTCCGCTTCAAAGAGCTGTCCCTTGCTGCCTTCACGCAGCTTGGCGCGCAGTGTCCAGTATTCTACCGGCACGAAATCTTCGATTTCACGGTCGCGGTCGGCAACAATTTTGGTAGCAACGGATTGTACACGGCCGGCGCTCAGGCCCTTGCGGATTTTACGCCAGAGCAGCGGGCTGAGCTGATAGCCTACGATGCGGTCTAAAATACGGCGTGCCTGCTGTGCATCAACCATATCCATGTCAATGCAGCGCGGATGCTTGATAGCGTCCTTGACAGCAGCTGCGGTAATCTCATGAAATTCAATGCGGCAGGCAGATGTCGGATCGATGCCCAAAATAAATGCCAGATGCCAGCTGATTGCTTCACCCTCGCGGTCAGGGTCAGTTGCCAGTAAAATTTTGTCGGCTTTTTTGGCTTCAGCCTTCAAGGATTTGATTAAATCTCCCTTGCCGCGGATATTGATATATTTCGGTTCAAATTCGTTTGCATGCTCTTCGTCCGGCAGAAAGGTTACACCCAGGGTGCTTTTCGGCAGGTCGCGCAGATGTCCCATTGAAGCCTTTACAGTATAGTTTTTGCCTAAAAATTTTTCGATAGTCTTGGATTTCGTAGGTGATTCCACGATAACCAGAGTCTTTGCCATTTATGTTCCTCCTACTTTCGGTAGTAACGCTGCGCCTGGTCTGTAGCCACCAGTCCGGCGGCCTGCAGGTCAAGCAGCTCCATGCTCACGGCAGCAAAAGCGGCTCCGCTCTGCTCCGTCAGCTTTTCTAAAGAAAGCGCCCCTGCCTGCAAAAGCGCAAGCAGCTTCGCTCCTAATTCCGTTGTGACAGGTGCGGGCACAGGCTTTGGCTCCTGCGGCGCACAGTCAAAAATACTCGGCTGGGTTATGCGGCGGTTCATCGCCTGCTGCCAGCTTCTTTTATCGTCTAAAATATCCTGTGGCATATCCACCAGCTTGGCACCGGTGCGGATAAGCTCGTGACAGCCAATGCTGCTGCCGTCGAAAATATTCCCCGGTACGCAATATACCTCGCGTCCCTCATCTGCAGCGATATTCGCCGTAATTACAGCGCCGCTGCGCTTGCCTGCCTCTGCTACCAGCACGGCTTGCGACAGACCGACGATGATGCGGTTGCGCGCAGGAAAATTGGCCGCTGCGGGCGGAACTCCCGGCGGATATTCCGTCACCAGTGCGCCATGCTCGGCAATGCGGGCAAACAGCTTGGCGTTTTCGGACGGATAGACAATATCCAGACCGCAGCCCAGAACTGCCACCGTCACACCTCCGGCCTGCAGGCAGGCCTCGTGCGCCGCCGTATCAATGCCCTTGGCACCGCCGCTGATGATTGGTATGCCTTCACGCGTCATAGCCTGCGCAAAGCAGGCAGCAGCACGCACACCGTATTCCGTGCAGCGACGTGAGCCGACGATGGCCAAAGCATAATTTGCCTGCGGCAGCTCGCCCTTGACGTACAAAACTAAGGGCTTGTCGCTTAATTGCTGCAGGCTCTGCGGATAGGCAGCGTCGGTATAGGCCAGTATCTGCACGCCGTTATGACGGCAGAAATAATCCAGCCTTTGCGGCAGACATGCATCACGGTTGCTGATAAAGTTTTGCACTGCTCGCGGCGTACAGAGCCCTGTTGCCGTGAGCGTGGCGGCGCTCGCTTCAAAAACAGCGCGGGCACTGCCCAAAGCGTTAATCAGATCAGGTATTCTGCTGCGTCCCAGACCGGGGACAACAGCGCAGACAGCGGCAAGATATAAGGTATCCATAAGGTCACACTCCTCCTGTAATACATACATTATTATGCAGTCAGAGCGGAACTTCATGCCACAGCCTTCATAATATGCGATTTTCTTACATTATAATGATGAAATTCGTATTGGTCAAGTAAATTAATTATACAATAGAAGAAATTGTCAGCAAAATACGGGGAATTTTATTCACGAAAATGCACAAAAATCGGCCTATATACAGCAAAAGGACTCCCTCATACGAAGGAGTCCGAAAATTATTTTTGCAGTCTTTGCATAACGTAATCGACAATCTGCTGTGCTGCCAAAGGATGGGCATGCTCGCTGCAGGCTGCTGCCTCACGCGGGCTTACCGTGCTGTTTTTGATGTGCTGCACCAGCTCGTCGGTAGAACGTGCTACCAGAGCGCCGCAATACTGCTGCAGGAAGGCGGCGTTGCCCTCCTCCTGCCCCGGTAGCGGCTTGTAGATTAAAAGGTCCAATCCGCTCGCCAGCACCTCGGCAGAGGTCAGACCGCCGGCCTTGGTAATAATCATATCCGCTCCGGCCATGAGCTGCGGTACGTCCTCACGGAAGCCGTAGATTTCGGCCGTTGCGCCGTATTTGGTTTGCAGCTGTGCCGCTAAAGTCTCGTTATGGCCTGTGACAGCAACAACGCGCAGGTTTTTCAGAGAGGCGCGCTTCAGTGCCGCAATAATCTCTGCCATCGGTCTCCTTATTCCCTGATTATTAACGGAATTAACAGGATTTCATTACCTGCGAAGTAACGGAATTTTTTAACAAAAGCATTGTGGGAAAAGGAATGCC
>OGZC01000459.1_pt1 | contig 23415 bp, 25 predicted proteins | sample 1576751 | NCBI WGS metagenome assembly OGZC01 (sample SAMEA3541486, study PRJEB24748) | human gut metagenome | biome: human gut; feature: human-associated habitat; material: faeces | place: China | collected 2012
AAATTGCCATCGCATTCATTTATCTAATTTTCTAAAACAAGGAATCAGAGTTCAATGAACAGCTGTGCCTCTTCGATGTCGCTCTTCTTCGCCCATCTGGCCGACCCATGCAGCGTTTTTGCCGCCCTGCTGGTATTGGCGAGGATGTTTTGCCAGATCAGTCCCACAGCCAGAACCACCGCCGCAATCGTGGAACCAAAACTTGCCGCGCCAGCGAACAGACGCGGGGCCTGCCCATACCCTTCCGCCGCCCAGGAAAAAATGAACCAGGGAGGATAGATACCCTGCACATTCCACCCCAATCCCGGAGCAAAATGCGTCTTCCAGGCTACAAACTGCGTCGCCCCCCATATTCCCAATACGAGCGCCAATACGGCTACTATCCGGAGCCCCGTTTTTTTGTTCTTCATCGGCTGTATCCTCTTGATTGTTCCCGCGACAGATTCCGGGCCTGCTCTCTGGATGCGGACAATTCGAGTACCCGCTCCCTGAGCGGCTCAGGGCCATTGATGGAAAAACGAGAGAAATGCTGTTCGGCAAAGTCCAAAAGCTCATTCAGCTCCTTTTGCGTCGCGTTGGCGGGAATCAGCAGGCAGCCGTCCCGTTCCCTGATGTTCCCGAACATCCGGCTTCCCTTCCGCGTCACATTGTCGGGAGCCATGGAAGATGGCTGGCGCTCAACCCCTGCCAGGTATCCCATTCCCATCTCAACATTCGAGCGTTCACACCGGGATCGCAGATAGGTCAGAGCTCCGGAAGAATCGCGCGAAGGCTGCTTCTCCCCGGCCCTGGATCGCAACCAATCAATCCACTGCTTCTTTTTCAGATCTTCCTTCAGCCTGCTTCTGCTCATGTCATAGAGCACCCGCTTGAACGTGCCGCTTGTCATGTATTTGATGAGCACATTTCTAAGGTCGAAATCCTGGAACGCCTCTTCACGCTGTTCCATCCGCTCTTCCGCCTGCTCATTCCGCTTTTCGGCCTCTTCCCGACGCCAGGCATCCCACAGCGAAGACTCCAAACGTTCCCGAGCGTCCCGTTTTTTAGCCTCCGCGCCTTCAAGGACTCCCAACCGCTTCTCGAGACTGGCACGCGAAAGTCCCCGATCAACTTCGCTGGCCTTCACCCGCTCCTTGCCATCGGTAATCACAAAACCGTTCCCTCGCGGCTTGAGCGATAACCCGTGCCTGGCCAAAACCTTGTCGAAACTCTGCCAGTCTTCCGCTTCCTTCAATGCAGACAGGCAGTTACGCCGTATCCAAACGCTCAGGGGAACACCCTCTCGTGCCACGGCGGAAGCCGAATCGATCTGGCGCTCATCCTTTCCCGTAACCCGTCTGGACATTTCCCGCTCTATCCGACCGAGTTTGTTCCGCCTTTCATCTTCTTCCCGGAGGTATGTCTTCCACAGCGACGTGCTCCCGGACATCGGCTGCCGGACATATCGTTTCTTCGGTTCGATCTCTCTCTGCTCCAACCCTTCAAAATTCCCCAACCGTTTCTCCAGCCTGGCTCGCGAAAGCCCGTAAGCAACGGAACTGGCCTTCACATGCACTTTGCCATCCGTAAGCACAAAACCGTTCTTTCGCTCCTCAAGAGAAAGTCCGTGCTCGGCCAACACCTTGCCAAAGGCTCTCCAATCTTTTGCTTCCTTCAATGCGGACAGGCAGTTGCGCTGTATCCATCCCGTCAGCGATTCCATATCACCAGCCCGTTCCATACTTGTGGCCGCGCTCGAACGGCCCTGCGCCCGGGGCTCATGATTGTCCGCAACCAGCCCAAATTCCTTCTCCAGCTGAACGCAAACACGGGCCAGAGTCTTTTCGTCATAATACGGCTCGATCATGGTCAATTTTTTGGGATGTATCTTGTTGATCGCTATGTGCAAATGTGGGTTTTCCGTATCATTGTGCATCACGGAAACCCGCTGGTGCTCACCAAGCCCTATCGCTTCGCAAACCCGCCTCTCAATCTCCGCAATATCCCGTGACGGAAGATTTTCATGGAAACTCAGCACCAGATGGTACGTCTTGTCTCCCCTGGCCCGGGTATTCTGCTGCTGGGTCGCCAGCATTTCCATCGCCGCCCAGCCGGCCTCTTCCGCTTCACAACCGGAAATCCGCACCTCCCCAACCCGCTGACTGCTTCCCTGCGTATTCGTCAGGTAAGAAATCAATCGAGTAATGCTGCTCTTGGAGGAGTCGTTCATCCGCTTGCGGCTGGCAATCATGCTAATCCTTTAAAATTCTTTTTGAAATCAACGCCAGAGAAGACTGCATGTCCGCCATGTCCTTCACTGTGGACATGGTCAGCGTCTTCAGCTGTGCCCCGGTGTAGCCAAGCAGCCTTTCCTCGTTCTTCAACAGCATCTTCAAAAGCCCTCCGGCCCGTCCCAATGCCGCAGCGACCTTCGCCAGCTCCTTCACAGCCTGTTTATCCACACGGCTTTGAACCGGCATCCCCTGCCCCACCCGCCGCAGATATTCCGAGACGCTCATGCCGGACGTTTCGGCCTGGCGTTCAATCCGTTCGCGTTCCTCTTCCGTGCAATAGACTTTTAAAGGCTGGAGCTTTCTTCTGGCGCTTCCCATCTCTTTGCCTCGCAGAGCAGGATGGTTCCGTTGAGCACCCCCGGTGCGAATAAGGAACGTGGTGTGGGCGTAGGCCTACACCACACATCCTGCCCTTTTTTCGCGTTATATACTTACAGATTTTCCCGTGTCAAAAAAACATGAATCCATATCAATCTGCAAAAATCTGTAAAAATCTGTATCTGTCTGTAAAAGTCTACTAATCTGTAAAAATACAGATTGTTACAAGATAATTCCATATCTGTCCGTATCTATCTGTATCTGTCTGTATCTGTCTGTTTTTATCTTTAACTATCTGTAAAATTATTTAAAAATATTTGTATGTATATACATTGAAATCGAGACTTATCTACCCTTTTTTGCCTCTTGACACCCAAAACTTGACAACGCTATTTGCCTATATTATCAAAATAAAAAATTAGAGGCCGTAATGAATAAAATCATTTCTGAAAAAATGATGGACAGATTGATGTCTGAGGAAAAAGTGGCCCGACGCCTCGGACGATGCCGCCCCCTAGTCCTCGCTCTGTGGGACGAAATCGAAAAACTGCTTCGGGATGACTGGCCCCTCAAAAGCATCTGGAAGGCTCTGGTCGCCGAGGGGATATACAACGGCTGCTATTCGGCATTCTGCGCTAATGTGCGGAAAATACTTGAAGAAAAAGATGCTGAACAGCAAAAGACGCCAGAAGGAAAAGAAGAAAAGAAAAACGACGTGAAACCGCCTCTTCCCTCTCCGCAACCACAACTGCCTCCCCAAAAACAGGACTGGAGCATCAGAGGCGCTCCCTGGAAACCAGAAGAAATTGATGAAAAATCTTTAATTTAAAAGGAGTTTTCCATATGGCTCATGTACATTTTTTCCTGAATCCCAAAGGCGGTACGGGGAAATCCCTGTTCTCCTACATCACTGCACAATATCTCATCAGTCTGGGCGCAGACCTATTTTTTGTAACACAACAGATTATATTAGTCTGCTGTGTATTTTTTTGCAAAGCTTTATCCGGAAGAAGTTATTTTCCCCGTAGCTCCAATACAACTATTTCCGGAGCAACCTCTGTACGAACCGGAGGTCCCCAAAAGCCGTAGCCGTTATTGGTGATTGCGGTCAGATTACCAAAGTTTGTACGTCCATAATCCAACTTGTACATTTTTTTCGTTACCAGACGGTTGGGAAAAAGCTGGCCTGTATGCGTATGACCAGCCAGATAAAGATCATAGCCCGCATCTGCAGCGGCATCCATACGGCGAGGCTGATGATCGAGCAGAATACTGTAGTAGTCTTTATTTTGGGAGGAAAGATTTATAAGCTGGCTGTTGGTACGGTTTTTGCTGTAATCATCTATACCGGTTATTTTGATTTTGTTGTCGATAATGGTATCGGTATTGCGCAGGATGTAGAAGCCCTTGTCTGTGAGCATTTGTTGCCAGCGCAATGGTTCATCAAGATAATCATGGTTGCCGAAGGCCATGTAGACAGGCGCTTTGATTTGAGCCAGAGCAGAAAGCGTATCCTCCTCTTCTACATAAAAAATACGCTCGTCAAGTATATCACCGCTGACTACAACAAAGTCCGGCTTTTGCTCGTTGATGCGTGCTGCCAGATGTTCTGCGTAGTCATGGCCGAGTATTCTTCCCATATGCAGGTCGGTGAGAAAGACAATTTTATAATGAGCATTCTGCGGCAGCTTTTCCGTTACCAGCGCTTCTGTGCGTACTGTCGGGTGAAAGGCGCGCCAGCTGCCCCAGGTAATGAAGCAGCAGATAAAGGCAAGGCCGATGATACTGATTTTTGCTGAAGGCAGCTGCCAACCGCCCAGCTTACTGAAAAGCAGGCTGAGAAGATGAATGATGGCCAACAGAAGTGTGTAGTAGCAAAAAGCAATCCAAAGTCCTTCTATCCACGCAGTGAGCTTGAGCAGAAAATGAGGCGTTCCCTGCGGCAGAATGACACTGATAGCTGTGCCGAGTGCCATCAGCAGATATATAAGCCCGAAGGTCAGTGTGCGGCCGAAGGGCAGATAATGGCGATAATACATATAACCGATGATACTCATGAGAGCATCAATCGTACCGACGAAAAGAAAGATACGCATATTATTCAGTAAGGCTCCTTTATATAATTCTTGCTTACATTATACATGTTAGAGTGTACTTTAAGTCAAGTGCTGCGCTAAAGAAAAAGGACTGCCGAGTGCGGCAGTCCGTGAGGTATAACATTATTTGCTCGGAATATCACCGACGCCGTTTAAGATGATAGACGGACGGTAGGAGAATTCCTTAATATTTTCCAACGTACTTACGCCGCTCAGAACAAGAGCTGTCATCAGACCGCTTTCCATACCGGCAACGATATCTGTATCCATACGGTCGCCAATCATAGCAGCATCCTCTGAATGAACATCCAGCAGACGCAAGCCTGTGCGCATCATCAAGGGGTTAGGCTTGCCGACAAAGTAAGCCTTTTTGCCGGTAGCAAGCTCAATAGGTGCGACCAGTGCGCGGCAGGCGGGGATGATACCGAAATCAGAGGGGCCGGTAAGGTCGCTGTTTGTTGCAATCAGGCGTGCTCCTTGGTTAATCAGGCTTACTGCCTTGAGAATCATATTATAATTATAAGAATTTGTTTCGCCGACTACAACGTAATCGGGATTAACATCATTCATTGTGATGCCGGCATCATAAAGCGCATTGACAAGACCGGGACCGCCGATAACGTAGGCACTGCAGCCGGGGGCCTGCGAATGGATAAATTTGGCAGTGGCGAGAGCACTGGTATAGAAATGATTTTCGTCAACCTCCAGTCCCAGACGTAAAAGCTTTTGCTGCAGTTCTTTGGGACTGCGTTCGCTGGCGTTAGTCAAAAACAAAAAGCTCTTTTTTTCTTCATAGAGCCAGTTTACGAATTCTCTTACTCCGGGCAACAGGTTATTTCCGTGGTAGATAACACCATCCATATCGCAGATAAAGCCTTCTTTTGCGCGAAGCTGTGTTAATAATAATTCATATTTTTCGTTGCTGTCCATAATTTTTACTTCCTTTACTGTTTTAGACACTTATATTATGCAAGAAAAAAATATCTTTTGCAAGAGCTTAACGGGGCAGCAGAAGCCGTAATTAGTTAACAGTTTGTAAAATATTATTCTTTTAAGTGTAGTTTTATCGCTAAATGTTAAAAGAATTCTGAAGATAGACCAACATTCTAGTTAAAGGTTGACATATTAGAAAGATAGTGGTAAAATAAAATATTTTTGACAATAAAGAAGGGGCGTGCTACAATGTATTTATCAGAATTATAATTTTAGGAGGGTTGAAGATGTTTGCGATGGGTGACAGAGTGGTATATCCGCTTCATGGTGGAGCTATTATCAAGGATATAGAAGCACATATACAGGATGGCGAGACTGTGAAGTATTACATTTTACAAATGCTTTTTGACAATATGACAGTGTCGGTACCGGTAGAAAACGCCGAAAAATTAGGTTTACGTTATATTGGCGATGATGAAACTCTGGCAATAATTCAGAATACGCTGCATGAAGTACCGGATGTACAGACGGTGAAGGCGATTTCCTGGAATCGGCGCTTTCAGTTGTATATGCAGAAGATAAAAAGCGGCAGTGTTGCTGAGGTCGCAAGAATCTTTAAAATACTGACTATTTTAGAACGCAGAAAAAAAATTTCTGTAGGTGAGCGCAGATTGCTGCACAGTACGAAGCAGATTTTGCAAAGTGAAATAATGCTGATTAAGGATGTGGACGCAGAGAAAGCGGGCAACTGGTTAGAGCGTTGCTGTAATTAGGCAGAATATAAAGACCGTTTTAAGGCTGTTGAGTTAGAAACTGCTTTAAAACGGTCTTTTTGCAAAATTTTTAGGCCTTTTTTTCATTAATGTCATATTTAAAAAAGTTATTTACTTGTTTTTTGCGGATTATAGCTGTATTATATAATTGATATAATAGTAGGATGAAATACTATGTATCAGAAATTCAGAGAAAGGAGGAATTGAAATGCTGAGAAAAATTATTAGCCTGAGCATATCGTTAATTATTATTGTAACCGGACTCATACTAACAAATTTATCTTTACCGTTTTTATCAAATTACTTGGGCTATGATTTACACGGCAATGGCTTAATGGGAATTACCTTTGCTACCATGATACTGACCTTACCAGGTCTTTTTATATCTTCCTGGCTTGGCTTAGTATTGGCACCGTTTATTACAAAATGGCTGTTCAATTACGCTGAACGTCTGACGGTTTCTCTCTCCGGCGTACCTACCAGTGATATTCTGGTAATGATTTTCGGTATCGGCATCGGTCTGATTTTAGCAAATCTGATAGGCAGTCCTTTTTCCAGACTGCCGGTTATCGGACCGTTTATTCCCATCGTACTAAGCCTTGTACTTTCAGTTGTTGGTGCTAAGCTGGCTTTGCGTAAGCATAATGATATTGTGGAGTTTTTTAACCGCATTCCTACGCGTAAGCCCGTAAAGCCTGTCGATGAAACAAAGAGCGTATTGGAGGGCCCTTTGGGGGACCGTCTTTACAGCAGCAATAAATTGCTTGATACCAGCGTCATTATTGACGGACGTGTTATGGATATTATGGCTGCAGGCTTTTTGGACGGTCAGCTGGTAGTGCCGAATTTTGTGTTGGAGGAGCTGCAGAAGCTGGCGGATTCTTCGGATAATATGAAGCGTGCTAAAGGCCGTCGTGGTCTGGACCTGGTGCATGATTTGCAGATAAGCTACAAGGGCCGTATTCTGGTCGTAGATAACGATTACGATGATCTGGAAGGCGTGGATGCTAAGCTTGTACGTTTGGCAAGACAGGCTAACGCTGACATTATTACCAATGATTATAACCTGAATAAGGTTGCAGGTATTCAGGGCGTTAAGGTGTTGAATATCAATGAGCTGGCGAACGCTATTAAACCGGTAGTTGTTGCAGGCGAGGAAATGAACGTATTCCTGGTTAAGGAAGGCAAGGAGCAGGGACAGGCTGTTGCTTATCTTGATGACGGTACTATGATCGTTGTAGAAAACGGACGTCACTTCATCGGCCACAGCGCAATTGTTGTTGTAACCAGCGTGCTGCAGACTTCTGCCGGAAGAATGATTTTCGCAAAAACAAAATAGGAGCTTTGAGATGGGCAAGGATGAACTTATTGTAATTGTTCCGGCCGCAGGCGCCGGTAAGCGTATGGGGCTGGGGATTAATAAGGCCTTTGCTATGCTGAACGGGGCACCGCTTCTGGTGCACTGTCTGCATATGCTGGAGGCAACAGGTCTGGTTAAGCGTGCCGTTGTCGTGTTGGCGCCGCAGGAGGTTGTTGAAGGCCGTGAGCTTTTGGCAGGCTATCAGAAAGATTATTTCCGGACGCTGCCGTTTTGCGTAGTAGCCGGCGGCAAGGAGCGTCAGGACAGTGTTGCCAATGCGTTGGCCGCAGTAGAGGAAACAGATTGCTATATCGCTGTACACGATGGCGCGCGTCCCTTTGCGGGACGCGCTGTTTTTGAACGCACATTGGCTGCCGCTAAGGTGCATGGCGCCGCAATTGCTGCCGTTCCGGTGAAGGATACCATCAAGGTTGTCGGCACCGACGGTATTGTAACTGCTACGCTTGAGCGCAGTACGCTGATGGCAGTACAGACACCGCAGATTTTTACCGCAGAACTGCTGAAGCAGGCTTACGCGCAGCTGGCGGCACATCCCGCTGCTGTTACCGACGATGCTTCGGTAGTAGAGCTGATGGGCCATAAGGTAGCGACAGCGTTAGGACGCTACGAAAATATTAAAATTACTACGCCGGAGGATTTGCTTTTTGCAGAAAATCTGTTGGCGCAACAGGAGCAGGAAGATGGAAAATAAAATTGTAATGCCGCAATTTCGCATCGGCTGCGGCTATGATGTACATAAGCTGGCAGAAGAGCGCAAATTAATTATCTGTGGTGTTGAGGTTCCATATGAAAAAGGTCTTTTGGGACACAGTGATGCAGATGTAGCTTTGCATGCGCTGATGGATGCGCTTTTGGGCGCTGCGGCCATGGGCGATATCGGCAAGCACTTCCCTGATACGGATGAACGCTTTAAGGGAGCGGACAGCATGCAGCTGACGCTGCATGTCAAAAAGCTCTTGCAGGAGGAAGGCTGGCAGGTTAATAACGTTGATGTGACGATTATTGCCCAACGCCCGAAGCTGGCAGGTTATATTGCCGCAATGCGTACTAATGTTGCCAAGGTCTTGGATGTTGCTGAGTCCGTAGTAAATATTAAGGCGACAACAACAGAAAAGCTCGGTTTTACAGGAAGAGGCGAAGGTATTGCCGCTGAAGCTGTGGCGAGCATTGTCAAGATGTGATATAATAATTAGACTGATAAGTGTAATCTGTTTGGATATACCGGCGGAAGGAAATTTATTTTAGCCGGAGCCGGAGTGATTGTGCTTTTTTGGTAAATCTAATGTTAATAGATAAATTTGGAGGGATATATCAATGTGTAATGATGAAGTTAGAGTAAGATTTGCGCCGAGCCCGACCGGCCCGTTCCATATCGGTGGTGCGCGCAGTGCGCTGTTCAACTATCTGCTGGCCCGCAAAACCGGCGGCAAGCTGATTCTGCGTATCGAGGATACCGACCGTGAGCGTTCTACCCCGGAATCCGAGGAAAATATCAAGGCTGCTTTGAAGTGGCTGGGTATGGACTGGGATGAGGGCGTTGATGTTGGCGGCCCGAACGGACCGTATCATCAGATGGAACGTCTTGATATCTACAAAAAATATACTGACAAGCTGCTGGCTGAAGACAAGGCTTACTATTGCTACTGCACCGATGAGGAGCTGGAGGAAGAACGCCAGAGCCTGATCAAAGAAGGCAAAATGCCGCGTTATATGGGCAAATGCCGTCATCTGACCGAAGAGCAGATTGCTCAGTTTAAAGCTGAAGGCCGCAAACCGACCGTTCGCTTCCGCGTTCCTGCCGACCAGCAGATTCTCGTTCGCGACATGGTTCGTGGCGATGTAGTTTTTGATTCCAATAATATCGGTGATTTCGTTATTGTTAAATCCGACGGTATTCCGACCTATAACTATGCTGTAGTTATCGATGATGCGCTGATGCACATTACTCATGTAATCCGCGCTGAAGAGCATCTGTCCAACACTCCGCGTCAATGCCTCGTTTATGATGCACTGGGCTTCAAACAACCGACCTTCGGTCACATTTCCCTGATTCTGGGCAAGGACCACACCAAAATGAGCAAGCGTCACGGCGCTACCAGTGTTGACCAATATCGTCAGCTGGGTTACCTGCCGGAAGCTATCAACAACTTCCTGGCACTTTTGGGCTGGGCTCCGAACAGCGAGCAGGAAATCTTCAGCATGGACGAGCTGATTCACGAATTCAGCATGGACCGCGTTGCCAAGAACCCAGCTGTTTTCGATATCGACAAGCTGAACTGGATTAACCAGCACTATATGCGTCAGCTGGATGCGGAAGCATTCTTTGAAGCTGCTAAACCGCACATGATTGCTGCAGGCTACATGACCGGCGAAGAAGAAGGCGAAAAGCTGGCTTGGCTGAAACGTGTTGTAGCAACCGCACAGGAGCACATTTCCTATGCTGCCCAGATTCCTGAATGCGTAGAAATGTACTTCAATGATGAATTCGATTTTGAAAACGAGGAAGCAGAAGCAGTCCTGAAGGCTGAAACTGTACCGACCGTTATCAATATGCTGCTGGAAGAGCTGCCGAAGGTAGAAAACCTGGACAATGCTGCAGTTAAAGCTCTGTTCAAGCAGATTCAGAAAGCAACTAAGCTGAAGGGCAAGGATGTATTCATGCCGATTCGTGTCGCTCTGACCGGTAATCAGCATGGTCCTGAGCTGGCAGCAATGGTTCCGCTGCTGGGCGTTGAGCGTACTGCAAAACGCATTAAATCCAGCTTAGCAAAAGCAGGCGTAAATCTGTAATTGATGACTGACGATAAGGCTTCAACTGCTTCGTAACGGCGTTGCTTGCATCCAAGGCCTTCTTGTCGCTCAGAGAATTTTTGCAAAGGAATAGTTATTATGAGCATTAAAGTATATAACACCTTAACCAAACAAAAAGAAGAATTCGTACCTATTCATCCGGGCAAAGCCAACATCTATGTTTGCGGTGTTACTCCGTACAACCATCCGCATGTTGGTAATGCGCGTCCGTTCGTAACCTGGGACGTTATCCGCCGCTTCCTGGAGCATGAAGGCTATGACGTAACCCATGTACAGAACTTTACCGATGTTGATGACAAGATTATCAACACTGCCAATAAAGAGGGCGTACAATGGTATGATATCTGCAACCGCTATATTGACTCCTACTTTGAAGTAATGGATAAACTCAATGTGCGCCGTGCGCATGTTTATCCGCGTGTATCCGAGCATATCGATGATATCATCAAAACTGTACAATGCCTGATTGACAATGGCTACGGTTATGTTGTTGACGGCGATGTTTTCTACAGTGTAGAAAAGTTTAAATACTATGGTCAGCTTTCCGGCCGTAACATTGAGGATATGATGGCCGGCGCGCGTGTAGACGTTGATGACCGCAAGCATAATCCGATGGATTTTGCGCTGTGGAAATCCGCTAAACCGGGCGAGCCTGCTTGGGAGAGCCCTTGGGGTCCCGGTCGTCCCGGCTGGCATATTGAATGCTCTACCATGAGCATGAAGTATCTGGGCGAAACCTTTGACTTCCATGGCGGCGGCAGCGATTTGATTTTCCCGCATCATGAAAACGAGATTGCCCAGTCCGAAGGCTGCACCGGCATTCATCCTTTCGTGCATTACTGGCTGCATAACGGCTTTATTACCGTTAACGAAGAAAAAATGTCCAAATCTCTGGGCAACTTCTTCATGGTTATCGATATTTTAGAGCATTACGATCCGGAAACTCTGCGTTTCTTCATCGTTTCCACGCATTATCGCAGCCCGCTGGACTTCAGCGATGCACGTCTTACCGAAGCACAAAAGAGCCTTGCACGTCTGCGTCAGGCACAGGAAACTTTGGGTGAGCTGAGCGAAATGCTGAGCGCTGGCCCGACTGCCGAAAGCTTGGCACTGCGCGAGAAGGTTAAAGAGTTGCGTGAAGCATTTATGGAAGCTATGCGCGATGACTTCAATACTGCGCTGGCTATCAGCCATATGTTTGCTCTGGCTAAGGAAATCAACATTTACCATAAGGCAGTTGTTGATGCCGGCATTAAACCGGACGGTAAGCTGGTTGCTATGTTCAACGATGTCTTTGCAGAAACCTGCTCTATCATCGGTGTTCTGGAAAAAAATGCTGCTCCGGCTGCAGAAGAGGCAGGCGACAGCAAGGAAGCTGAGCTGGTGGAAATGCTTATCGCTATGCGTCAGGATGCACGTAAAAACAAAAATTACGCACTGGCAGATGAGCTGCGCAACAAGCTGAATGAAATCGGCATTGTGCTGCAGGATACTCCGCAAGGCGTAAAGTGGTCTAAGCAATAATGAAATTTGAACAATACAAAATGCTAAAGGAGCATGCCCTGGCAGCCTGTGTGGCTGCCGGTGCTCCTTTTCCTGCAACTAAGGAAATAAATCCGATTTTGTTGGCGTATATCGGCGACGTAGTTTTTTCTATGTATGTCCGTCTGCGCCTTTTGCCGACTTCCAAGCATGTACGCATTGTGCATGACATCGGCTCCAAGATGGTTTCTGCAGTGTGCCAATGTCAGGCAATGCAGCAGCTGGAGGCTGGCCTGAGCGAGGAGGAAAGCGTTATTTTCCGCCGCGGCCGTAATGCCAAGTCGATGGTGCCGAAAAGCGCCTCAGTGCATGAATACCGTATGGCAACAGCTTTTGAAGCACTTTTGGGCTGGTTGTTCCTTGAAGAACGCGAGGAGCGCCTGCAAGAGGTTATGGATTTTTCCTTTGATATTATCAGCAAATATATGCAGGAAAATCACAAAAAATAATACCCCTCTATTTGTCCGTTGAAAAGAGAGGAGATGATAAATATGATGGTAAAATTAGTACGTCATACGCCGGAGCCGGAGCGTACTGTGGCTATGAGCGCACGTCTGTGCTATTCACCGATCGGCGCTGCTCAGCTGGAAGAAAAAATCAGTGATGAGCAGGCAGCAAATCTGGTACGCAAATTGGTAAGCATGGGGCACTTGTCCACCTTGGAGCATGTTACCTTTACCTTTGCTATCGAAGGTGTATCCCGCGTTTTGACACATCAGCTGGTGCGCCACCGTATTGCTTCTTATTCCCAGCAATCTCAGCGCTATGTGAAAGAGCATGATTTTGAAACAATCGTGCCTGCTTCCATTGCTTCTAAGCCTGAGGCTAAGGCTAAATTCGACAAGCTGATGACTGAGATTCAGGCAATGTATGATGAGTTTATCGCGCTTGATATTCCGGCTGAGGATGCCCGTTATATTCTGCCTAACGCAACAGAAACGAAGATTGTCTGCACGTTTAATGCACGCTCCTTGCTGAACTTCTTCAGCCTGCGCTGCTGCACCCGTGCACAATGGGAAATCCGTGCGCTGGCTAATGAGATGCTGCGCCAATGTCAGGCTGTAGCACCGGTTATTTTTGAAAATGCAGGTCCGACCTGTGTATCTGAGGGCGTTTGTCACGAGGGCGCTATGTCCTGCGGACGTCTGCAGGCAATTTTGGCGGCAAAAGCCAAGGCAGAGCAAAAGCAGTAAGGAGAAACTATGGCTGAGCAGAATAATGATTTAATAGCTGGACGTAATGCGGTTAGTGAAGCCTTGCGCAGTCAGCGTTCAATAAACAAAATACTTTTGCAGGAAGGCGCTCATGGCGGCAGCCTGGGCGAAATCATTGCTTTGGCAAAGCAAAAGGGTGTGCCTGTAGAAACCGTAAAGGCCGAAAAGCTGGATAAGCTTGCTAAAGGCCTGCGTCATCAGGGTGTAGCTGCTTTGGCGGCACCGATTGCTTTCCGTACTCTGGATGATGTTTTTGCCCGTGCGGCAGAAAAAAATGAAGAGCCGTTTATTTTGCTTTTGGATGAGCTGCAGGATCCGCAGAACGTGGGCGCGCTTATCCGCAGTGCTGATGCAGCAGGTGTACATGGTGTGCTGATGCCGCGCCGTCGCAGCTGTCCGCTGAACGCTGTTGTTGCCAAGATTTCCGCAGGTGCGGTAGAATATGTACCGGTTGTACAAATCGGCAATATCGCCCAGACTATCGAAGAGCTTAAGCAGCGCGGCTGCTGGGTTGTCGGCGCTGATATGGATGGCGTTGATTTTTATGCTGCCAATATGAGCGGTCCGATTGTACTGGTAATCGGCGCTGAGGGCAGAGGCTTAGGCCGACTGGTAAAACAAAAATGTGATGATGTTGTCAGCATTCCGATGAACGGCGGCGTTAATTCTTTGAACGCATCGGCTGCGGGAGCTGTCCTGATGTACGAGGTAGTACGTCAACGACATCAATTCTAAAGAGGTGAAGGCATGGGCGAATATCTGATAATTGATGGGTATAATGTAATTAACGCCTGGAAGGATTTTGCCCAGCTGCGCCAGGAAAACCTGGAGCATGCACGCGAGCTGCTGGTAGCGGGTGTGGCAGAATATGCTGCCTTTAAGGGCTATCGTGCTGTCGTAGTTTTTGATGCTCAGGAGGTGGCAGGCGCTGCTGCTTCCGAAAAAATTCATGGCATTGACGTTGTATTTACTGATGAGGGAGAAACGGCAGATTCCTGGATTGAACGCAGAGCCTACGAACTGAGACGTGTACAGGCAAAGGTTTTCGTTGTAACCAGTGACTACGCGGAGCAGATTAACATTTTGGGAGCAGGTGCGTACCGCATTTCTTCTAGGGAATTCCGCGAGCAGTATTATAAGACTAAAAAGGAAATTGCCGAGCGTCTGCATGTCCCCAGACGTGCTTTAAACCGCAATGAGCTTGGTGGCAGAGTGAGCGGACATGTTCTGGCTCATCTGGAAAAATTGCGTCGGGAGAAAAGTTGACGTAAAACACCAGGCAGGATATAATAAAAACACTGATGCTTTTATTATGAAGATATTTGCAATAACTGTTTTGCAAGACAGTGGCAGATAGATAAACAGACGGAGGATATGCTATTGATGGCTACAGATACTGTAATGCAAAACGATCCCAATGACGCTTTTGCAAAGATGACTGATGAGGAAATCGTTTTAGAATCACAACAGCATGATAATGTTTTAGCACAGGAATATCTGCTGCATAAATACAGAAACTTCGTCAGAGCCAAGGCTCGCAGCTATTTTTTAATAGGTGCCGAGCGTGAAGATATTATTCAGGAAGGCATGATCGGTCTTTATAAGGCTATCCGTGATTTCCGTGCCGATAAGCAGGCATCGTTCCGTGCGTTTGCCGAGCTGTGCGTAACAAGGCAGATTATTACGGCGATAAAGACTGCTACCAGACAGAAGCATATCCCTCTCAACTCCTATGTATCGCTTAATAAGCCAATTTATGAGGAGGACAGTGACCGCACGCTGCTGGATGTCATCAGCGGTGTGAAGGTTGCTAATCCGGAGGATATGATTATCAGCCGTGAGGAATTCAGCGATATTGAAAGCAAGATGAATGATATTCTCAGTGACCTGGAATGGAAGGTTCTGATGAGCTATCTTGATGGCAAATCCTATCAGGAAATTGCTGCTGAGCTGGGGCGTCATATCAAATCTATTGATAATGCGCTGCAGCGTGTAAAGCGTAAACTTGAAAAATATATCATCAGCAAAGGAGATATTACTGATCTGCGTACAGTTTACAGCGGACTGCTGGCTATTGATCCGTATGAGCGTTTCAAGAATAAAAATTCCTGAAAAAGCGGATAATTGATAAAACTGTAACAAAAATCTACATCATTTTGAAATTTTCAGAATGGTGTTTTTTTATTAAGAGGATTTTTGACAAGTATAGCGAATAGATATATTAACAAGTCAGTAAAGAAAAATTGACACTTCGGTGTTAGAGGAGGTTTTTCAAATGAATCAAGTTGAAGAATTAGTGAAGGTTGTAGCAGAGGCTCAGGCCGACAAAGGAAATGTTGTTATTGTTACCGGTAAACCGGGCAGTGGCAAGAGCAAAGTTTTACGTGAAGCTGCAGAATCTCAAAAATGGACCTACGTTGACTGCCGTATGCTGATCAGTGAGGAATTCTTGGCAATTCCGGCTGCTGACAGAGGCTTGTATGCTCCTGATATGTTTGCTGATATTCTGGCAAGCTACAATGCAGATGTTATCATTCTTGACAGACTGCAGACCTTGTTTGTACCTGTATTCCACATCAATACCGACAGTCTGATGCGTAAGCTGAGCAAAAAGTTTACCATCGTAACCGCATGGCCCGGATACATTGATAACGGTAACCTGTGCTATGACAAATTTGACGGTACCGAAGCTATCCGTATCAGCCCCGATGGCTTTAAGATCTGGAACGTAGAAGGTTAATAGTTAATAAGCGGAGGCTTGATATGGAGCAGAAAAAACGTCGCTTTGCTGTTTTGACCGGCGGAGGTGACTGCCCGGGATTAAACGCTGTAATCCGTGCGGTTGTAAAAACCTTCCTGCAGAACGATTGTGAGGTTTATGGCGTACTCAATGGCTTTAATGGCCTGATAAACGATAATCTGAAATTAATGGATTATGCTGCAGTATCGGGTATTTTACCGCGCGGCGGAACAATTTTAGGAACCACGAACCGTGATAATCCCTTCCATTTTGCTGTTGAAGAAAATGGTGAGCTTGTATATAAGGATATGCGCGAAAAGGTTATTGAAAACCTGCGTAAATACGATATAGAAGCCTTGGTTGTTATCGGTGGTGACGGTAGCCTGAATATTGGTGCCGAGTTGGCGCGTGAATGTGATATTAAGGTTGTCGGCGTACCCAAGACCATTGATAATGATTTGCCCTGCACAGAGCGGACATTCGGATTTGATACTGCTATGGCTATGGCTACCGAAGCGCTTGACAGACTGCATACTACAGCCGAATCACATCACCGTGTTATGGTGTTGGAGGTTATGGGCCGTTATGCCGGCTGGATTGCTTTGCACAGTGGTATTGCCGGCGGTGCGGACGTTATTTTGCTACCGGAAATTCCTTACAAGCTGGAGCCGATGATTGCTAAGATTCAGGCACGCAAGGCTGCCGGAAAGAATTTTAGTATTGTTGTTGTTGCCGAAGGCGCACGCCCTGAGGGTGGCGAGATGTCAATCGCACGTATGGTTGAGGGCAGCTTTGAGCCGATCCGCCTTGGCGGTGCAGGAGAAAAGGTGGCGCAGGCCATTGAAGAGCAGACAGGCATCGAATCACGCTGTACCGTATTAGGTTATTTGCAGCGTGGCGGTTCGCCTACAGCGTTTGACCGTGTGCTGTCGACGCGTTACGGCGTGGCAGCAGCAGAGGCCTGCCTAAGACGTGAATATAATGTTATGGTTTCACTGTATCATGATCAGATTGTTACCGTCTTTATTCAAAAGGCAGCATCAAAACCGCGTCAGGTTCCTGTAGACAGCGAAATTATCCGTACAGGACGCCAGTTGGGATTGTGCTTTGGCGATTGATTTAAACTTGATTACTAGATTTAACCCCAGATTAAGATTATATACTTATATTACAGAGGGTGGTGCTTGCACCATCCTCTGTTTTTGTGTGCAGCTTTATGAACTGTGAAAAATTTTAAAAAATAGTGAGATTTCATTGCAGTTAAGCGTGATTCAGAGTATAATAAGAAAGCTTAGTGTTTGCGAAAGGGAGTAAATCATGGACTTAAATTTAATTGCCGTTATTGTGGGTATTGTCGAAGGTTTGACCGAATTTTTACCGGTTTCTTCTACCGGACATATGATTATTGTCGGTCACGTTTTGGGCTTTGAAGGCCAGCTGGCAGATGTTTTTGATGTCTTTGTACAGCTGGGTGCTATTCTATCTGTTGTTTTTATTTACAAAGAGCGCTTTGCCAGATTTTTTACCAAGGATGGCTGGGATATCAACAAGGGACTTTCTGTCTGGCATGTTGCTGCCGGTATCGTACCGGTTATGCTGGTAGCCTTCTTCCTGTATCACTATATCAAGGAGTATCTGTTTTCTCCTTTTACGGTAGCAATAGGCCTTTTCTTGGGCGGTTTGTTGCTGATGTTTGCGGAATATAGAACTAAAGGCCGTGAGGCTGAACTGGTTGATGATGTTGATAAAATTTCTATCCGTCAGGCAGTATGGGTTGGCATTTATCAATTTCTTTCCCTGTGGCCCGGTTTTTCCCGCAGCGGCAGTACTATTGCCGGTGGCCTCTTGGTGGGTCTGACTCGTAGTGCCGCAGCAAATTATACCTTTGTGATTGCTGTACCTTTGATGTTTGTGGCCTGTATTTATGATCTGCTCAGAAATCTTCAGTATCTTTCTGCAGGTGATTTGCAGGTATTGGTAATAGGCTTTGTGGTATCCTTTATCGTTGCTTATATTTCAGTATTATGGTTTCTGAAATTTTTGCAGAATTCCAAGCTGACCAGCTTTGCTGTTTACAGAATACTGTTGGCCGGTGTAACCTACTGGTATTTCTACATGTAAGCATGCTATAAAATCTTTGCTTGCGAAAGTATTGACAAAACAGGCTTTATCCTTTATAATAATAAAAGAATTTTGTGCTGGCATAGCTCAATTGGCAGAGCAGCTGATTTGTAATCAGCAGGTTGTGGGTTCGATTCCTATTGCCAGCTCCAATGAAAAGCCGCCTGGAAACTTTGTTTCCGGGCTTTTTTGTTTTTCTGCGTAAGGTGGTTTTAGCTGCTGTGATTGCAATGTGGTTGCAGTCTTGTGGCGAGATGGCTGTTATTACACAATAAAAAAGCCTCGCTTGGGCTAAGACGACTAATGGTGCCAGAACCGACACCTTAGTAGGCCTTATCCGCAAGCGGGCTTTGAGGATAGTATAATATATCAATAAATGTTTGTCAATTTGCGCAAGAAATATGGTTGGCTTATAACACTGTTTCCTGCAAAAAAATAACTGCTAATTCACAGTGAATTAGCAGTTATTTGCTTTATGGCTTATTCTTCTTCGGCAATTTTGCCTTTGAGGTCATGGTCGGTCATTGCGCAAACGCAGGAGTCGGACCAAACGTTTTCTGCGGTTTCAACCATATCGATGATTGTGTAAATCGGCAGGATGATACCCATGATACCGATAGGAGCGCCAATGCCGCTCATCAGTGACAGGGTGAGGAAGTAGCAGCCCATCGGTACGCCTGCGTTACCTACAGCAGCCAGTACGGATACCAGCAGCCAGGTAAGCATGGTGGTCATGGACAGCTCAAAGCCTGCATTCTGCATAACGAAAATGGAAGTAATCAAAATGAAGGCAGCGCAGCCGTTCATGTTGATGGTGGTGCAGATAGGCAGTACAAAGCGGGAAACAGCTTTGTTAACCTTCATGTTTTGTTCAGCGGACGCCATGGTTACAGGCAGGGTGCCTGCGGAGCTCTTGGTGAACAGTGCAACAGCGACTGCCGGAGACATTTTCTTGAATACATCAATCGGGTTCAGGCCTCTTGCAAGCAGGAAGATAGGCAGAACGATGAAGAACTGTACACAGTTGCTGGCCATGATAACCAGAGTATATTTGCCCAGAGCGCCAACGATTACGCCGGCTTCAATCTGTGCGGAAAGCTGACCTGCGAATGCCAGAATACCGAGAGGCAGTACGAACAGCAACGCTTTAATAAGAGTGAACAGCAGCTCCTGGAAGCCTAATACTGCTTTCAGCAGAGCTTCTCTGTTTTCGGTTTTAGGCATAAATGCCAGACCTAAACCCATAGCAGCAGCAATCAGCATTACGGAAAGCACGTTGCCAGCGAGGAACGGCTGCAGCATGTTGTTAGGAATAACATTTAAAATGTGGTCATAGTAGCTTAACTTGCCAAGATTTTGCGGTACATTGGACATGCCGCTGCCGACAATTTCTGCCGGCAGGTTGCCGGGAGCTACCCAAAGATAGATAGCAAGACCGATGCCTGCTGCACAAACAGTAGTCAAAAAGGTGTAAACTACGGCGTGAGCAAAAATCTGGCCGGTTTCTTTTTTGCTTCCCAAAGCAGCCAATGTAGTAATTACGGCTAAAGCAATGGTAGGTACAGCGATAAATTGGAAGAGACGTGTATAAACGGTAGCGATGAAATTGAATAATTCATTCAGGGGTTTGATTCCCATATAACCGAGAATGGCACCGACTACCAGTGCGCCCATCCATAGAATAAATTGACTTTTGTTGTTTTGTGATTTGTTTTGATTTATCACTTTTTGTGCTAAATCCTTCACATCTGCATTTTGCTGCATTATATCCCTCCTAAAATAGGTGCTGTCAGATTTTTTAGAATTTCTGGCAGCTCATACTCCCTAGGTAGCCTTGCGACATACCTAAAAAATATTATAGCATTTTCTGAAAGATTTGTAAATTTCAATTTGGCAGTCATTAATGATATTTGAAGATGGGCTGTTTGCGTTTAGGCTTACTGTTATTTATTGCAGCAAAGCACAATTTAAGAGCAGTAGGATGTATACTTCTGCCAAAACAAGACGCTATGACGCTGAAATAGCATTTTCATTGCATTTTCATGCCTTTTATGGTAATCTATAATATATTAAAAACGTATAATTTTTTACATAACTGCTATATAAGCAGCATGTTTATTTTTGAAGGAGAGTGAAGGATTGATGCAAAATAATGCAAAAGAAATGGTGCTCGTAATTGACTTTGGCGGGCAGTACAACCAGTTAATCGCCAGACGCGTACGTGAAAGCGGCGTGTACTGCGAAATCGTATCCTATAAGCATAGCCTGGAAGCAATTAAGGCTAAAAATCCGAAGGGTATTATTTTTACCGGTGGTCCTAACAGTGCTTATCTGGAGGATTCTCCTACTATTGATCCGGAAATCTATACCTGGGGCGTACCTGTTCTTGGTATTTGCTATGGCAGTCAGCTGATGATGCACATGCTCGGCGGTCATGTATGCGTAGCTCCTGAGCGTGAATACGGCAAAACTGTTGTTGATCTTGACACTACCAGCCCGATGTTCGCTGGTCTGTCTGAGAAGAACGTATGCTGGATGAGCCACAACGATTATATCGAAACTGCAGCTCCTGGCTTCAAAATTGTTGCCAGCACCCCGAACTGCCCGGTTGCTGCTGCTGAGGATGAAGCACGCAAATTGTATTGCGTACAATTCCATCCCGAGGTTCTGCATACCGAAAACGGCACCAAGATGCTGAGCAACTTTGTTTACAATGTTTGTGGCTGTGCAGGTACCTGGAAAATGGATTCCTTCGTAGAGCAGACTGTTGCTGAGCTGAAAGAAAGAATCGGCGACGGCAAGGTGCTGTGCGCGCTTTCCGGCGGTGTTGATTCCAGCGTTTGCGCCGCTATGCTGGCTAAGGCTATCGGTAAGCAGCTGACCTGCGTATTTGTAGACCACGGTCTGCTGCGCAAAAACGAGCGTGAAGAGGTTTGCGCTGTTTTCGGTGAAGGCGGTCAGTTCGATATCAACTTCATCTGCGTTGACGCACGCGAACGCTTCTACAGCAAGCTGGCAGGCGTAACTGCTCCGGAAGGCAAACGCAAAATTATCGGCGAAGAATTTATTCGCGTATTTGAAGAAGAAGCTAAGAAAATCGGCGCTGTTGACTATCTGGCACAGGGCACCATTTATCCTGACGTTGTAGAAAGCGGCCTCGGCGGTGAATCTGCAACCATCAAGAGTCATCACAATGTTGGCGGCCTGCCTGACTTTGTTGATTTCAAGGAAATCGTTGAGCCTTTGCGCGACCTGTTCAAGGACGAGGTTCGTCAATCCGGCCGTGAGCTGGGCCTGCCGGAAAACCTGGTAGCACGTCAGCCGTTCCCGGGACCTGGTCTGGCAATCCGCATCATCGGCGATGTAACTCCGGAAAAGGTTGCTATCGTACAGGATGCAGATGCAATTTATCGCGAAGAGGTAGACAAGCTGCCGATGAGCGAGCGTCCGAGCCAATATTTTGCAGCTCTGACCAATATGCGCAGCGTAGGCGTTATGGGCGACGAGCGTACCTATGATTATGCTATCGCTCTGCGTGCGGTAACCACTACCGATTTCATGACTGCAGAAGTAACCATGCTGCCGCCGGCAACTATTACCACTGCTGCTAACCGTATCGTTAATGAGGTTAAGCACATCAACCGTGTACTCTTTGACTATACCACCAAACCGCCTGCTACTATTGAGTTCGAATAATTTCAGAGGCTCGGAAAAGCCTGATATGACTGGATTTTTGAGGGGTTAAGGCCCTTTGTGGCAACGATTTGGCAACATTTTTTCATTATTCATAAAAAGAGAGCTAACTGATTTTGATTAGTCAGTTAGCTCTCTTTTTCTTTTTATTATTATTTTGTGCAACAAACGGCTTCTCCCGTGGCCTACAAGTGAGAGGGTCAAAAGAGGTCCTGGGGCGGCACTTTCACATAGTTCTGGGCTTTGTCAAACTCCGGGTAGTGGTAGCGCCACTTGTCGTAATCCTCTTTGGAGATTTCGCCCGCCTCCAGCATGGCAGCGGCCTGCTGCCAGGAACAGAGCATCTCGTGCAGTCGAGCGGCGTCCTTGTTCTTCCGCACATCAACCTTCAAGCAGACTTCTCCATCCATCTCACTGATCTTGAGTCCGTAGTTGTCCTCCATGGTAAATAGGGTGTGCATGAGCCCAACATAGGAGTCTATGTCCGGGACGGAGAGGGCATAGGGCGAGACATCCAGTACCTGAGCCAGGGCAGCAGTCAGGTCCGCCTTAGGGGTTCTTGATCCTGTTTCGTACTGCGCCAGGCGCACATCGGCAGACTTCTCCGGGAAGCCCAGCGCCATGCCGAGATATTTTTGTGTCATCCCCCGCAGGAGACGGAAAAAGTGAATCCGTTCACTAATCGCCATATCATCAACTCCAATCGTTGGTTGTCTTTAGGAAAAGCGTAGCAGAAATGCTTAGTAAAGTCAAGAAAATCCTAAACAATTTTATTTAATTTGTTTTGCGTACTCCGATTGACACAAGCTATTTGCTTAGTATAATGACAATAGGCTAAGCAAAATAGCTTAGAATCAATAAACAAAAAAGAATTGCCGTAATCCCCCGATTATACATCCGGGAAAAAGTGGCGGACGAAAGTGAGGAGGCATTTATGCAACACAATATCCAGCCGCAGCAGCCATCAATGAGGAAAGGAAGGTATTTTCAATGCAGGCACAAAACTTTATGCGCGTGGAGGAAGTGGCCCAGGAGCTAGGCATCTCCAAGTACCACGCCTACAAGGTGATCCACAAGCTTAACGCTGAACTCCGGGACAAGGGATATCTGACCATCTCCGGGCGGGTCAATCGGAACTTTTTCATGGAGAAGTTTTGCTATGGCAAGACGGGAAAGGAGGGCTAATCATGGCAGTCTATAAGGAAGAAAAGACCAACACTTGGCGGGCGGTCTATCGCTACACCGATTGGAACGGCGAGCGCAAGCAGACCCAGAAGCGGGGCTTCAAGACCAAGCGGGAGGCGCAGGCCTGGGAGCGCGAACAGCTCAACAAGACCAGCGCTGATCTGGACATGACCTTCAAGAGTTTCGTGGACCTCTACACGGCGGATATGAAAACCCGGCTCAAGGAGAACACCTGGGCTACCAAGGACCACATCATCCGTACTAAGCTGCTGCCCTACTTCGGCAGGCTGAAAATGTGTAACATCACCGCCCAGCAGATCATCACCTGGCAGAAC
>OGZC01000484.1_pt1 | contig 22695 bp, 20 predicted proteins | sample 1576751 | NCBI WGS metagenome assembly OGZC01 (sample SAMEA3541486, study PRJEB24748) | human gut metagenome | biome: human gut; feature: human-associated habitat; material: faeces | place: China | collected 2012
CCATATTTCTTTTTAGGATATAAATCATATTTATCTAATATATATTGAGTTGTACTTTTAGTCGCTATATCCTTCATTCTCTAACTCCTTCTCTATCATTTCCCTGGAAATACCCACCATATTTAATCTTTTAAACAAAGTCTTTGCATTGCCATATCCTAAATGAAATAAATCATAAATCTTTAATCTTTTCTTTTTATCTCCAATAATATCTAATTCCAAAAACTCTTTCCAAGAAATACTTTCTTCTTGATTTGAAAATGTAACAACATTTTCAATTGCTTTCTTTACAGCTTCTTTATTTGCTTCAGCAATACCTAGTTTCTTTTTACCAATTGCATCTTTTCTATCAACAAAAGCATGTTTACAATTTTGTACATATTTCTCCACTTGGTTTCTAATCCTTAAACCTGGATAATCTGGATCTGTTAAAACAATAACACCTCTTGTCTTACTAGCCTCTTTAATAAGCTCTAATGTTTTATCATCTAATCCTAGTCCATGTGTTTCAATAGTATCTACATCATATAATTCTTTTAATAATTGGCTATCTGTTTTTCCTTCAACAACAACAATTTCATTAATTCTTTTCATAACTTTACCATTTTAAATAAATCGTCTTCAATTGATCATTCGAGATATATTGAATATGATCTACCCCTTCTATTAAACGATAGGCATCTCCTTTTTTTGTTAATCTTTCTTTAGCATCATTATATACTTCATTTGAAAATTGAAAATAACATTCTCTTTGATTTTTATTTATTTTAGCTTTTAAAGTATTTAATTGATATAAATCAAAATACAACCCTTCTTCTTTAAAATAAGTATGTTTATCATTTTTAGTTATTTTATAACGATCATCTAAATCATACATTTGTTTCATTGTTTGACTATCAAACATCAAATAATTATTATTGATGATTTCCTCATCATCTAATACTAAATCACCCCAGGTTGCATCTATATAATAATAATCATTGTCATATTTTATCATATTTATTGCATGTTTGTCTCTTCTTCCTTTTATTGTTTTCCCTGTTAAAAACGTTGCTTTAAAATGCAATTGATTGAGTAGATATTGCATTGTTTTTGCATAACCACTACAAACTGATTGATGATTAATAAGAACACTGATTATTTCTTGATTATATTTTGCTTGTTCATTATACTTACAATGAGTAATAACATCATCATAAATATATTTTATTTTTTGATAGGATTTTAAATCTTGTGTGTCCTCTTTTAGTTGTTTGACAATTTTCTTGATCCTTTTTTGGTCTTTAAGAATTTCTTTTTCTTTCATACTATATTCAAAATTAAAAAGACCTTTTGTATTAAGAGACCATTCCTTAATATAAAATAACTCTGGATGATCCTTTAAAACTGCATTAACAATTTTACTTACTTTATCTATCTTTTTTTCTTTAATATAGATATTTTGTTTTCTTGTATAAGCAATATTATAAATTATTTGATAGAGTAGTTTTTGTTTTTTATTTAAAAGCTGATAATGATATTTAAAACATTGATCTTGTTTAAATTTATTTTCTATACTTTGGTAAGATTGTGGAAAACATCCACATAATAAAAATAATACAAGTAGACTAATCAGTTTTTTCATTTTAAAAAAAATAATCTAGCGAATGCTAGATTACTCTTCCCTCAATTTATATTCAAAATAACTCTTACCAAAATAAACTACACTACCTGCCAAGAGCATCATTAATAATCCTAAGCACATAATAAACATCCCCTTCTTATTCATATCATACTCTTTTATACTATTTTATGCAAATTATTTAGATTTTATATCCTTTTTTAACTTCTTTTTTTCTACAATCTTTTTAAAAATATTATTATAAAATATTATTAGTAAAATAAATATTTTTAAACTTGTTCAATGATTTAAAAGGGGTTAAAATTATAATAAGTAGGTGATATGATGAATGCCGATAGATTATTTATGCTTGTTGATACATGTGCCAATATTGATGAAGTAAAACACGAATTTCCAGATTTAGATTTTTTAACTTATTTTTATGCTTTATTAGGATATTACTGTATTCCTACAATCAAGTTATATAATGAAACAAAAATTGATGAAAATACTTTGAATGGTATTCTTAATGGAAAAATTCCACCTCAAAGAGATGATCTTATTCAAATGAGTTTAGTTTTAAATATTGATTTAAAGAAAACAAACTTTATGCTTTCTCTTGCTGAATGTGAAACATTATCCTATAAAGAAAGCCGTGATAGTTTGATTATCTGTGCAATTAAAAATCATTATTCAATCAATAAAACAAATATCATGTTATCAACTTGCAATCTTGTCAAAATATAAAGGTAGTAAAATAGTGGTTCGTATGAACCACTATTTTTTATTTATCTAAATTTTTAAAAGCTGTTGAAAGCATTAATTTAATACGATTTAATTGGTTAACTTCACTAGCTCCTGGATCGTAGTCAACAGCTACAATGTTACTTTGAGGATATTTCTTTCTTAAAGCCTTAATAGCACCTTTACCTGTAACATGGTTTGGTAAACATCCAAATGGTTGCATACATACAATATTTGGTGCTCCACTTTCAATAAGTTCAATCATTTCACCAGTTAAGAACCAACCTTCACCTGTTTGGTTACCAATTGAAACAACTTCTTTAGCTTTATCAGCTAAATGTTCAATAGATGTTGGTGGAGCAAAACGTTTTGATTTTTCTAAAGCTTTGATCATATCTTTTCTTAAGAAATCAACGGCTTTAACTGCGAATTCACATAGCTTAGCAGCTTTAGCTGTCGCATTGAAATGTTTTCTTTCAAATGTTGTTGAATAGAAACAATATTGGAAGAAATCAATTAAATCAGGCATAACTGCTTCTCCACCTTCTCTTTCAATAATATCAACAATTTGATTATTAGCAGTTGGATGGAATTTAACAAGGATTTCTCCTACTAAACCAACTCTTGGTTTTTTAATATCTAATAATGGTAATTCATCAAAATCTTTAACGATTTGATAAACATTTTTCTTAAATTCTTTCATGCTACCTGTTTCAATATTTTTCATACATTTTTCTACCCATGATTGATAAAGTCTATTAGCACTTCCTTTTTCTTTTTCATATGGTCTTACACGATAAAGGACTCTCATGAATAAATCTCCATACATTGCACCGATAATAACTTTCTTAGCAAGTGGGTAGGTAATTTTAAATCCTGGGTTTGATTCGATACCTTGTAAGTTGGCACTGATAACTGGTACTTGTTCTAAACCAGCATCTTTTAAAGCTTTACGGATAAATCCGATATAGTTTGTGGCACGACATCCACCACCTGTTTGTGAGATGATCAAGGCTGTTTTATTAACATCATATTCACCACTTGTTAAAGCTTCCATCATTTGTCCAGCAACAAGGATACTTGGATAGCAGGCATCATTGTTGACATATTTTAATCCAGCTTCTGTAGCTCCTTTATCTACTGATGGTAAGACTTTTAAGTTATAACCACTTTCTTGCATTGCTTTTTCAACAAATTGGAAATGGATTGGTGACATTTGTGGACAAAGGATTGTCCAACGATCATCTTTCATTTCTTTAGTGAATGGTACTTTGACTGGTTTATATTTTTTAGATAAATCAATTTCTTTATTTTCTTGTTTATCAATTGTTGCTTTTAAGGAACGGATACGGATACGAATAGCACCTAAGTTACTTCCTTCATCAATTTTAATAAGTGTATAAATCTTGTTTCTCGCATTTAAGATTTCAGCTACTTGATCTGATGTTACAGCATCTAACCCACAACCAAATGATGTTAATTGAATTAATTGTAAATTAGGTTGTGATGATACAAAAGATGCTGCATGATACATTCTTGAGTGATATGTCCATTGATCCACAACACGTAATTCTTCTAATTCTTTATCTAAATGACAAACGCTGTCTTCTGTTAAAACAGCCATGCCTTCACCAGTAATTAAATCAGCTAAACCATGGTTGATTTCTGGATCGACATGATATGGCCTACCTGATAAAACAACACCTGTCATATTATTTTCTTTTAAATATGCAAGGACTGTTTCCCCTTCTCCTTGAATATCTAAACGGCATTGTTGTAGTTCTTCATAAGCATGTTCAATTGCTGCTTTTAATTCTTTATCACTAATTCCAAATGATTTAAATTCATCTTTTAAGTTTGTAAACATTGTTTTTCGGTTACTTAAATCCATGAATGGATTTCTAAAGATGATTTCATTTGTTTCTAAGTTATCTACGTTATTTCTAATAACTTCTGGATAAGAAGTTACGACTGGACAGTTGTAATGATTTCCTTGAGTAACATTTTCTTTTCTTTCATAAGCTACTGAAGGATAGAAAATATATTTAATTCCTTTTTCAATTAAGCTTTCAATATGTCCATGTGATAATTTAGCTGGATAACATACACTTTCTGATGGAATAGATTCAATTCCTTTTTCATAGATTTTTTTACTTGAACGTGGTGATAAGACTACTCTGAATTTTAAATCAGTAAATAATGTATGCCAGAAAGGATAATTTTCATACATATTCAAGACACGAGGAATACCTACTGTTCCACGTTTTGCTTCTTTAGCCGTTAATGAACGATAATTGAAAACTCGACGATATTTATAATCATATAAGTTTGGTAATTGTTTTGATTTAGGAGGTAAGTTTGCTCCTCTTTCACATCTGTTTCCACTGATATGTTCACTACCATCATTAAATGAAGAAACTGTTAACATACAATGATTTGTACATTTTTGACAATAACGAATTGTACTTTCATAACCGAAAGCATCAACTTGTTCCTTATTAAGTAATGTTGTTCCTTGTCCTTGATATCTTTCTCTAGCAATTAAAGCAATACCAAAAGCACCCATTAATCCAGCGATATCTGGACGAATCGCTTTGATTCCTGTTTCTTGTTCAAAAGCTCTTAAAACAGATTCATTATAGAATGTTCCACCTTGTACTAATACTGATTTACCAATACTTTCAGGCGAACGTAATTTAATAACTTTATATAAAGCATTTTTAATAACAGAATAAGCAAGACCTGCAGAAATATCTTCAATCTTAGCTCCTTCTTTTTGTGCTTGTTTTACTTTAGAGTTCATAAATACAGTACAACGTGATCCTAAATCAATTGGTGCTGTTGATTGTAAAGCTAGATTAGCGAAATCAGCAACATTATACCCTAATGATTTTGCGAATGTTTCAATAAATGAGCCACATCCTGATGAACAAGCTTCATTTAATAAAATATCTTGAATAATACCATCTTCGATCTTGATAGCTTTCATATCTTGTCCACCGATGTCTAAGATAAATGAAACATCATCTTTAAAATATTTAGCGGCTGTAAAGTGAGAAATTGTTTCTACTTCACTGACATCCATTTTAAATGCAGATTTAATTAAAGCTTCACCATATCCAGTTGAACCAGCATGAACAAGTTCTACTCCTTTAGGTAAGATTTCATAGATTTCTTTTAAGATCTTACGAACAACTTCAATTGGATTTCCTTCATTAGATGAATAGAATGTATATAACACAGAACCGTCTTCATCAACTAATACAGCTTTAGATGTTGTCGAACCAACATCTACACCTAAGAAAGCTTTTCCTTGATATGTATTTAAATCTCTTTTCTTTACTTTAGTACGATAATGTCTATTTCTAAATTCAATACGATCTTCTTCTGTTTCAAATAATGGTTTCAAAGTATCAGTTTCATCGGAAATACCATCTTTTAATGATTCTAAAATAGTAACAAGTTGATCAATTGATGTTTGATTCACTTTATCTTCTCTAGCAAGTAAACAAGCTCCCATAGCAACGAATAATTGTGAGTTTTGAGGAAAGATAACATCTTCATCTTTTAAATTTAATGATTCAATAAAACGTGTACGTAATTGATCTAAGAAATAAAGAGGACCACCTAAGAAAGCAACTTTACCACGAATAGGTTTACCACAAGCAAGACCACTAATTGTTTGATTAACAACTGCTTGGAAAATAGAAATAGCAATATCTTCTCTTGCTGCACCTTCATTGATTAATGGTTGGATATCTGTTTTTGCGAAAACACCACAACGAGAAGCAATTGGATAAATTGTTTCATAATTTTTAGCAAGTTCATTTAATCCTGCAGCATCTGTTTGTAATAAAGAAGCCATTTGATCAATAAAAGCTCCTGTACCACCTGCACAAGTTCCGTTCATTCTTTGTTCAAGAGTTGATTCAAAATAAGTGATTTTTGCATCTTCTCCACCTAATTCGATTGCGACATCACATTCAGGAATATATGTTTCTACTGTCTTTGTACAAGCAATCACTTCTTGAACGAATTCTACATTTAAGTGTTTTGATAAAGAAAGCCCACCTGATCCAGTCATAACTACTTTAACTGGTAAGTTTCCATGGTGTTCTTGAACTTCTTTAATTAGACTTTCTATTGCTGGTTTAACATCAGAGTAGTGTCTTTGATATTTTGAATAGATACATTGATGTTCTTGATCTTCCACATATAATTTTACTGTTGTTGATCCTACATCAATTCCCATGTAATATAATTTATCCATTTTTTGACTCCTTTACTAAATTAAGTGTCATTTTAGAAATCGTATTTCTAAATTGTTTCACTTCTTTTTCATCAATTCCATCTAACATAATTTTTTCTAATTGAATAACATGATGATCAATCTTTTCTACTGTACTATACGCATGTTCAGTTGCTTTGATTTTTTTCATACGTTTATCATTTTCAACAGGTTCTTTTGTGATATATCCGTTCTTTTCTAAAGAATTTAAAAGACCTGTTGCAGTTGATCTTCTAATATTAAAATATTTTTCTATGTCTTTTTGATAAACTTCTTCATCATTTTCACATAAATAAATAAGAATTAGCCCCTGCGGTCCTGATAACATACAATCAATACCATGAATATCATCTAAATAACGTCCCATATATTTAGACAAAACACGTATTTCCATTCCTATTCGATGTTCCATAAATGTCTCCTTTTTTGTTCGGCTGCTAACATTATACGCTTTTGTCACACTATGTCAAATTATTTGAAATTTTATTATTTAAACAAAAAAATAGATATTTTCATATCTATTTAAATAAAGCACTTCCAATTCTAATCATTGTTGATCCATGTTTTAAAGCTTCATGATAATCATTAGACATTCCCATTGATAACTGATCCAATTGATACATTGGATAATCTTTTTGAAGTCTTTGTAAAAGCTCTTGTGTCATTTTAAAATACCTTTCAGTTTCACTACTTTCAATATGTGGTGCCATCATCATAAGTCCTCTTACTTTGACATGAGGATAATCTTTTAAACTATTAAATACTTCATCAATTTCTTCTACTTCAAAACCATGTTTACTTTCTTCTTTAGCAATATTTACTTGAATTAAAACAGGCATTTCTAAATCTCTTTTAGCGGCTTGTTTTTCAATTTCTTTTAATAAAGAATAACGATCTACTGCATGAATCAATGTCACCTTATCAATAATATATTTAACTTTATTTGGTTGTAGAGTTCCAATAAATTGAAACTCACCATTACCATGATAATTTTCATACTTTTCTAAAAAGGCTTGTACTCTGTTTTCACCAAAACAAGTAACTCCTAATTTTTCTAATTTTTCAATTTCTTTAACATCTACATATTTTGTAGCTGCAACTAATTTTGCTGGTTTTACTTCTTCTAATATCTTTTTAACTGCTTCTTCATTTACAATCATAAAACTCTTCCTTTCATGATAAATTCTTATTTAATTATAATTCAATCAAAAAGAAAAACAAGAACTTAGTCTTGTTTTAATCTTATTCTTTCTGATTCCTTTTTTAATACTTTCATTAAAATAGGTGCACATATTAAATAAAAACAAAAGTTTCCTACTGCATGAAAAGTATCAAATAACAATCCTGCCATATAATAAACAATATATAAAGAAGGACCACCTAACATTAATTGTTCTAGAGAAACAACTATACCAAAGACATATCCCATAAAAAAGGAAAAAATAGCCATAGGAAACAGTTTTGGTTCCTTATGTATCTTCTTTAAAAAATCTAATAAAACCTGTGTAATCAAACAAATCACAACCCATGCAAGAATTTGGAAAAAAGTCCATGTTCCCATTCCTAAAAATAAATTAGAAACTACTGTTGTAACAACACTTAACTTAACACCAAATCCTAAACCAAATAACATAACTGATATAATAATAATAGATGTTACAGGTTTAATATTGGGTAAGAATTGTAAATATATACGTGAAGCAATATTAACTGCCGCTAATATTCCTATTAAACTTATTTCTTTTACTTTATTTGAATGCATAATTTATTTCCTTAATTATAATTTACATAATACCAAACAACTTGGTCACCGTCATTTAAATCATATTTTATGGCTGCTTTATTAGGTGCAACACCATTAACACTATACATCCATCCTGACATTGGTCCATGTTGTTTTTCATATAAACCACCTATTCCTGAAACATAGTAATCACTTCCAGCTACTTCTTTTCCATTCTTAGCTGCTATAGTTTTTAAAACACTTAATGCATTACTATTTTTATCAACATTTAATGTTCCAGACATCATTGTATTTCCCATCCCAATTACTTGAATATTTATTGTAATTTTTTCATTAGTTGGTTGTTGATTCGATGAACTATTGGTTGATGAATTATTTGACTGATTATTACTTGTTTGTCCACTATTTGATTGAGATTGATTTGTAGAACTTTGAGAATGAGCTACACTACTACTTTTACCATTGATTTGAGTTGTAGATGATGATTTACTATTTGATTTATTTTCATTATTTGTTTTTGTTTCATCTGTTGATTGTGTTGATGTTTGACTGTCACTTTGTGTAGGATCTGTTTCTTGTGTTTGATCAGTAGACTCTTGTGTCTCTTCTTTTTTTGTTTCTTTAGTATTTTTTTCTTTCTTATTTTTTGTAATGTCTACTTGTGCTACTTGGTTTGTTTTATAATTTCCAGTAACACCATTATAAATAGAAAAGCCACCAATAAAAACAAAAGAAATTGTAATAAACAATATTACAATTCTTTTTGTTTTATCCATATTTTTTATTTTATTAATGAACTCTTTCATATTCTTTTCTTAATACTAAGAATAATCCACCAGACACCATTGATAATGAAACAAAGATAACAACATTAGTTTCATCTCCAGTTTTTACTGAAGTTGTTTTTTGATTTGTTGTTTCAACTTTATTTGTAGATTGGCTATCTTTTTTTGTATCTGTTGGTTGTGCTGGTTTTGTGTTATCAGGTTGTTCTGGATTCATTATTTTATCATATGCTTTTTTTGCTTTTTCAAAAACTGAACCATTTTTATATGTACCTAATGTTTTAGCTACTTCTGCAGTTGTAAATTCTGCATCATATCCACTTGGGAATGACCCATCGCTTAATTGTGTATTTAAAAGACAATCTATTGGATGAATAGTATAGCTATCATTTAATAAACTATTTGTATCATAGGCGAACATTCCTTCTAATACTTGAGATTGAGTATCTACGTTATCAGTAGTAACCCATCCTGTTGTCATCATAGTTGTATTATTTTTAATATAGTCAATTGCTTTCTTAATAGTAGCAGCATATTTTTCTTTATTAACTACTGCTAAACCTTCGATAACCCATCCTGTAGTATCATAGTCAGCATAGTAAACTCCACCCCATTCATAACCACAAACACTAGATGATGCTAAATCTGTATTTAACTTATCAGCAAGTAAATTTGTTTTTTCTGATGATGTAGCATATAAAGCATATAATGTCCAAATATCTGAAGAAGCTCCCCAGCTACCTTCAACATTACCATTTTCATCAATTTGGCTTTCTAATGTTTCTTTGTCTTTTGTAGGATCAATTCCTAATAAAACTTCTGTTACAATTTTTTTAGAAAGTGATGTTTTACTAAAATCTACTGAAGAAATATCAAATTGATTACTTTCTGCTTCTAACCCTAAAGATTCTACAGCAAGAATTTTATCTGCATTATTTAAAGTATTGTTATTTTTATAATATTCAACAACTTTAGAATAAACATCATTAATTTTTGATATATCATAAGAAGCTGCCGATACACCAGAAATAGCAGTCATAAAACATAATACTGAAATCATAAGACTGCATACAATTTTTTTCATTTTCATATTCTTTCCCCTTTCAAATTAAATAACTCCTAAATAAAAACTAGGCATAGTTATCCTAGTTCATCTAGAAGAACTACTTTATACTCCGTAAAGTGTATCCTTAGATATAGGCAAGTATTCCGACTCTGTTTCATTGTTTAAGCGTCTTCCCAGTTTCCCAGTGACTTTGATGCTTATTCTCCACATTACGGCGGCGGGACCGTTCAGGTATTTCACCTGATTCCTTTTTAATTTAAATATATAATATTTAAAACCTATAAATATTATTCAATTTTACTTTGTACTTGGACATTATATTATAATTGATAAAAAAAATATAGACAGAATAGAAAAAAATCGCATGAAATCATGCGATTTTAGATTATCTGATTGTTGTACCTACTGGTAATTCTCCTGCATCTACAACACCTAATACTTTTTTATCTCCACCGGCAAGAACCATACCTTGTGATTCTACGCCTCTTAATTTAGCTGGTTTTAAGTTTGTTACAACAATAACTTTTTTACCAGTAAATTCTTCTGGTGAATAAACATCAGCAATACCACTTACGATTTGTCTTGGTGTTTCTTCACCAACATCAATTTGGCTTACTAATAATTTATCAGCATTTGGATGTTTTTCACATTTAATAACTTTTCCTACTTTTAATTGAATTTTAGAAAAGTCATCAATTGTAATTTCTTCTTTTGTTTCTTTTGTTTCTTTAGCTTCTTTTTCTTTCTTTTCTTTTACAGCTTTGATAGAAGCTTTTTGTTTTGCTTCAATAACTTCTACTTTTTTAGCAACTTCTTTTGGATCTAATCTAGCAAATAACATTTCTGGCTTTTCAACTACTTTTGTTCCTGATGCATAGTTTCCAAATTCTTTTAAACTTTCAAAATCACGTTGATCTGTATTAATTTGATCTAAGATTTTTGTAGCTGTTGAAGGCATATATGGATATAGCATAACTGCTGAGAAACGAATTGATTCAATTAAGTTATATAATACTGTAGCTAAACGATCTTTTTTAGTTTCATCTTTAGCTAATGCCCATGGCATTGTTTCATCAATATATTTATTTGTTCTTCTTAATAAGTTGAAGATTTCATCTAATGCATTTGATGCTTTGAATTCATCCATTTTAGCAATAGATTTAGCTGGCATAGCTAACGCTAAATCTTTTAATTCTTGATCTACGTCTTCACATACGTTTTTGTTTTCTACAATACCACCAAAGTATTTATTAGACATAGCAATTGTTCTATTAACTAAGTTTCCTAAAACGTTAGCAAGATCACTATTAATTCTTTCTACTAATAAATCCCATGTAATACTTCCATCATTATCATATGGAATTTCATGTAATACGAAATATCTTACTGCATCAACACCAAAGATATCTACTAAATCATCTGCATAGATAACATTTCCTTTTGATTTGGACATTTTACTTTCACCTTGTAATAACCATGGATGTCCAAATACTTGTTTAGGTAATGGAATATCTAATGCCATTAACATAATTGGCCAATAAATTGTATGAAATCTAACGATATCTTTACCAATTAAATGTAAATCAGCAGGCCAGTATTTTTTATATAATTCACCATGATTTCCATCTGCATCATATCCAAGTCCTGTAATATAGTTTGTTAAGGCATCAATCCATACATAAACAACATGTTTAGGATCAAAATCAACTGGAATAGACCATTTAAATGATGTTCTAGAAACGCATAAATCTTGTAATCCTGGTTTTAAGAAGTTATTCATCATTTCATTTTTTCTTGAAACTGGTTGAATAAATTCTGGATGATCTTCGATATGTTTAATTAAACGATCTTGATATTTAGATAATTTAAAGAAGTATGCTTCTTCTTTGGCATCATGTACATCTCCCCCGCAATCAGGACATTTACCATCAACTAATTGTGATTCAGTAAAGAATGATTCGCATGCTGTACAATATTTACCTTCATAATGACCTAAATAAATATCACCTTTGTCATATAATTTTTTAAAGATTTTTTGTACTTGTTTTTCATGATATTCATCAGTTGTTCTCATGAATCGATCATACGATGTATCCATCATATCCCAAATATTTTTAACTACACCTGCAACTTGATCTACATATTGCTTTGGTTCAATTCCTGCTTCTTTAGCTTTAATTTCAATTTTTTGTCCATGTTCATCTGTTCCTGTTTGGAATCGAACATTGTACCCTTCTTGTCTTTTAAAACGAGCAATTGCATCAGCTAAAATAATTTCATAAGTATTTCCAATATGAGGTTTACCTGAAGTATAAGTAATTGCTGTTGTAAGATAATAATCTTTTTCGTCTTTCATCTTCTAATCTCCTTTATAAAAATAAAAAACGCCCTTATAAAAGGACGAATAATCGCGGTACCACCTTTTTTACACATTGCTGTGTCACTCAATACTTTAACGCAGTTAACGATTATTTCTAACTATTTGAAATAACTACTCCTGGGCCATCTCTTAAAGTTTAACATACTGATTTTCACCAGCCATCAGCTCTCTAAATGTTTTGCTTTAACATCTTCCATTCTTCGTATTTATTGTATCCTTATTAACTTTATCAAACCCTTAAATCAATGTCAATGAGTTTCATTGAAAGAAAATATGTTTCACGTGAAACAAAAATAGTATAGCCTAAACTATACTATTTATATTCAGAATGTCCTTTATATTTGATTAAATCAGATACAGTAACAAATTGATAACCTTCTTTACTTAATTGATCTAAAGCCATTTCTAATCCAGCAACAGAATTTTCATGAATATCATGAATCAAGACAATATTACCATCACCAGTTTTTGCTTTAGCATCTCTTATAATATTATTACATACTATTTGTGCACCATCTGTTGCTTTACTATAACGCCAATCTTCTGTATCTCCATCCCATAAAATCATACTTAAACCATATGTGTTGAAGGCTGATTTAACTGCATCATTTTTTGCTCCATATGGAGGTCTAACAAGTGTCGGTTCAGTACCTGTTGCTTTAAAACAAGCATCTTGTGTTTTCTTAATTTCTTCATCTAATGCAGTTGCATCTAATTTTGTAAGTTGTGCATGTTGATATGTATGACTTGCTATCTCATGTCCTCTTTCATAAACTGATTTAACAACATCTGGATAAAGATTCATGTTTTGACCTAATTCGAAGAATGTTCCTCGACCGTTATATTTTTCAAATGCATTCATTGCTCTTTCTGTTAATGTTTTATGTGGTCCATCATCCAATGTAATAGCAACCATTTTTTTCTTTGGATCTACTTGCATTAACTTAGGTGCTTTGACACCTAATGGTGCATTAGATGGAATATTTTTATTTGCTAATTTTATGTAATCTTTATATTCTTTATAATTAATAACAATTTTATTTTTTAATGTATCATCTGTATAATATGTAAAACTATCTTTATCAACTTTTATTAATGTTGATTCTTTGTTATATTCATTTACACCCAATGTATTTAATAAATCTCCATATTTACCATGTAAACAATCTTTTAAAGCAACTAATTGATTTGTTTTACAATCATATGTCATAATTGATTTTTTGTTATTTATTTTTGTTTCGTCTTCACTTACTCTTTTATAATCTAATTCAATAACAATATATTGCTTATATAGTTTTTTACATGAATAATCTAAATAAAGTATATCTTTTTGATCTTTCTTCTTTTTTTCTGATTTTAAATATGTAGTATAAGATTCTTTAATAATTTTATTTAAATTTTTTTCTTTTACTTTAGGATAATATAATGAAACATAAAATTGATCATTATCCTTTTCATAATGTTTTACTGTTCCATATTGCTTATTATTGGTATTATATGTTGTATAATCTTCATACTTATTCTTACCATTGAATAATAAAAAATAAAGGCCTCCCAATATTAATATAATCACCAATAATGTAATAATAAAAGATATTGGTTTTAATCTTCTTTTTCTTCCATGTCTACCATAATTGTAGCTATCTTTGCTATACATATTACCACTTCCTCCTTTTTTATAATATACCACAAATGATATATCTTTTATAGCTTTTAATTTTGTTTCACGTGAAACAAAAAAAGAATATCATTATTTAGAATGATATTCTTGATAAACACTATTTTTATTTAAATTTCTTTGTTTAGCAACTTCTTTAATTGCATCTTTAGTAGACATTCCTTTTTCAATGTACATATCTACGTCTTCCTTGATTGTTGTTTCAAAAGTTATTTCTTCTTCTACTTCTTGGTTACCTTCAACAACAATAACCATTTCTCCTTTTAATTCTTCTACAATAGAAATAATTTCAGAAATATGATCTCTAATGATTTCTTCATGTTTTTTAGTAATTTCTCTACATAAAGCAATATTTCTGTCTCCTAGAATATCTAACATTAAATTTAATGTTTTTTTAATTCTATGTGGTGATTCATAAAAAACAAGTGTTTCTTTATATTTTTTTAAATCAATTAATTCTTTTTTCTTTTTCTTATCTAAATGATCTAAAAAGCCATAAAACATAAATGGTTGTGGTGCAATTCCTGAAACAACTAAAGCATCTAAACAAGCATTACATCCTGAAATAGGAACAACATTTATTTCATGTTCTATTGCTTCTTTAACTAATTCATATCCAGGATCAGAAATAGCAGGATAACCGGCATCACTTACTAAAGCAATATCATTTCCTTCTTCTAATAATTGTATAAGTTTAGGAATTGATTGTTTTATGTTATGTTCATGATGAGAAATAAGTTTTGTTGAAATTTCAAAATGATTTAAAAGCTTAACAGTATTTCTTGTATCTTCTGCAGCAATATATTTTACATTTTTTAAAGTATTAATAGATCGATATGTCATTTCATCTAAATTACCAATAGGTGTTGCTACTAAATATAATGTTGGTCTTTCATTTTCAAAACTCTTTTGTCTATTCATCTATCTTCTCTCCAAACATTCTTCTTACTTCATTACTGTAACTTCCATCATCATTATGTGCATATAATGGTGGTTCGATTTTTAATCCTTTTTTTCCTTTATACATTCCTTCTACTAATAAGACATGTGAATCTCTATTCATTTTAGGATATACAAAACGTATTCTTTTAGGTTCAATATCATATTTTTGCATAATATTTAAAATATCAATCATACGATCAGGTCGATGAACAATTGCAAATCTTCCTTTGTTGTCTAATAAATAAGCTGCCGCTGAAATAATACCTTCTAAATCAATTTTTATTTCATGACGTGCTATTGTTAAATATTCATTATCATTTAAATTACTATTTTCCCCTACTTTAAAAAATGGTGGATTGCAAACAATCAGCTGTGCTTTTGGTAACTCTTTGATAACATCTTTAATATCTCCATGAACGACTTCAATTTGGTCATTTAAATCATTCATCTCAACATTTCTTCTAGCAAGATCAACCGCTTCATCTTGAATTTCTATACCTATAATTTTTTTAGGTGTTCTTTTTGAAAGCAATAATGGAATAGCCGCATTATTTGTACCAAAATCAACAATATTTTTTACATCTTTATTGATTGTACAAAACTGTGATAATAAAACAGTATCCAAAGAAAAGTTAAACATATCTTTTCTTTGGATAATTTTCAAATCATTATATGCTAATAAATAATTAATGACTTCTTGGTTTTCCATTTTTCTTTCCTGCATGATTATTTTTATCAAATTTAATTTCGTCTAAACCAACGAATACAATTCCATTATTTGTTTCAATTTTAACAAGATCATTAATAACATTTAATCCTGTTACTTTTACATCTTTATCTTGATATTTTACATGTGATCCTATTTTAGGAAAACGTTCTTTTTCTAAAGAATAAATTTCATCTTCATATTTTAAACAACACATTAATCTTCCACATGCACCTGATATTTTTTCTATATTAATTGCTAACATTTGATTTTTAGCCATATTAATAGAAACTCCATTAAATTCTCCTAAAAGAGTTGAACAACATAATGGTAAACCACATGTTCCAATTCCACCAATTACTTTTGCTTTATCTCTTGGACCAATTTGTCTTAACTCTATTCTACATTTGAAAACAACAGCTAATTCCTTTAATAGTTCCCTAAAATCAACACGATCATCGGAAGTATACATAAAAATAACTTTTGCTTTATCTAATGTATATTCACAATTAGTAAGTTGCATATTAACATCATATCTTGAAACAATTTCTTTACATGTTACTAATGCTTGTTTTGCATCCTTAACATTTTTTTGATAATTTTCTATATCTTTTTTTGTAGCTTTTCTAACTATCTTTTTTAATTCTGTATCTAAATTAAATTCTGATATATCTTTTAATTCCTGTGATATTTCTCCAAGTTCTAATCCTCTAGCAGTTTCTACAACTACTCGGTCATCTTTTTTTAATTTTAAATTTGTGGAAAAATAATAGATCTTACCAGCACTTTTAAATTTTACACTTGCAAGTTTAATTTCTTCCATATAAATTCCTTTCTATATTCTATACATCATACTATCCATAAGTAATGGAATATTAGCATTTGTATCTAATAAGTATGATGTTTCTAATAATAATTCAATTTTCTTTATTATATCATTGTTATCATATGTTAGTGAATTAAAAAATTCTACGTGATTACAAAAAACAGCTTTTTCATTTTGTTTCACGTGAAACATATCCTTAAGTGCAAGAATAATAAAATTAATAAATAATTTAATATTTTCCTTTTCTTTATGATCTTTAAGCATATGAATTTGTGTGTTTATGATAAGATTTTCTCTATATAAAAATAAATCCTCAACAAAATTGATTGCTTGTAACATAATATCATCAAAATCATCCTGATTTAAATTTTCTAAATCATCTTCATCTTTAATAATATAAGATAAGACACTTGCTTTTTCTTCTTCATATCCTTTAGCAATCAATTTTTCTTTAAGTACTTCTTTATTATCTGGTTTTAATTCTATAACCTGACATCTAGATATAATCGTTGGTAAAATACGGTTGATATTTTTAGTTGTAAAAATTGCATAAATACCTTCTGTTGGTTCTTCTAATATTTTAAGTAAAGCATTCATAGCTTCTTTGGTTGTTTTTTCAACATTCTTTAAAATATAAACTTTTGCCTTACCTTCAAGAGAAGATTTTTTGAAAGTTTCTTGTATATTTTCAATGTGTTTCTTTTTAATACTTTCCTCTTCTCCATCAATTTCTATAATATCTGCATATTGATGGTTTAATACTTTTTGACAATCTATACATTGTTCACAAGCTAAGGTTTCATTACATATAAGTGACATTGTTAGAAACTGTAATGGTTGATCAGTATTATTTCCAACAAGTAAGAATGCATGTGGTATTTTTTTTAAGTTAAATTCATTTTCAATAATTCTATAGAATAAAGGTTGATTTTCTTTTAAATAATCTTTGATCATAATATTTTCTTAATTTCCTTTAAGGCATCTTGTACAACATGGCTGTTGTCCGTATTATTATTGCTGTTTGGTGAAACATTGGGACTTTGGTTTGTATACAATAAGTTAGTGATACCTCCAGAGAGGTTAGGTGCTGCCGTTTGGGTATATCATTTTTCATTGATCTCCATACTTTCCGCTATTAATCAAGTCCCATTAATGGGGGCTATAGTTGCGCATGAGCGAATGAATATATATGCCTATCTTGGTCTTTTTGAGGCTTGTGCTCGATTATTCATAGTCTATTTGCTTGAAGCTTTTGGAACAATCGATTCGTTGATATTGTATGGTTTGCTTATGGCTATAGTTTCTGTCTTCGTCTGGCTAATTTATGCGATATATAGTGTAAGGTCATTTACCGAATGTAAATTTAGGTTTTATTGGAATTATAGTTTGGTCGCAGAGATGTCAAAGTTTATAGGTCAAAATTTATTTGGCTGTTTCGCTTGGTCTGCAGGTGTACAAGGAACAAATATCCTTTTAAATATATTCTTTGGTCCCGCTGTAAATGCGGCACGAGCGGTTTCTGTGCAAGTAAGCGCAGTTGTTACACGTTTTACTGAGAATATGATGACAGCGGTTAAACCTCAAATAATTAAATCATATGCTTCCGGTGATTGTGAATACATGGTGACACTAATTGAGAAAAGCTCTAAATATGCTTATTTCTTAGCGGCCTTGATAGCTATACCTGTAATGGTTGAGATAGAGTTTATACTGGAGGTTTGGTTAGGTGAGGTTCCAAGCCATACTATATCATTCACTCGTCTTGTTCTGTGTGAATCCTTGATAGGAGTATTTATACCACCTCTATGGATGGCGGCAAATGCAACTGGACATATAAAAAACAGTCAAGTATATGGTAGAATGTTCACGTTGGCGATATTACCTATAAGCTATCTTTTGTTAAGATTGAATGCTAATCCGCTTGTCCCATTTATTGTTGCGGTTTTAGCAAATGTAGGATATTGGTTTTATAGTTTGTGTGATATTCATAGGCAAATACAGTTGAATATGAGAAAATACTTTCGAGATGTTGTTAGGCCTATATTAATTTTTACATTCTCATTGGTGTTAGTCGGTTCTATATTGATGTTAATCGAACCTAATGATTCAGTTTTTCGTTTCTTGATAGTTTTTTCGCTTTCCGTATTTATTGGCTTTAGTGTTATTTATAGTTTGTTGCAATCAAGTGAGCGTATGATATTGCATGCGGCTCTAAAACGATTTGTTGTTAAATAGTTGTTTTTGTTATTAATAGAGTAAAAATAGTATATAAGCAATGTAGGGTTATTGAATCATGTTAAGTAACTAGAATATATTTGATGTAATTTGAATTTAAATTATTTATATATGACTTGTGGCAATAAAAAAAGAATTCTGTTCGTGATGCAAAGCCTTTATGATGGTGGAGCGGAAAAATTATTGGTGGATATGCTTAATAATTTTGATTATAGTAAATATGATATAGATCTTTTGTTAGAACATGATTTTGGAAATTATGCAAATCTAGTGCCTTTAGAAGTGAGAAAAATAATATTATTCTATAATATTAATAGACCCTTATTAGAAAGGATGATAGGAAAAATAATGTCCTATTTTGGTTTATATTATTTTTATATATTATTTTTTAGAAGACAGATAATAATTGATAAGATGAAAGGTGAAAAGTATGATACGATAATATCTTTTTTAGAAGGACGGAGTTTGGTGTATCATAGCTTTATATTGAAGCAAGGAATTAGGCATTTATCTTGGGTGCACGTAGATCTGTTTAATTTCCATTGGACAAAAAGGTATTTCAAAAGTAATAAGCATGAGAAGAAATGTTATGAATTAATGGATGATGTGATCTTTGTGTCTAATGATGCGAAAAATAAATTTCAACAACTTTTTAATGTGACTACATCCACAAAAGTAATATATAATTTGATAGATTGTAAGACAATTGTCTTGCGGGCAAATGAGTTTAAAGTTGAGAAAAGGAAATTTACGGTTTGTCTAGTAGGAAGATTGGTTAGACAAAAACAATTTGATAGTATTATAAGAGTTGCTAGAATTTTTGTAGATAATGGATATGATATAGATTTTTGGATTGTTGGTGCAGGTTGTTTGGAGTCAGATCTTAGTAAAATGATCCATGATTTACATTTGGATGATAATGTACACCTTTTAGGTTATAAGCCTAATCCTTATGTCTATATAAAGTGTGCGGATTTATTTGTGAGTTGTTCTTTGGCAGAGGGATTTTCTTTAGTTGTGGCGGAAGCATTATGTCTGGGAAAAGCAATTGTGTCTACAAAAACAGTTGGTCCAGTAGAGCTTTTAGGGTCAAATTCCGAGTATGGGGTTTTGGCAGACAATGATGATGAATCTCTGTATAATGCAATTAAATTATTTGTCAATGATTATAATAAGGTCTTTGTCTATCAAGATAAAGCAGCAAAACGTTCTTTGATGTTTGATGTTGAAAAAACAATGAATGAAATATATAGTATTTTATGACTGGCTCATTTGTTATTAAGAAGAATAGAATTTTAGAGATATTGTTCTTTATTATAATATTTCTTGTTAATCTTAAAATGACACTAAATATATCAGACTTTGCTACTGCTAATTTATCTATACTTATTATTGGTATTTCTTTTATTTCGTTGCTTTTTACAAAGATAGATGATAATATTTATTGGATAGTTCTATTTTTTATACTTTCATTGTTTCGTGTGGAAGCATCTAAAATGTTGTTTGTGTCATTGCTGGTATCAATATCTAGGAATCTTTATATTGATAAAATGGCTAAATATTCTTTTTGTCTAACTGTATTATTCTTAATTATAAATTACGGTTTATTGATTTTAGGAGTGTTGCATGAAGAATATTCTGATTTTTTCTATAAGTCTGGAGGCGTTGTTAGTGATATGGGATATGGAAATCCTAACCTGTTTTCATTGTATTTGTTTTTCTTGGTTATTTTTCTTGTGGTTTTAAAGAAAGAAATTAATACATTTCTTGTCGCTTTTATAGTCTTTGTTATATATGAATCATTTTATTCTCGTACGGTTCTGTTCTCTGGCTGTATTCTGCTTGTTTTATCTTTTGTTCAAAAAACAAATTTAAAAAAATGTTTCTTTAATAAATATATATTGTTGTCTTATCCATTTGTGATACTATTCTTTTTTATTGTTGTTTTATTTAATGAATCAGAGTATTCTTTTATTCATGAAATTAGTTCTGGTAGATTAAGGTATTCTTTGCTCGTATTTGGCGAATTAACTCCGAATAATTTGTTGATTGGTGCAACTAAGATTGATGAGTCTATTATAATAGATGTTGCGTATATATCATTGCTGCTGTCTTCTGGAATTTTTTCTTTAGCATATTTGTATAATCTATATTGTAAGGCTGTTTCTAAGTTTGATTATAATTCGATTCTCATTCCTGTAATGCTTCAATATTTATTTTTGAGTTTGTCCGAAAGTGCTATTATTAATACATATCTTTGGGGAGGTCTGTTTTTTTGGATAGTAATGTCGGGTAAGTATTCTTGTGGTAAAACCAATTAATTATTTATATGTTTTTTGATTTAAAGAAAAAAATATCTTATAAAGAATGGAATGTGGGATTTTTTAATGCTATTCCAGAAGATTTAGTCAGTGATAATATTGATTTGTCTAATATCACTTGGTTAAGGAGAGACTCTAAATTTCATTGTTATGCAGATCCATTCATTTTAAATGTATCTGACTGCACTATTGATTTGCTTGTAGAAGATATCTTGTTAGGTAGTAAAAATGTAGCAACAATATGTCATTTGTCTGTCGATAAATGTACAGGTGAAATAATTGAAAAATATACGTTGATAGATGATAATATACATAACTCTTATCCCTTGATTATCAGAGGTGATACTCTTGATGAGGTTTATATTGTTCCTGAAAATTCGTATTCTACAGAACTTAATGTTTATAAGTATAATACTTTGTTACATTCTTGTGAACATTTCAGTACTATGCTTCCTGTTGCAGTTGCGGATGCTACAATCTTGCCTTATAATGGAGCCTTTTATCTTTTTGCAACTTCAAGAAATGCATATAATAAGGATTTGTATATGTGGACTTCAAATAATAGATTATATGGATACGATTTGTCTCCAATATTAATAAAATCTAATTTGTTTGGGAGCAGAATGGCTGGTGATTTCATGTACGTAAATAATACTGTATACAGACCAGCTCAGGATTGTTTGCAAGGGTATGGTAAAGGTATTATTCTGTATAAAGTTGAGGATATTTCAGATAAGTCCTATAATGAAACAAAAGTAATATCCCTTTATCCTGATTCCTCGTCATATTACTCGGATGGTTTGCACACGATAAATTTTTATAAAAGCATATGTGTTATAGATGGTTATAAGAATCACTATATTCCTTTTCAGAAAATATATCGTAAATTATTTGATAAGTATAGATCATGAATATCTTGTTTATTAGTTTATTAGATCCTTCTGAATCAGGTAGTGGCAATCAAAAAGTCACTTTGTTGTCTGCCAAATATTTGTCTAGTGTTGGAATTCATTGTTTTATAGCTTATTTTAAAGATTCTGAATATAGTTCCTCTCAATTAGTCTTTGATGCGAAATTTAAAATTGATTATAATGATTTAGATGGTTTCCGTTCTTTTCTTATTGATAATGAGATTTCTATTATTCATAATCAGGCATCAAGAGCTGTTAATATGAAATTCCTTGGTCAAGCTGTTGCGGGATTAAAAGTGAAAATTATATCAGTTTTGTCACGTAGATGGACGGTATGCGGCTTGTCGGCTTGGAATACAGGAGAGATGTATGATTCCCCTGTGTTTTCGGGCGGATGTGGAGCGGAGCGGTAACTATCAGATCACTCTGGAATATCAGTCAGAGGCAGAAGCTATGATTTTTGCAGGAT
>OGZC01000486.1_pt1 | contig 22676 bp, 34 predicted proteins | sample 1576751 | NCBI WGS metagenome assembly OGZC01 (sample SAMEA3541486, study PRJEB24748) | human gut metagenome | biome: human gut; feature: human-associated habitat; material: faeces | place: China | collected 2012
TTCCGCCCTCTACTTTATCCGCGCGGGTAATTAAGGGAATAATATTTTCCCATTGTGAATTTTCAGTGATTGAAGGCATTTCAGTTAATCCCCTGAGTAATGATAGTTATCGTTGTAATACGCTATGCCGTCATAGTGAATGCTTTCGTCCGGCTGATACCCAGCCGGATAAACGGTAATAATTTCGCCGTCGCATAGAGCGGCGCCTGTCCATGCCGTACCTTTTGAACTGGTCGCGATGGTTAATTGCGCCAGATGCCTGCTGACTGGCTTTGCGTCACCAATCAGGCGGTTTAATTCATCCAGGGTCTTTGGTGTCAGCCCGACTTCGTTAACATCCACTTCAAGCCGGAATGTTCCCGGCTGATCGCCGACGTCGAACCACTCGGCGAACGTGGCAGAAAACCCCATGTCCTCGATCACGCGCCGTACCGCTGCGCGAGTGCCTTTACGGCGGTGAAGCCAGTACGAGCGCTGTATAACCGCTATTTTTCGTTCCGCCGGCCAGTCTTTATCCCAGCGATCGACAGACAGCGCCCAGGCCAGATACGGCAGTAAATCAACCGGGCAGGCGGTCGGCGTCCACAGCGTGCGTATCGCGACGGTTATCCCGGAAAGCCTCGCCGTGGCGGCCTCTGTGCTGCGCATCCATGCAGTGGAGGACGGCGGCAGTAACGTGCTATTCATCCGTTCCGCCGTTTTCAATGTGATAACCGATATTACGGGCGGCCTGAACGTCGCTGATTTTGATATCGTTCACGGGTGAATTGATCACCACTCGCTGTACCCCCTGGACATGCAGCGCCGCAGAAATGGCGGAGCGCGCGACGTCGCGACTGATTTTTTTGTTGTTCTGTTTCAGGAATTTTTGCAGCGATGCGTCGGCGGCGTTGATGATCGGCTCTGACTCCGGCCCTGGGTACAGATAGAGCGTGGCGTTAATTTCGTAATCGACGATCTCGGCGCTGCGCACCGTGACCCGATCCCCCAGGGGGCGCACTTCCTCATCGTTTACCGCTTCTGCGACGTCGGCCAGCAACTCCGGCGATGCGGTGCCGTCACCCTCTGTAGACAGTACCGCAATGACCACCTCCGCCGGTGCCGGGCTGGATGCTTTAACATCTGCCACCTTTCCGCTGGCACTGCGCGCGAAATATTCATAGGCAGCCGATGGCCCAGCGACGCTCATGCCCTCAAATGCCGCCTGTGCGCGCAGGCGAAGCGCTTCGTCGCTTTCCGTCACCGCGTCGGTAGTGTCTGTCGCCGCCGTGATAGTGAGTCGCTCCGTGTCCAGATTGGCCGCGATATTGTCCAGATCGTCGCCAGTCGAATGACTGAGCATGCAGGCCGCGACTCCCTCATTGATGCGCTGGCGCAAAAGCAGCTCACGGTACGCCATCGCCTGGGCGATGATGTTTAGTGGCTCTGACTCCAGACCCAGCGCAGCGGCAACGGCTGACTGCTGATCAGCAGGAAATGCCGCCACCATCAGCGCTTTGACGTCAATCAGGATCGCCTCGAAGTCGAGCTCTTCGATAATGGTCGGCTTCGGCAATTGTGAGAGGTCAATCGTTGGCATTGTTAGCGCCCCTTAATGTCACCGCGCGGGTGCTTTTTTCCATGGTTTCCGTCAGCATGCCGGACAGTGCGGCGGTCACGGCGCCGCTGGCGGAGTACGTCACGTTGATGGTATCCAGCACAATGCGCGGCTCCCACGCCGCCAGCGCTATCACCGCCGCGCTCATCAGTTGCAGTCGTGTGACGTCGTTTTGCGGGCTGTCGATCAGGTCAGGGCACAGTGAGCCGTAATTTCGGCGCATCAGGCGGCTTCCGACTGGCGTCAGCAAAATGTCGTTAACCGACTGCCACACATGATCCTCGTCGGTCAGGGTCCCGGTGCCTGCGGCATTCATGCCGCGATAGCGCTCTGTCATAGTGGCTCCCCCGTCTGCCCACCGCTGTCGCCAGGGTGTTTATGGGAGTGGAGCACCTTGCCGTTAGAAGAGAGTGAGCCGCCTCTGTGGGTGATATCACCGCGCATCTCACCGCCGTCTGTGACGTTCAGCTTTTTGGTGGTCAGCAGGTTGGTGCACTCCACCTCCGGCGTGTCCAGCGTGATTTTGACTGACGCCTCAACCACGGCAGATTGAATACCCTTTACCTGCAATGCGCCTGCCTCCGCGTCATAGCGGAACGTCGCACCGTCCGGGGCGGTCACCACCATCTCATTACGCGATGCGCCCGGTGCCGGGTTGTCGTCGCTGTACAGGCTGCCGCCGATAAAGGCGACATCGGTATTACCGCCCAGGCACAGGAACCAGACCTGCTCGCCGATGGATGGCGGTACCCAGACTTTAAACGCACCGGCGCGCTGTGCGTTCCAGCGCAGCCAGGTGGTTTCCAGTTCACCGCTTTGCACGCGAACGCGCCATTTGCCCTCGTCGATCTCCGTCACCGTGCCGGTTCGCACAATGTTCTCCAGCAGGCGAATCAACTCAGCAAGATCCATCAGCGCACCCCCAGCGAGTCGATCACCTGACGGGCTATCGCCATGCGGTCGGCCTTACTCAGGCCCAGCAGTTCGCGGCGGGGATACGTCGCCATCGCGCCGCTGTCGTTGACTTTATCGCGCAGGCCGAACTGATGGATGCGGGCAATACGCGCAGCCACGCCGGAATACCCCACCTCAACACCGTCAGGCGTGGCGCTGGTTTTAAGAAAACGAGCGGTACGCAGGCGGCGAAACATCTGCTCTCGTTTGGTCGTATTCCGGCTGGCTGGTCTGAAGCTGATATCGAGGTAGCGTTCAATATCTTCGCGATAAAACGAGCGCATATCCCCTCTGTCGATATCAAAGCCGGTCAGCATGCGCCCGTGGCGTCCGCGAGTGGCTCGCCAGTTGCGCAGCTGGCGGGTTTCCCCCTGCCAGATAAAACGCATTCCCGCCTGCGCGCGCAGTATCCGCTGCTTGCGTTGCGGGTATTTCACCCCGTCCGGCGCCTCCTGTCTGCCGATACGCTGGCTTTGGCTCCGGCGCAGTGTGGTTCCGATACTGCGGGCGGTACGCTGGCGCCCGGCCGGAGACATGCCCGCCAGGATGGTCGCAAACACCTCGTCAAGCTGCTGAAACAACGCGTCGTTATTGCTCATACCAGCGCGCCCCCGGACTCCGGATCAAAGACCATCTCCCACTCGCCACCGTTAAAGCGCGGACGCGACTCCGCCAGATGTTTCGCGACGGGTTTTCCGTCCACGATTTCCACTATCACGCGCTCCCAGGCAGGCACCTTAAACAGAATGTCGGCGACGTCGTCATTGACGATATCGGCGTCAAACTCCACCTTGCGGTTATTGTCGGGATTCAGCAGCAGATCGGGCTGCTGCTGCCATACCCACGCCAGCAGCGGCAGCATGAGATCATCAATCTGGCCGGGAAAATCCACCGCCAGTACCTGAATGGTGTAGTGGTACATAAACGATGCCTCGCCGGTCGCTTCGATCTGGATGTGTCCCTTTTCCACCCACACAATGAACAGCTCCGGGTTCGCCTTACACCACGTATTGTTCCTTGTCAGGGCGTCACGCATCAGTTCAGCTTTTTTCACTTTATCCCCCTGGCGATACGCCGTAGTTCCAGCTCACGGATCCCCGCCTTATCGGCGTTGCAGGTATCCAGCGCGTCAAGTAATGAATCCGTCCAGACAGCCAGCCCGCCCCACGTCATCGGCCTGACCGGCGGCGGTGGGACGTCAGTTTTTGCCGTCAGGCTTTCCGGCAAAGGCTCCTGAATAATCTGCGGCGCTGACTTCTTCGGCTCGCTGGTACAGGCTGTCAGCGCCAGCAGCAGGCAAAGGAGCAACGGCACAGTCGTTACCGGCCAGTGCGGTTTTGATGTTTTCACGTCGGTGCTCTCCCGTTACGGTGCGCTGCTGGTTTATCTTCTTCAGCCCGGCCTCAACCTGATTGACGTCATGGCGTAGCGCCCTGACCTCGGTCAGCACATCGCCGGTCTGTTTCAGTTCTTTGCGGGTGTCGGTCAGTGATTTCTCTGCCTGTTCGCGCTTATGGCTTTGCCACGCAAGGCCGCTGACGGCGGCAATCAGCAGGGCAAACATCACGATGGCAAGAATAGCTATCGCTTTCATTTCACCCCCTTCAGCGCCGGATCAGACAGACACCACGCCTGAAAATCTGTCCGGCGGTTAACCAGCCCCTGTGAGCGTTTACCGGCAGAATTGACAAAGTCCGTCAGCCGTTCGCAGACGCCCCGCCAGTTTCCCGCCTGCGCGTGGCGCCAGAGAGTGGTTCGCACCTTCTGGCTCTTGCTGTTGGTGTACCAACCCAGACCGGTGCAGCCGACGTTAAAATTAGCGTCAGTCATGCTTTCAAAAACCTTCTGCGGTGCAGCGGCGCCGTTAAACTCACGGTTGGTACATTTTTCGGCACGCATTAAATCGTTAACCCAGCGCTCGGCGATCTCACCCTCGGCGTACTGGCGATTTTCCACCTTTGATGTGGAGCCGATCCCCACCGTCAGCACGCCCGCCGGGCAGTAGTACGGGGTCTTGCGACAGTCCTCGTACTTCGCCATCTTCTGCTGTGCTTCCGGGCTGGTTCGCAGCGCCTGCGGCCACAGCGTGGCGGCCAGCGAGATGATCGCGGCGGTTGAGCAGGCAATAATGCGTTTTTTCATCGCTGCGCTCCCCGGATGCTGCGGATAAGCTCTTTCACGTCCTGGCGGTTCTCGGTGTCGTCGCGGATGGCGTCGATCAGTTCGTTCAGCAACGTGTTGTTAGTCTCCTGAATGCGCGCCATGCGACGACGATGCAGCTCACCGAACACGGCGGCAGCGATACCGATCAGCACGCCGATGGCGGCCAGCCAGTCCTTTTGCGTCATCACGCCGATGCTGGTCAGCAGCGTTGACCAGGAGTACGTCACGCCATTCCAGATGCGGTTGATTAAGTCCATAGCTGCACGGTCTCCTGTGTCGCGGTGGCGCTGATTTCCGGCAGCTCCACCACCTGGCCGGCGTCGAGAAAGATCTGACCGGCCAGCGCTTTGTTAGCGGCGAGCACTGCCTCAGTCACGCCCTGCGTGGTGCCGTAGTGCCGCTGACATAACAGATCTACCGTGTCGCCCTGCAATGCTTTGACTTTCATCAGAACGCCTCCGCTGTATTGCGCACGGTGCCGCGAATGTCGGATATCGCCCAGCGCGCATCGCGCCACATGTCGTCGGCCTGTGAAGCCAGCGAGGCGGCGCGTTTCTCGCCCGCATCACCGGTGGTATCCACGTCCCGGTTCGTGCCGAGAATGTGAGCACGGGCGATACTGAATACCGCACGGCGGTAGCGATGAACCTTCACGCTCTCGCCGTTCACCTCGACCGCCGGGACGTCGGCCAATCGGATGTAACCCGCTGCCAACTGGACGGCCTGCCAGTCAGCCAGTTGATCGAGGGTGTGGGATACCCCCTCAATAACGGCTTGCTTCAGGCGCGAGGTGGTCACCGCGCCATTGATACGCATCTCCATGCGCACATCGCTCAGGGCGATTTCCGGCCAGAAACTCCCGGCAGTGACTTTCTCGCCACCGTCGTCAGTGTCCGGCACATCCTCCGAAGAGGGAGTAACAGTGCGACCGGCTACAAGGCTCATCGCGTCGTCTCCTGAATAGGTGGCGGTGAGCGGACGGAGAAAAGTAAACGCAATGCGTTGCAGATCTCCGCCCGCGCCGCCAGCGCACGGGGCGCAAGTCGGTTATTTTTTGGCGGCAGGCGTTTTTTTCGCTGTTGTTTTGCGCGCTGCCGGTTTACGGGTTGGGCTTTTGCGGGTGGTTTTGGTCGCTGTGGCGCTGGCCGCTACCACCGGATCTGACGATGCTGCAGCTTCGCCTGCACCTGCGCCGTCCGCTGCGGTATCGCCGCCAGCATCGCCAGCGCCTTCGGTGCCTTCTCCGCCATCTGAACCATCGGTGCTATCGGTACCGTCAGTACCTGTCTGTGCAGCCGCTTTCTTAACCACGCGGGCCAGTCGCTCAATCTCTTTTTTCACCCCGGCGCCCGCATCCAGCGTCAGCGCCTGGCGCAACAGTGCCAGCGCGGTGGTCTGCTCTTCGGTTGTGCCGTTACGCAGCGCAAAGGCACGCGCTTTGCACAGCTTGGCACGCACCACGTCGGGCATATCGCTGCCGGCGGTAAAGTCCGCTACGTCATCGAGTACCGTCAGATACGGCGTGACGTCGGTGGTATCGTCCGCCTTGACCTGTACCAGGATCGGATCGCAAATCTCATCGACCAGAACGGTTGCGGCGGTACGGTTGAAGCGGTCGGGCATCAGCAGGCTATGCGTGACGACATAGCGACCAATGCGGGCGGCCAGCGCGTAATCGCCGGCATCGATCGCCCACACCATCAGGGTGACAATCACCTCATCCTGTCGACCGCTGTCGCCGTCGAGCGTGCCCTCGATCCAGCCCTCGTAATGCGGCAGCAACTGGCGTTTCATTGCCGCTTTCGCCTGGTCAGACTGCACTCGCTTTAATGCACTCTGATCCATGCGTAGCCGGTGCATGATTTGCTCGTGCGCCGTCCGCGCGGTATCGGACTGCTCGTCAGTTTTGCCATGACGCTCGGCCATGACCCTCTGAAAATGTTTTTGTGCCGGTGTCAGCATTGTTTCTTCCCCGATTGACGGCGGGCCGAGGCCCGCCAGTGAGCGGTTACTCGCCGCCCGGTGCTTCGGCAAAGGTGATGCCGTCGATAAAGGCCACTGCGCCGTAGTCTTCCACAATGAAGTCATCGTTCGAGGACTGGTACGTTGCCACGCGGTTGTATTCCGGCTCCTCTTTGATCGTCCGGCGCAGACCGCCGCGCTGGTAGTAGATCGAAAGGTTTTTAAACGGCGTGATGAGGATGGCGTTACCCGGCATGTAAGGCGCGATAAAGGTCGGCATGTTGCCTACGCGTTCCTGCGCCACAATCAGCTGACCGGCCAGCATTTCGGTGTTCGGGTTGGTCTGGCTCATGGCGTTGATGGTCGGGAAATTGCTGGTTGTCAGCAGATCACCGGACAAAATCACCACGTTGTCAGGGTTGCGCTTATGCCATTCATCCATGAGGCTGTTTTTGGCGTCATAGACCGCAGCCGCTACGTTGCCGTAGGTGCCCTCGGCGACAATGGCGTTGTTCTGGTTGCGCGAAGTGATCGTCACACCGGTAATGCGACGGTGCGCCGCTTCGTTGCGGATTTTTTGCAGCCAGCCAATACCACAATCCTGCAACAGCGGATTCGCTGCGCGGTCTGACGGGTCGGCGTAGCTGGTACCGTTAAAGCCGATCATGATGCGGTCGAGCGACATCTGACGGGCCATCGCCGAGCTAATCAGCGGCTGGAAGTTCGGCTGATGCGCCCACGCATCCATCTGCGCATAGCTTACGGCGTAGTCGTAGTTGGTTTTACGGCACAGATAGTTGTACGCGTCCATCTGGTCGTTAGCGCCGGGATTGCGACGGTTGGTGGTGCTGTTGTTGACGCCCGCCAGCGGGCCTTTGCTGCCGATCAGGATTTTCTGTCCGATCTGCTCTTCAACGCCAAAGACGTTAATCAGCTTCAGAAAAGCATCATCCTGCTGTGCAGCCGCCTCAAGGCGCTGCTGTACGGTCGGGTCAACGCTGAACTGTGCAGCAACGGCGGCGGTGCTGACGCCGTTAAGCTGCGCCTGCCGGGCAACGTAGCTGTCAAACAGCTTACGGGTAGGGTTTCTCATGTGCGGGATCTCTCGTTATGGATATCAGTAGTCAGCAAGCTGCGCGTTAGCGCCGCCGTTCGCTGGCTGGCGCTGGCTGAAGTTGCCGTCCGTCCCTTCAAGCTGCTGACGCAGAGCGGCAAGGTCAGTGGTCAGCTTCTGGATGGCGGCTTTGTCCTGCTGGCGTTCCTGTTCAGCGGTGCTGAACTGCTCGCCAAGATCAACCTGAGATTGCGCCACCGCCTCAACAGCCTGATGCACCTGACCGAAGCGCTGATCGTCGGTTTTCTGCCCCTTGCCGAGAATGCTCATCACGCGGGAAAACCACTCTTTCCCGGAGTCATTGCGACTCTGGTTTTCCTGCACCAGTTCGGCCTCAAAAGACGGAGTGAACATGGTGACTTCCGCATCCTGTGAACTAAAACGCATGATCTCCGCGCGCTTTTCGGCGGTGAATTTCAGCTTGTCAGTACCCAGGCTTGCCGGAGTGTCGGTCATTGCCAGCCCGATAAGGTATGGCCCTTTCGTCAGCGGTAAGTTGGGATGCATTTCAATACTGGAGTAGACCTTTTTGCCATCAGCAATCATGTCCTTCATTCGCTGGGTGGGTTCAATCTCCGCGAAAAGGTGGGCCTCGCCAGCAAGTGGGCCTTCGTTGATATCTTCGGCAGATAGCGCAGTGACGTCCCCCATCGCGCTGAATGCGCTGTCAGGGAACGGAGAAAGATAGTGCTCGATGTTGACGCGGGCGCCATAGACTGCCGGGTTATACGCTGCTGCCATTGCGTGAATTTGGGCGCGAGTGACATTGCGACCATCGATCGTTGCGCCGGACGTCATCACCTTGAATTTTTTACGGGTGGTTGCCTGATTAGCCATGTTCTTTTGCTCATCTGGTTGAGTTCCCGGTGATGATGGCAGGCGGTGCCGCACGCGCTCAACGCGTTGTTGTTGTGAGGGAACTGTGACAACCAAAAGCGGGCGAAAGGGCACGCGCGCGCGGGTTAATCTCCCCGGCAGGAAGCGAGGAGGACAAATGGCGATTGAAGAAGCATTCATCATGCAGCGTGCGCGGCAGCTCTACTGGCAGGGATACCCGCCAGCGGAGATCGCACGCCTGATGGGTATCAACCCGAACACGGTGTACTCATGGAAAAAGCGTGATGAATGGGACACCACGCCGCCGATACAGCGAGTCACGACGTCTATTGATGCGCGACTGATACAACTCACCACCAAAGATAAAAAGACCGGCGGCGACTTCAAGGAAATTGACCTGCTGACGCGACAGCTCAAGAAGCTGGACAACGGAACGCCAGCGACGCAACCGAAGAAGAAGATCCGCAAGAAACAGAACTTCTTCTCAGAGGCGCAGATCTCCGCGCTGCGGGCCAACATTATCGACTCACTGCACTGGCATCAGAAAACCTGGTATGAGAACCATCACCACCGCAACCGGGCCATTCTGAAGAGCCGACAGGTCGGCGCAACATGGTACTTTGCCCGTGAGGCGCTGTTGCGTGCGCTGTCTGACGATGTGAAATACAAGCATCAGCTCAACCAGATATTTCTGTCGGCCAGCCGCCGCCAGGCGTACCAGTTCCGTAGCTTTATTCGTGCCGCTGCTGCTGAAGTTGATGTTGAGCTGAAAGGCGGGGATATGATCCAGTTGTTCAACGGCGCGGAGCTGCATTTTCTCGGCACGTCAGCGGCAACTGCGCAGTCGTACACCGGCAACCTGTACTTTGACGAATTTTTCTGGGTCGGGCAGTTTGCCAACCTGAAGAAAGTGGCTGGTGCGATGGCGACGCTGAAAGGACTGACGCGCACCTACTTCTCCACGCCATCGTCAGAGAGTCACGAAGCGTACCCCTTCTGGTCTGGTGAAGCCTTCAACAAAGGCCGCAGCCACGGTAAGCGCGTGGAGTTCGACACGTCCTGGAAGACGCTTAATAGCGGGCTGATGTGCCCGGACAAAATCTGGCGCCAGATTGTCACGTTGCAGGATGCGGTCGATAACGGCTGGGATCTGACTGACATTGACGAAATCCGCGACGAAAACAGCCCGGAGGAATACGACAACCTCTACGCCTGCACCTTCATCAAAAATGGTGAAACCGCCTTTGACTACAACATGCTGTTGAGTTGCGGCGCGGACGGTTACGACGAGTGGCCGGACTGGAAACCTTACGCCATGCGACCAATGGCCGATCGCCCGGTGTGGATTGGCTACGACCCCAACGGCTCCAGCGGCAAAGGCGACAGCGGGGCCATCTCTGTTAACGCGGCGCCACTGATCCCCGGCGGCAAGTTCCGCACGATTGAAACCATTCGCGTACGCGGCATGGAGTTTGAGGCGCAGGCCGCCATGATTATTAACATGCTCACGCGCTACAACGTGCAACACATCGGTATCGACGGCAGCGGCATTGGTGAGGCGGTTTATCAGCTCGTGAGGAAGCGTTTCCCTGCGGCGGTGTGCTACCAGTTCTCGCCAGCCAGCAAGCGCATGCTGGTACTGAAAATGCTGCAACTGATCCGCGCCGGCCGCTGGGAGTATGACCGCGGCGAATATGATCTAATCACCGCTTTCTGTGCCGTGCGCAAGGTGGTCACGCCCGGCGGCGTCATCACCTACGACACCGACCGCGCCCGGGGCGTGAGTCACGGCGATCTCGCCTGGGCGACCATGCTCGCCACCGTTAACGAGCCGCTGGGTCAGGAAGGCGGCAACACTATGACTGTTATGGAGTACTGATGAGCAGACGAAAATCCCCGCGCGGCAGGCAGTATGCCAGAGAGCAAGCCGACCTCGCCGACGCGCTGAAGTCGGCCCCCGGCCTGAGCGCGTTCACGTTCGACGGCCCGTGGCCGGTGACCAGTGCTCATGACCTGCTGGATAACATGTACTGCGCCAACAACGGCCGGTACTACGAGACGCCGATCAGCTGGTACGGGCTGGCCCGCCAGTTTGGGTATGCGAGCTGGCACCAGTCGGCGCTGTTCTTCAAGCGCAACGTGCTGGCCGGGTGCTTTATCCCGCACAAACTGTTATCGCGCCAGGCGTTCAGCGCCTTTGCGCTCGACTGGTTTGTGTTCGGCAATGCGTACCTGGAGATGCGGCGCAATATCCTGCGTGGGCCAATAGGTTTTCGTAACTCACTGGCGAAGTACACCCGGCGTGGTTCTGACCTTGATACCTACTGGTTTATTCAGTCCGGGCTTGACGATCATCAGTTCGAAACCGGTTCGGTGTGCCATGTGATCAATCCGGATATTCACCAGGAGATCTACGGCATGCCGGAGTATTTCGCCGGCCTGCTGTCGGCCAATCTGGCCCACTCCGCCGACAAGTTCCGTAAGCTCTACTATGACAACGGGTCGCATGCGGGTTGTATTGTCTACGTCAGCAGCGCAGTGGCTGACGGGGAAAGCCTGGAGAACCTGAAGAAGACATTGACGGATACCCGGCGTGGCGGGGCATTTAAAAATATCCTGCTGAGTGCGCCCGGTGTCGGCAAAGACGCCGTGCAGATCCTGCCGTTCAGCCAGATATCGGCAAAGGATGAGTTTGTCGGCGTGAAGTCATCCACGCGTGATGACATGCTCGCGGCTCACCGCGTGCCGCCGCAGCTGATGGGTGCGATCCCGGAAGGTAACGGATCATTTGGTGACGTCGAGAAGGCGGCGCGAGTATTCGCTGTCAACGAGCTGACGCCGGTCATGGAAGCGATGAAGCATGTTAACGACTGGCTCGGCGAAGAGGTGATCCGCTTCAACCCTTACGCCCTGCTGGAAATCCCGAAGTAGTCTGAAGGTACCGCACTGCCATTCCCGGTGGTGCGGTACCGACCTGCAGCACCACCATTCCCAGCCATGTCGGCCAACCTGCAACACTTCAATGTCATATCACCAACCAGACGCAGCCAGCGCCACTCTGGCGGGATTTTGCCTGCCCGCTCGCCGGATGCACCGCGAAAGTGCGCGCCCGGCAGGCGGCTTTTGGCGAGGTATACCGACCCCTTCCCTACCCCCAAAGCGCGCGCTTGCTCCCCCGCCTCGCCTGCGCGCAAAACGTGCCTCTTTTTGTGCACTTTGCGCAGGCCGCCCAAGCCCCGCCAGCACTGGTGCTGCTGGGCAAAAACGACACTTCAAAAATTGTGCAAATTTGTGCACATTTTTGCATAAAAACACATTCTGGTTGGGGCGGTGATAGCGCGACAAGATTTAGGGGGGTTCCTTAACACCCCGCGCTCACAATATAGGGATTTAAGATATGAAAAGTTGACAACATAGGGCTTTAACCCTATATTTTTGACATCCCTTATAGGGATTGCTCTTTAACAATTTGTTTGAAAGGGAAACTTATGATTGAGTTAATCTGGCGTGGGCGTGCCGTCAAGGGTCTCCGCAAGCTGCCAAAACAAGATGAGGTTTTAGTGCGTGAAAAAACAAACGCATTGAAATCCTATCCAAACCTAGAGTCTCTGGACGTAAAGAAGCTAACGGATCAGAACGGATTGTATAGGTTAAGGGTTGGTAATTATCGCGTTCTTTTCGAAATAAAATCAGGAAAGACTGTGATAATTGAAATCCAGCAGATCTTACGCAGAACATCATCAACATACTAAGGCGACGGCGGGGTAACCCGCCTGGTCTACTTCCCCAAAAGCAAATTTGTTAATTTTTTAGGACCTAACATCATGAGGAGTAATAATGGCCAACATACAGTACATGACAGATAGCCGGGGCCAGAGGGTCTCCGTCGTTGTACCTGTCGAGTTATTTGAGAAGCTGGTGTCCAACAGCGATCTTGATGAATTTTATGAGCCTGTCACAATTGACACTGGCGCATCAGATGACATTCATTATCCCAATGAAGTCATTAATATTCTTTCTGAGAAAGATTGCTCTATGCAAGCTGCGTGGCGTATCTATAGAGGCATGACACAAAAACAAGTTGCCGATGCCCTAGGTATAAAACAATCAACAGTCTCAGAATTTGAAAAATCAGAAAAACCCCGCAAGGAGAACATAGAGCGACTCGCAAAACTCTATGATTGCTCGCCAGAGCAACTACTCCTTGAATAGTTTTATAGCCCCCTTTTAGGGGGCTTTTTTATATAGAATCCACTTCTGAAATAGCGACCAAGACGGCCAGTCGCTCAGTTGGCGGCAACGCTGCAAATTTCTCCTTCCAGCGCTGCGCTTTTCGCTTAATGCGATAACGGTCGTTGTAGTCTTTACCGGCGAACGCGTGCGAATACGCCCGGCCTTCCGGGTAGTTCATCCAGATTTTCTCTGTGCGTACACCGCCGCGCGTCATGGCCTGAAATTCCTTGCTGCGCCAGCCCGGTAAAGTGTTGTCATAAACCGAAGAAGGGTATCCCGATACGATTACGCTCACGTTTTCCGGCATCGAGCAGAGTAACCCCAGCAGGCGGTAATGATCTCCAACGGTGTACTCATGCCGATAGCGCGCGGAGCTGGAGCGCGTCTCATGGAGATAGGGAGGATCGGAATAAATCAATACCCGGCCAGCAGAGGCGTAATCGAAGCAACGCAAGAACTCGACGGCGTCACCAACATCAATAAACAGGGTATCAGCCAGTCTATCCAAAAAATCAGGGTTGCCCTGGTTGAAAGCCTCAATGGTTTGCGGGTCGATATCGATCCCCCAATTCTGCCGCGCCGGTGGCTTGCGCAGCATCACCGCGCCGCCGCCCAGGTGCGTTTCAATGTAAGTATCATGCGGCGGCATTTCGGCGATGATTTTTTGATAAACGCCGCTGGCCCCTTTGCTTCCCAGATAGCTCATAGCCTTCTCGCTCCCAAAAAATAAAACCTGCAGCACCGCCGGGAATGGCGGTGCTCGATAGAATGGCCAGCACGGTCAAAAGTGACCGTGATTGCCAGAGCGATCGGAGAGTCTTACCCGAATCCCTTCAATAACATCGGGCGCATACTCCCATTTGCCATCTGGCGCAATCATGGCGCCCGCTGAGATTCCGGAAGCCGGATCGCGGAAAATTGCAAACCCAAGCGGGTGAAGAATTTCAGCGTTAATGCGGACAATAAGACCGAGCGCTGACAGCTGATTCCAGTCCAGCCAGTCACAGCCGCAGATTTTTTTCACGTCCGCCGGGATGGCTGGCAGTGCGAGCGCTGGCTGCGCTTGTTCAGATTCTGCCGCGTACTCGCAACAGCGATCGTAATATTCGATAATCTGGAGAGCGACCGCGGCGATCTGCACCATCTCTTCGCGCGCCGTTCCCGATTTATGGCCGCCAAATTCATCGTGCAAAATCGCCTGGCTAAACTCGCCAACTTCTTCGCTAAGGATGACTTGCCAAGTGAACGGATGCTGATCGCGGTCAGCGCCCCACTTTTCATCCTGCCGGATCATTTCGGCGATGACTGACCCGATGGCTTTAGTGCTTAAATGCTTCATGTTTACCTCTCGTTTTTCCGTTTAGCTGCTTTCTTCCAGCGCGTGACCAGGTCACGCACTGCCATATATTCGGAAGTTGGTTTATCTTTCTCGCCTGCGTGCCATACCTTCACTTCACGCAACCGGCCATTGTCCGCCGCGAGCAGGCCGCCGCCGTGGCGAACGCGGGCGCCGCCTGCGACTGATCGCACAACTTCATCACTGACGAAAATCCGACAGTCACGGAGCTGCGCGCCGATGCTGGCGATCACCTCTTCGGAGACGCCGTGTTTTTGTGTCGCTTCCTGTTGCTGCGCCTGGCGCAATGCGGCCTCTGCTTTTTTCTTCTGATACTCCGCAACCGCCGCCGCGTAGTTATCTGCGCGCCGTTCCGCTTCGATCCGCAGCTGCTCGCGCCAGCGCCGCTCGGCCTCTTCCGGCGTCAGGCTCATATCTTTCGCGGCGGTAACTTTTGGCCCCCATGTCAGCGCGGTTTCGTCATCAATCGACGTGCGCAGGCCGCGCGCGGTGCGCGTGAAGGCTTGATCTGAACTTTCGCGGGCGGATTTTCTTAGCCTGCTGGTGATCTCCTGCCTTTGCTGGCGTGAATATCGCCTCAAAACATCGATATTCAGCGGAAGTTCTGTCACTGAACTGTCGTCGGGCGCGGTTTTATCAGCCGGCACTGCCGCTTCTGACGGTGGTTTTTCGTCCGATCCGGCGCGGCCCGTACAGTTATTGACAGAACTCCGAGGGGCCGCTGCGCGGCCTTCTAAGGTCAAAACCTCCACCGGCGCGGGCTTGCGCTTCGGCACAATTTTGTAATCGGTGGTGCGGGTGAAAATGACCGACTCACGGATGGTGAGAGGGCAATAGACGCCGGTTATTTTGGCGACCGTGTCACCATAATCGTTGCCCTCTTCGGTATATTCGTAACTGATGCGAACGCGCAGGCAGTCGCGGGACACCAACGGGCCGCCCTGAGCGTGGTTGTACCCCGGCCAGTCCGACGCGTCAGCGGCTGCGCGCGCCTCCTCGATCTCAGGATGCAGAACCAGCTCGCGATTACCTAACCGGCGCAGTTCGCGCCATGTAGTCACTGGAGCGCCGCCGATCTGTTGAAACTGGCGGATATTCCAGCGCGACGCCCACGCGCGCACGCGCTTCGCCATCTCTTTGACGGGCTGGCCGGATTCGTCGTCTAACTCGCCATCCATGCCGTAACCGTCAATATTTTTAGAGATGTACTTCGCGATATAGCCCGTTGCCGAGCCAAATTTTTCATCAATCGGTGTAACGGTAAAGCGGTGCTCCTGCGCGCCCGGCTCGTAGCCGTCCTCTTTCAGTGCATGCTTGCGGAAAACAGCCGTTGCAAACTCCACCTCTTCCGGGCGGAGAAACAGCAACAGATGCCAGTGTGGCGTTCCGTCATGGTGCGGTTCAGCAACGCGAAAACCGAATGCGCGGATCCCCTCGCGGCCCCATTTTGCACGGACGCGCGCCCAGACTTTGCATAAGTATTTCTGCGTTTGTCGCGGGCTGGCATCACGATATTTGTCATTGCGCTTGCCCGATTTTACGTGTGAAGAGTGATAGCGAGACGGTGCTGTTAGCGTGTAGAACATGCCAACTAGGCCCATTTCTTTTGCCATATCCTCAAAACCGCGCATGCGCACCATCAGCTCGGCGCGGGCGTTTTTAGGGTTGGACGTACTCCCCATGACCTTATCAAGCAGCGAGGTACGCTCGCCGGTGTCCTGGTCTTCCAGTTCCATCGCCTGAAGGTATTCAAAGTTCGCTTTTTTCTGGGCTATCCACTCTTTGAAGCACGGATCAGAACAATACGGCGAGGCTACCTTACTGACATAGCCAGCGGCGATCATGAGGTGCTCGCGCCAGCAGTCATGGATCCGGCGGATTTTACCTAACCACCACTTTTCTGACTGAAGGCGCGCAACGGCACGCAGCGCCTCTTCGGCCTCCAGCTTCTCTTCGCAATACCGGCTCCAGCCAGGGATCGCGATATTGAGCGCTGTCGCTTTACTGGCGATAAATCCGTATGCGTAAAGCGTGGAAAACTCAACATCAGCGGTTTTCTCATACTGAAAATCAAACTCGCGCATAAACTCGCTTTTCATCAGGTTGGCGAGCTTATAAGCCAGTCGTTTCAGGCGTTTTTTGTCCGCCCAAGGCAGCAGGTGAAAATCATCACGGAGGGGCGCAAGGATCGCCGGGAGCGCGGCCTGCGGTAGGTATTGTGCGTTTACCGCATCGACACGGCGTAAGACATGGCGTTCAAACGTACTGAACAGCCAGCGCGCGGCCTCTTTTGGGTCGTGACGCTCCAGCGATTCCAGGCGCAGAGAGAACCGCTTGCGGATAAACGCCGGTAGAGTCTGAACCCGGCGGCGCAGGTAGTGGGCGCGTCCCTTGCGGTCGAATGCTTCACGCGCGGCACCTTCGCGCGGGCGCATGGGGGTGCGATAAACGGTATCGACCAAATCCGCATAGGCGAGCGTCTTCCGCTCGCCTTTCGGGGTGAGATACTCAATTTGAGGATCTGAGACGTGGTTGGGGTTGATAGCCTGCCGTTTGGCGTTCCATTCCCAAACTAAGGAGGAATAGTCAGACATGATCTGCCTTTTCTGGCTCGCCATGTGCGGCAAACTTTCTTGCCCTCAAACGCAGCAGATGGTTAGTATTGCCAACGCATACAGCAAAAAAGGGATAAAAATGAAAGATAAATATGTAGAAGGAAAAGTAAAGTCCTCCATTGATGAGAAAATCTCCGAAGTAGTCCGCAAAGCGAAGGATGCTGAACTTGGTGGCATGCCGATGCTGACAGCGATTCAAAATGAAGCTGGTGATATTTACCGCGTCATTACTGTTGATGGTCTTGGCGCATACCTGGCTCTCGTTCAAGGCATTGCTAAGCTTGGGCTGACTGATCTTCATGCAGATAACCTTAATCCTGGAAAATACGATTCATTGTTCGTTTTCAAGCAATAAGCTCTGGCGGCAAAATGCCGCCTTTTGTTGCTTTTTTGACTTGTATTTATTGACATATTTCCATGCATCAACCTGTTCCAGCAGCCGATTCATTAGCTCATTTCCTTTGAGTTGATACTTCTCTTCGTACAAAGCCATTTAGTTTTCTCCTTTGATTTCACTACATTTTTATAAGAGACCACAGCGCATCCCAGACCACAGAGCCAACACGAAAGGCGAGATAGCCCATTGGGATCCAGAACAACAGCGAGCAAAGCGCACAGCAGATCACAAGGTTTCGCCAGAACCGGCGGTAATTGGTTTCTTCGTTCATTTGCGGATCCTCAGATCGTTACCGTGTCGCCGGGTTGAACCTGGCGGGCTTCTTTTTCGCTATCGCGGATGATGGTTGTGTTGCTGTATCTGCCCCAGCTCAACACCTCCACCTCGACGATCCAGAAATGGCGATATGGACGAACGTCCAAAACTCGCGTCACAACGGCATCAAGCGTGTTCATCAGATGGCTCCCCGTTATCGAATCCGGCGGCCAGGTCAAACCCGATCCATATCGCCGCCGGCCGCAGATTTTCAATGGTGCTCGTCCAAGCTCCACATGCGCCAGAGTTGCGACCCACATCGCCGCGAAGAACGCCGATCACTTCACCGGCCATATCGCGGCTTTTGGCGCTGACAGAGCGGCGAACGCTGAAGGCGTGGAGATTGAAAGCGGAGTAGATCTCGCGGGTTTCCGGGGTGTCGCTGTTGGATATCACCGCGCGGGTGCCGTGCTGGCGATGAGCATCGAGCAGGGTTGCAACCAGGTCGCGGTGATCGTCCAGGGTAAATGGCTTGCCGTAGGCAGTGAAGTTGGCTGTCTTGCTGGCTGGAATGTAGGGGGGGTCGCAGTAAATAACCGCGTCATATGCCAGCTGCATAACGTAAGGGATGGTGTGACGAAAATCGCCATCAATGAAAACGGCTTTTGTGTCGTTGGCCTTTTCGGCAAAGCGGTGCATCTCGTCAGCCGGAAAGTAAGGTGCGCCATATTTCCCGAACGGGACGTTATGATCACCCATCTGATTGACGCGATATATCCCGTTAAAGCAATGTCGGTTCAGATACAGAAACAAAGCGGCATAAAGTAAAGCAGTATCAGCCTTGCCCGTATCGCTCCACTGCATGGAGTTAAATAGCGCACGGCGCTTGTAATATTGCTCTTCGTTATTGCCACCCAGGAACATTCCGCGAGCGGTATCAATCAGTCGCTCGGTGTTGGAAGTCAGCACACGAAAGAAATTGATCAGCGCGCGATTGCTATCGCAGAGGATGTAACGGCGGTATTCCGTGTTCATAAACACGGTACCGCTGCCAACGAACGGCTCGATTAAACAATCGGCTTTCGGCAGTTGCATCAGCAGCTGCGGCATGACGCGGGTTTTGCCGCCAGCCCATTTGATAGGTGATTTAGTCATTGCGCGCCTCACAATGATTCGAGGTGCGGGGAGGTCAGGCGCTGCCAGATCTCGCAAACCTGCTCGGCCTGATAGATGGCGTCGGTTAAGGCGTTGTGTGCAACTGAGCGGCGCGGATGGGGGGCGTAACCGATAGCTCCGGCCACTGTAAGCAGCGAGCGGAAGCAGCATTCATTCCAATAAAGCCACGGCAGCATGGAAACGCCTTCGAGCGATGAGCGTTCAAATGCAGATTTGAGGATCGGGAAATCAAACGAACCGCCCTTGCACCACACCTTCAGATTCTTTTTCTTGGTTTCAGGGAATGCGCCTTCAATGAATTTGGCGAAATCCAGCATCACCTCAATTTCATGCGACTTCGCGCCTACCAGCTCGCTGATTGGTTCTTTATCCTGCCTGAGCCACCACATCACCGTGTCGGCGGAGATATGCGCGCCGCGATTCTGCGAGGTTCGCGGATCAATGGTTTGATAGAACGAAGGGCCGATTTTTCCGGTTGACGGTTCGAAGAAGGTCGCGCCAATCGCGCAAATTACCGCATTCGGCTGGGTGCTGAGCGTTTCAATGTCGATCATTAAGTGGTTCATTGTTTGCTTTCCTCAGTGATGGTTAACTCGCGGGCATCGGCCCACTGTTCGATTGATGAATAAATCTCTTCCGGGGTGGCGCTTTCCTTTTTCAGCTGGCCGACAAAAATTCGCAGCAGCCCCAGCAGGTGAGCGCGCTCGTGTTTCCGTGCGTTGGCGCTTATTTCCACAAACTCTGGATCGCTAATTCCGCCATCCAGTTTTATTGACGTGATCGACATGCGACCTCCTGAAAAAGGCAAAACGAATCCCCGGCAAAATGAATGCCGTTATTTTTTAACGCTGGTTAATTAGTGGTTAGGGCGCGGTTTTCTTTTAACCTGTTTAAATATCCTTTCGTGCCAGTAATACAGAAAATCAATAAATGTCATTCGCGCACGCTCATGATTACCGCGAATTGTTTTCTCCAGACCGTAAATAATTAAGTCTATCGACGGGCTGTCAGCGGTGACATTGACGCGAGCGCCGTTCTTCAGGTGAACGGTGAAGCCCTGCTCTGCGCTTTCCAACGCTTCGCGTATCAGCATTTCACGTTCCCACGATGTTTTCTCTTCGGTAAACATGGCGGACTCCAATGATTAATAGAGGCGTGGGAGCTTCATCTGCGCTGACACCGTGGCCGACTGTTTCAGCTGCTGAAGCATCTCTGGTGTAACTTCCACTGTTACCGCCAGCTGCTTAAAAAACATCACTGTCTTGCTTGCTGCTTCCGGTTGCTCAGCATCCATAGATGACAGGTCGTATGGCTTCGGGATATCGCCATTAGTGATCAAAATGATGATGTTACGCAGCTCTTCCAGCGTAGCCTCATCGTTCTCGCCCTGGAGCATCGCGAAGTGATAAAGGTGGGATACGCCGTGGCGTAAAAGTTGATGGGAATAATCATGGTTCCATTCCAGAAACTCCTTGTTGAAATGGAAGCATTGCAGCAGCGAATTAATTTTGTCTGCGTATTCTCTTTTCATTTTCAGCCTCGGCTATTTAGTGAATGGTGAAACGGTTATTATTAATAATTCGATCTATCGTTTTGCACGCTTCAGCTAATGCAAAGTCAATCCCGAAGTAATGGCCGCTATGCGTGATCTGATAGCGCTGGCGGCTGTATGGTTTTTTGCGTGGGAGCTTCAGAATAGTAAAACCACGGTAAAGACTGGTTTTACTATTCAGCTGCGAGACCGCTCCGCTAATTCCACTTTTCATGTATCCACTCCCTGAAGCAGTTCGCATCAAAGCCCCATCCACAGCAACCAGGCATCACGCTGTTCTACCGGGCGGTTGTAATACGCCTCACGCACTGCCCGGTTGAACTCAGGGATATACACCCAGCGTTCACCCGCGCGGGCGTTCGGTTTGGTTGGGTCGCGCAACTCAATCACCGGCAGCTTTCTTGCCTTGATCATTTCTTCCACGGCGGACTTTGATTTGCCGATCAGCTCGGCAAACTTCTCCACATGGACAGCATCAAGCGGATATTTGATCGCGTAATCGCTCGCTTCCATCGTTCACGCTCCTGTTAGCTCGTGTTAATCTCGTAAGATCCAGCCCTTTCTAAACCGTTTGAAAACGTTCTAGCGGCTGGTTTTCATTCCTTGCAAGGTTCCATAAATGAACCTTGATGAGGGCAAATCTAGTTCTAATTTGGAACTCTGTCAATGACCTTTGAAGAGAAGCTAAAGCTCATCCGCAGCGCGGAAGAAATCAATCAAGCACAACTTTCTGATATGACGGGAATTTCTTTAAGCACGCTGAAAAAGATTGAGGCTGGGTATCACGATCCTGGCTGGAATGTCTTAAGCAAAATCACACAACACCCCCGCCTCCAAAAATACACGCTATGGCTGATGACTGACAAAACCGCCCCGCAGGCTGGTCAGATCGCGCCGGCCCTCGCACACATTGGGCCAGAATCAACGGAATCAGACCAATCCGGGAAACAGACTGGCTAACACTTTATAAGCATTACATTTTCACTATTTGTTACCAAGATAGTGATAACTGCGCCGGAGGGCTTTCTTATGTCGATTAAGAAGCTCGATGATGGTCGCTATATGGTGGACATTAGACCGCGTGGGGCAGCAGGACGCCGCATCCGCAGGACGTTTGACAGAAAGGCAGAAGCTACCGCGTTTGAGCAATACACGATAGCGAACGCCAGCCAAAAAGAATGGGCTGGTAAGCGCGCCGACCGGCGGCCTTTAAGTGAGTTGCTCGATGCCTGGTGGCGGTACCACGGGCAAAACCATGAAAACGGCAAAAAGGAATTCAATCACCTTTTGAAGACAATAAGCGGCCTCGGCGATCCCGCCGTTAGTCGGCTAAGCAAAAGAGATTTAATGGATTACCGCTCAAGCCGTTTGAATGCAGGGATCAAGGCATCAACGATTAATCGTGAGATGTACCGATTATCCGGCATGTTTACGAAGTTAATACAGATTGAGGAATTTAGCGGGCAGCACCCCGTTAACGGGCTTCCACCACTGGCGGAAGAAAACCCGGAAATGACATTTCTGGAGCGGGAAGAGATCAGCAGTTTGTTGAACGTTCTGGAGGGGGATTATCTGTTAGTTGCCCTGTTATGCCTGAGCACTGGCGGAAGATGGTCAGAGGTCGCCACGCTGAAGCGGTCGAATATCGTCAACTGCCGCGTTACTTTCCTCAAGACAAAAAATGGGAAAAAACGGACGGTGCCAATCTCTGAAGAACTGGAAAAAAAGGTGAAAAAAGAGGCCAGCGGGAAGCTGTTCAAAGTGGATTATGAGAGGTTTTGCAAGATACTGCGGGAGGTGAAGCCGGATATCCCGGAAAACCAGGCAACGCATATTCTGCGCCACACCTTTGCAAGCCATTTCATGATGAACGGCGGGAATATTATCGCGCTGCAACAGATCCTGGGGCATGCGAATATTCAGCAAACGATGGTCTATGCACACCTGTCGCCTGACTACCTGCAAAACGCGGTGACGTTGAACCCGTTACAGGGAGGAGTTGCGGCATAAAGTGCGCCCCGGAGTGTCCATATACTGTCCACACTCCCGGAGATTTGAAAGCGTTCCAAACCTTCACAACTCTTTTTAAGTCGTTGTTTTGATTTGAATACAGAGATAAGTGATTGATAAAAAAAACCCCCTCATCATGAGGGGGAAGACAGGGATGGTGTCTATGGCAAGGAAAACAGGGTTTGTTACTGGGGTTGCAGGGTGTTGCTACTACTCGAAAGCATCATCGCTGAGCCTTTCTGCATCCTTGCAACCTCACGCAACTGATCCATACGCTGCTGGTGCTTAGCATTTAAAACCGCTTGCTGCTCTGGCGTAAGCAGGTGGTACATCTGGTTGCGAACCTTAGCCATCTCGACCTGGCGGGCAACCTGTTCCTGCGCCATCTTTTCTGCCTGAGCGCGCACAGCGTTTTCATCAAAATTTTCTGCGGTGACAAGGCGATGCATTGTCT
>OGZC01000489.1_pt1 | contig 22568 bp, 25 predicted proteins | sample 1576751 | NCBI WGS metagenome assembly OGZC01 (sample SAMEA3541486, study PRJEB24748) | human gut metagenome | biome: human gut; feature: human-associated habitat; material: faeces | place: China | collected 2012
CTCGGCATCTCTGCCGGACGGAGCTTTCTTTTCCGGCTCCGTCTGGACTTTTTCGTCCTGTTCCCGCATGGTCTGCAAGATAGAGGGCTTCTTTTGAAGTTGGGAGGGCTTTTCGCCGGACAGCGGCTTGATACATTCCAGACGGTCAGCCGCCTGAATGGCGTTGTCCGTGAGCTGCCTCTGCCATGCGCCCACGCTGGGAGCCCAACGAAAGCCGCTGCTTTTCAGCTCGGCCCGGGTGTCCGCGTCAGGCTTTCCGTCAAAGAACACCTGCAAGCGGTTGTCCTCCCGGTTCATTTCCACACGACCCCCATCGAACTCCCAGCCGGAAAATTCCTGCTGTGCCTGTTTGGAAAGCTGTTCGATACGGGCCTTTACCCGGCGGATCTCCGCATTGTTGTTGGTTAGCTGGTAACTTTCAAAGGGCCTCGGGTCGCTTCGCCAACTTGACGCCATGCTTGCTTTCAGCTTTTCAATCTGGTCCGGCGACAGCAGCGCACAGCCGTCCAGCTTGCCATGCTTGCGGTAATAGGCGTTAACCTCCTTCATAATGAGCTGGGAGCGTTCCAGCCCGTCCAGCTTCTTCTGGAGCTTTTCAATCGCTGCCGGGTCATCGGCGCTGATCCCGCCCATGCCGGTGCTGCGTATCTTATCCAGCAGCCCTTGAATATGCCGCCATTCCTCCATGTTGCTGTCCCGCGCCCGGTTCTGTTTTTCCTTCTTTCCCACCGGGAAATTGGAAGGCCCGGCGATCAGCACAGAGGGAACCCTTGCGTCAATGGCAAAGCCCTGGTTCATGTTTTCGGCCAGCTTGCGGGCGTAGGTGTCTAACAGATGGTCGATCTTCTCATGGTACATGGGGTCCACCCGGGATTTCTGCTTTTCCGCTATGGCGGCGGCCTTGTCCACCATTGCCCGGTATTCCGCCGTTGCGCTCCCTTCCTTGTAGTCGGAAAAGCTGTTCATTTCTTTTGCCCGGCGGGCGGCCCCTTCATTGATAGGGTAATAGTTGATGGTATGCACCTCCTTCATGCTTCGGGCTATGCTGGCCCGAAGTCTTACCGTTCTTCATGGGAAGGCCCCGCCTTGTCCTTTTTCGGAGCGGGTGGGGCTTCTTGAAACCGTTTGAGTGTAGCGAGAATGGAGTGGACAGGCTCGGCCTTTTCAGGATAGGCAAATATCCGGTGTTCCGGCGGAATGTCCTGCGGCCCGTGGTAATACTCCTTGAAGCCCTCCGGGACTGCCGACACATACCCACCGGGAGCGAATACGCCGCCCTCGTTGATACGCACATCCCGCCCGTATGCCTCATAATCGAAGTAGTTCTGAATGTGCTCCGGTATGTCGATAGTCCCAAGCTCGTCGGCGTAAAGACGGCCCAGCCCTTCATCATCGGAAATATCCGGGTAAAAGCGGTAAAGGTCAAGGTTCTGCGTCAAGTTTATCAAATCCTTCACGCTCCTTGTGTGGTTTCCCAAGACAAGAGCGGCTTCAAAGGTTTCCAGTCCGCCCTTATCCCGTACTTCCAGCAGGGCGTGGCCCAGCTCGTTCAGCTCGTCGATGTTCTCACATTCGTAGAGATAATCGTAGAGCCCCAGCACATCACTGTCAAAGCTGGTAAAGAACACTTCGCTGTACCGTTTCCCGTCTATCCCGATTTTGGCAAGGGCGGCCTGCAACTCCTGTGTCGTCATGGGGAAATGTACCGTTGTCCCTACCTCAATCCCCATTAAGGGGTATAGGGCTGTATTGGTTATATAGGCTTCAAACATGGGCTCATTCCTCCTTTCCGGCCCGGTCAGCCAGCACCTCATAAATCCCGGCCATAATGTAATCGGCGCAAGGGAGGGCAATCGCGTTTCCCAGTGCCTTGTAGCGTTGCAGAGGCCGGATCTCCACGCCGTCCGCCCCGTACTTTGTCCAGCCCTCTGGCAGCCCCATCAGCCGTTCGCTTTCCGTTTCCGTCAGAAAACGGATACAGCCGCCCTTCGGGTCGCCCTCATACCAGAAGGCAAAGGGCGTTACATCACTGGCTAAAAGAGTGGGAAAAGGGTCAGTTGGTAATCCGAAGCTGTTTCGGAAGGCCGTTTCTTCCTGCCTTTTTGCCGCTCCCCGCATACGGAAGCACTGAAAGGGGTGGATGACTGGTATCTGCCGCCCTGTTTCAAAAGAAGCTGTTCGATCTCCTTCGGCGGCGGCCCACCCGCCCTCTCCGCAAGGCGGAGGAAGTGGGAGCATTGGACGGGGCTTAAATAGTATGTCTGCGGCACGTCTGCCTCCAAAATCCGCCACGACGAAAATCCGCTGCCTTCGTGCCAGCCTTCGGGAGCCTGCCCAATACTGGGCGTCCATGAGTCGCCAGCACACATCAGGCGTTCCCCCTCGCACCATTCCGGCGTTTCCCCATCTTCCCGAAGGAGGCATTGGAACTTCGGTGTCCGAGAAGGCGGATAAGACGGCTCTAAAGTCCATCCGGTCATTTGTAGAAAACGCTCCCATGACGTTTTCCCAAACAGCGATAGCTGGATATAGGTTATCAGTAGCATCCCTCATTTCCTGTATGATACGAAACGCCTGATAGAACAGGCTTGATTTTGCCCCGGCAAGGCCGGAGCGATTGCCGATCAGAGAAAGGTTCTGACAGGGGGAACCGAAGGTAATTACATGAACCGGCGGGATTTTCCCGCCGTCCACCTTCGTAATATCCCCCAAATGCACCATGTCGGGAAAGTGCCTTTTGGTTATGGAGATGGGCGCTTTTTCAATCTCACTGGCCCATACCGGACGGATACCGCACCGGGAAGCAGCCAGAGGGAACACGCCAATCCCGTCGAAAAGGCTTCCCAGCTTAATGTCCGGCATGGCCCGGGGTGCCGTGTCCCTTCACGGCAAGCACCCCTTCCAGTGTGGTCGCCGCAATGCCCAGCCGCCCGGCAACCGCAATATCATTTTTTACATCCTCGTCCACAGCGCTGCCGCAGACGATCAGGGTGTGGGAGCGCCGCAGCATATCCCGGCGCATATCAATCCCGGCCTTGTGTTCCTCGGGAACGCTGTCATTCAAAAACAGCGGCAGATACAAGAGCGGGCAGATTGGGGAAAAGCCCGCCTCATAAGCAAGACGGCAGTAGTGGGCCGCCAGCTCCATATCAACATCCGGCTCGCCGCTCCATGCGGCGGTCAGGTATGCTAAAGGTCGTTTCATTGGTTGAGCCTCCATTTCTGTTTTGGTTTAGGGAAAAGCAAGGTATCGCCCAACCCCTCCGCCCCTTCCCCCGGGAAGGGGAACGGCTCTGGAGAATTTATATCCCCGTCGCTTGACCGGGAAAAAGCATAACCGGGAGAAATCCGTCAAGGGTGCCTCTGGCACCGCCTGCGGCGGCGCTGCCCTTGACTGATTTTCCCGGCTATGCTACGGAATAACTGGCGACGGGGAATAATTTATATCTCCAGAGCTTCGGGGCGCGGGGCAGAGCCCCGCAATCCTCGGGCCATGCTGACCCGAAGTTTGGGCTTACTTTTCCTGTTCGGTTTTCTTCTCCGGCTTTTCATGTTCCTTCTGCTGACCCTTCCAGTCGTCCAGCAGCTTGATGATCTGGTCCTTCATTTCCCTCGGCGTAGTTTCCTTGCCGAAATACTTGCTCAGTTCCGCACCTGTCAAAATCACTTTGTCTACCTCCTTTTTGTCCTCCATCATAATGCCGTCGATCACATCCCCGTTGAGCAGCTTCTTTTCGTCCAGCTCACGCATACGCTTTGCCTGCGCCTGTGAAGGCGAGGACTGCTGGCTGTCAATGGCGACGGCGATATAGTTCTGGTTCTTCTTGCCGACATAGGAAAGCTCCACCGCCGTAGTAAAGCCCAGCTTTTTTTCATCCATCAGCTTCATCAGGTCGGGAACCAGCTCATTGAGCCGGATATACCGCTGCACCTGCTTGACCGCCATCTTATTGCGCTCGGCTACAATTTCGTTGGAGCGTTTTCCTGCGTCCTTCGGGTCAATCTGGCCCGAAGTGCGGGAGCCCTGGTGCTTGATGGCCTCAAGCTGCATTTTCATAAACCTCTTTAAACAATTGATCCTTTTCAAGTAGAACAATATGATCCATATTGGGGGTGACAACATAGGAATGACTATTTGCTTTTATTAGACAGTCTATTTCCTTGATTGCCTCATTCATAGTAAGATTATCAATATGTGTATTTAGAAATTTCATCCTCATATGTTATCTCCAACCTATTGCCCTCTCCAAAAATTAAGAGTATCTTTAATTATTTCGTCTATTCCTATTTCTGGACACCAACCTGTGTGTACAGTTAATTTATCATGATTTCCACAAACAACAGGTGTATCACTCGGACGCATTCTTGACGGATCTTGATGAACCTCAATCGCAGCTTTTGCCATACCAATCATCTTAATCAATATTTGTTGAGCAGTATAGGTAACACCAGAACAAATATTATAAACTTCTCCGGAATGACCTTTTTCAGCAATCAACCGGATTGCACGACAAGCATCATTCACATGAGTAAAATCTCTTGCACTTTCAAGATTGCCGACAGAAAGATATCCGCTCCGCCCTCGTTCAATCTCAACGATTCCGGACGCAAAATCAGAGAGCATAAATCCCTTCGCCTGACCTGCACCGCCAAGATTAAACTGCCGAACCATGCAGACATTCATACCATAGTTCATATTGTAAAGCTGTGCAAATTGCTCCTGTGCTTGCTTGGAAATTGCATATGGTGTCATAGGGCTAACTGGTATTTCTTCTACCACATTAGCCCCACGTTCTTTTAGATTTCCATACTCATCAGAAGAACCAATTGCAATCACTCTCATTTTCGGATTCACAGTTTTTACTGCTTCCAGTATATTAATCAATCCGATAGTGTTAAGGTGTACAGTGAGCTGCGGTTTCTTCCATGAAAGTCCAACATTTGCCTGCCCAGCCATATTAACTAAAACATCCGGACGGTGCTGTTGACCTTCTTCTACCGTTATATGCAGCCCCTGATTAAGGAAGGCCATGTGTTTATTGCACAGCCTCCGCTGTATTTAATCCGTAAAAACCAAAAGCAGCATTACTACGCTTACAGCGATGAAGAATTGCAGCAAATCCTCGACGAGGTTGGCCGCGATACCAATCCGTATGTACAGCGCTACAAAGGCTTAGGCGAGATGAACCCCGGCCAGCTGTGGGAAACAACTATGGATCCTGCGGCACGTACTATTCTGCAGGTTCATCTGGAGGATGCTGCTGAAGCAGACCGCATTTTCTCCATTCTGATGGGCGATAAGGTTGAGCCGCGCCGTCAGTTTATCGAGGACAATGCTAAGAAGGTACGTAACTTGGACTTGTAAGCCTGATTGTTGCATAAAAAGAGGTGCTTAAAATGGTTAAGATAAAAAAAGGACTTTCCGATGCAGATATGCTGAAGGGCTTCAGCGAGGAGCTGACCTTTGAAAATGGCATGTATGCTGACGAAAAGGTTAAGCAAAGCAAATTAAAGGGTGCTAAGGCACCTGCTAAAAAAGAGCTGCTGTTGCCTGAAGATGCACAGGAGCGCCTGAACCGTTTTCTTCTGGAAATCAGCATGGAATGGCTGAAGAACAAGAATGGTGACTGCACCTGGAAGGTTCTCAAGGAAAACGGCCAGATTGTGATTAAGCCTGTCGCTGTAGCGAAAAAATAATGGCTGACAAGCTTTTTGTACTGCCTGAGCTGGAGCTGCGTGTGATGTTTCACGTGAAACATCACGCTGCTGCGCTCTTCCCTGCTGATACTTTGCTGGTGGTTGCAGGCGGACGCGGACCAAAAACTGAGTGGCTGCACAGCATCAGCAGTGGCAAGAAAATTTACTGCGCTGACCGTGGCGCTGAGTATTGCTTTGCAGCCGGCTGTGTGCCGGCGGAGCTGTTCGGTGACTGCGACAGCTCGTCACAGGCTGTTTACCGGCAGGCGCGTGCTGCAGGTACTGCTGTACACAGCTTCAATCCTGCCAAGGATGATACCGACCTACAGCTGCTGCTGCATAATCTTCCTGAGGGAGATATTCTTGCCAGCGGGATTTGGGGCGGACGCTTCGACCATTTATACAGCAACGTCTACACTCTGCTGGGAGTAAAAAAGCAGTGTGGCTGTCAGGTGATATTGGCAGATGACAAGGAATTTATGCTGCTGCTGACGGAAGGAGAAAGCGCAGAGCTGAAGCTGCAGGCTGCGGCGGAAGCTGTTTCATTGCTGCCCTTAAGTGAAAGTACGACAGTAGATTTTACCGGCGTGCGCTGGCCCTTGCAGCAGGCAACACTGCGTCAGCTCTATCCTTATGCTATCAGCAATGAGGTTCTGGAAGGTGCCGAAAAAATCTGCTGCACCTGTCACAGCGGTGCTTTAGGACTCTATATCCGTTGGGCGGAAGGCAGTAAATAGTTAAAAGTGAATAGTGTATAGTGTGCAGTGATTAGTAAATAGTGTATAGTGAAGGTCGTTAGCATGATATACCGGCAACCTAAAGCTAACCACTAATCACTAACAACTAACAACTAACAACTACGCACCGGAATGAGGGGAATTTTTTGGAAACTTTTGTGGCGAATTTAGATACTACGACAGTTATTTTCCTGATTGTATCAGGCTTTATAGCTTCGTTTATTGATTCTACTGTCGGCGGCGGTGGTTTAATTTCCACCCCTGCCCTGTTGAGCCTGGGCTTGCCTGTTCCCTATGCTTTGGGAACAAACAAGCTGGCAGCCTCTATCGGCTGCTTTACTAGCGTGCTCTCCTTTTGGCGCGCCGGTAAAATAAAAAAGGCAGCCTTTACGCTGATGCCGCTTTCTTTTATCGGTTCGGCCTTAGGTGCCTACGTAGTTTATCTGCTGCCGGAGCAGCTGATGAAAAATATCATCGTCGTGCTTTTGGTTGCTGTTGCTGTTTATACCTATCGCCGTAAGGATTGGGGCGATGCCGGTACGATAGAAAAGCTTGGTATGCAGGCTTTGATTGGCGCCATAGTTATGGCGTTTGCCATGGGTTTTTATGATGGCTTCTTCGGTCCCGGTACAGGCTCCTTCCTGATTTTTGGCTTTTTGTATTTAGGCTATGACTTTGTAACGGCTGCCGGTAATGCCAAGGCGTTGAATTTTGCCAGCGGCGTGGGTGCTCTAGTATCCTTTGCTGTCAGCGGCACGATTGTCTGGAGCTACGGCCTGATTATGGCTGCGGCAATGATTGCCGGTGCTGTTGTCGGTACCCGTCTGGCGATTAAAAAGGGTGCTTCCTATGTGCGTCCCTTGTATTTACTGGTTACTACCCTGCTGATTGGCAAGCAGGTTTATGAGATATTATTAAAATAACCTGTGCTGAGGCACTCTGCCCCGGTTATCTGGTTGTGATATTGTTTTTTGTAAAGGAAAGGTGATAAAGTGGATTTAGAAAATACCACTGGTAAAGTTCTTCCCGTATATATAGAAGAGGAAATGCAAAAATCCTATATCGATTATGCGATGAGCGTTATCATCCAACGTGCTTTACCTGATGTCCGCGATGGTCTGAAGCCTGTACATCGCCGTATTTTATACGCAATGCAGGAAGCAGGCATGACTCCGACGAAGCCCTATAAAAAATCCGCTCGTATCGTCGGTGACGTTTTAGGTAAATATCACCCGCATGGTGATATTTCCGTATATGATGCAATCGTGCGCCTGGCGCAGGATTTCTCTACCCGCTATCTGATGGTAGACGGCCATGGCAACTTCGGCAGCATTGACGGCGACAGTCCGGCAGCAATGCGTTATACCGAGGTGCGTATGGCTAAAATTGCTGAGGCAATGCTGGAGGATATCGAAAAGGATACAGTTGATTTTGTACCTAACTATGATGAATCCTTAAAGGAGCCCAGCGTACTTCCTTCTAAGGTCCCTGCTCTGCTGATTAACGGCAGTGCCGGTATCGCAGTTGGTATGGCTACTAATATTCCGCCGCACAATCTGTGCGAGGTTGTTAACGGCCTTGTTATGCTGATTGATAACCCTGATGTAGAAATTCCGCAGCTGATGACGGCTATCAAAGGCCCTGACTTCCCAACCGGTGCCTGCATTTTGGGCAAGGAAGGTATTACCAGCGCTTATAATACCGGCCGCGGCGTAGTAAAAATCCGTGCCAAGGCTGAAATTGTGCCTGCCAACAAGGGTAAGCACCATATCGTTATTACCGAAATCCCCTACCAGGTTAATAAAGCTAACCTGATTAAGGATATTGCTAACCTGGCTAAGGACGGCGTAATCGAAGGCATTACCAAGGTTGATGACTTCTCCAGCCTTAAAGACGGCATGAAGATTGTTGTTGAGCTTAAGAGTGATGCTGTACCTGACGTTGTTCTGAACCGTCTGTACAAGCATACCGCCCTGCAGAGCTCCTTTGGTATCATCATGCTGGCGCTGGTTAACGGCCAACCGCGCGTCCTGAACCTTAAGCAGGTTCTGGAATACTATCTGGAGCACCAGAAGGACGTTATTACCAGACGTACCCGCTACGAGCTGGGTAAGGCCAAGGACAGAGCTCACATCTTAGAGGGCTTGAAGATTGCCCTGGATAATATTGATGCTGTAATCAGCACCATTCGCGGCAGCGCGACAGCAGAAATTGCCCGCACCGCTTTGATGGAAAACTTTAAGCTGAGCCAACGTCAGGCACAGGCTATTCTGGATATGCGTCTGCAGCGCCTGACCGGTCTGGAGCGCAAGAAGATTGACGAAGAATATGCCGACCTACTGGAAACTATTGACTGGCTGGAAAGCGTATTGGCAGATGAGCACAAGGTTATGAACATTATCAAGGAAGACCTGCAGGAAATGAAGAAGCGCTTTGGGGACGAGCGTCGTACCGAAATTTCCATCGACAGCTCTGATATGGATATCGAGGATCTGATTGCTGAAGAGGATATCGTTGTAACCATCAGCCATCAGGGCTACATTAAACGCCAGACTTTGGATAACTTCCGTAGCCAAAAACGCGGTGGCGTAGGCAAAACCGGCGGCAGCGGCAAGAAGATTGATGATTCCGCAGAGCATCTCTTCCTCTCCACCACTCACCATAACATTCTCTTCTTTACCAACCGTGGCCGTGTATATCGCCAGAAGGGCTATGAAATTCCCGAAGCAAGCCGCACAGCTAAGGGCACAGCTATTATCAATTTGCTGGCATTGATGCCCGGTGAAAAGATTACAGCTGTTATTCCGGTGAAGGAATTCAGAGAAGAGCAGTACATGTTTATGGCTACCAATAAGGGTACCGTCAAGAAGATCAACCTCAAGGATTTGGAAAGCGTCCGCAAAAACGGCATGATTGCTATTAATCTGGACGATGATGAGGATCTGATCGGTGTAGAGCTTACTGACGGCAACAGCGAAATCATTTTGGCAACCCGCAACGGTATTGCCATCCGCTTTGATGAGCAGGATGTACGCACTATGGGACGCACCGCGCACGGTGTAAAGGGTATTTCCCTTAACTACGGCGATGAGGTTGTAGCTATGGACAGCGTTTCCGATGAGGATTCCGAGGTGCTGACGGCAACTGAATTCGGCATGGGCAAGCGTACCGAGGTTAAGGAATACCGTAAGCAGACTCGCGGCGGCAAGGGTATCATTAATATGAAGATTACCGAAAAAACCGGTCTGGTAATCGGCATGAAGGTTATTAACCCGGCGCAGGAAATCATGATGATTACCGCGGCCGGTCTGATTATCCGTACCGATGTGGACCAGATTTCCCAATATGGACGTAATACCCAGGGCGTAAAGCTGATGACCTTGAACGATGATGACAAGGTTGTTTCTCTGGCAGCAATTCATCATGAAGAGGATGCTGAATAAATTTGTTTATTTGTTTTAACGTATGTGTTTTCTAGAAAATGAAGAGCTTTAATGATTCATTAACAGGTAAATATTTGCGTATTGCCCTCCCCGCTGCGTTGGAGGGCATTTTTATGACCTTTCTGGCTGCGGCTGATTTGATTATGGTAGGCGTATTGGGTGCTAAGACCATAGCAGCGGTAAGTATTTTTCTGCCGCTGCGCCTGGTACTGCTGACAGTATCACGCTCACTGGCATCTGCCGTTACGATTCTGATAGCGAATAAATTCGGGTCAGGGAAATATCCTGCTATTAAGGTTTTGCTGCGCCAAAGCTTTACTGTCAGCAGTATCCTGCTTGTAGTGCTGCATCTGCTATTTTACGGCTTTTTTGAGAAGCTGGTGGTGCTGATGGGTGCGCAGAGCGACTATTTGGAGCTGGCGCTGGCTTACGGCAATATTGCCGTAGCTGCAGTACTGCTAAACTCATTGTCACTTTTGCTGCAGGGAACCTTGTTGGGCGTAGGCCGGACAAGCGCTATTATGAAAAGCAATATTATCGGCAATGTAGTGAATATCGTCTGCAATTATTTTCTCATTACCGGCTTTGGCAGCTTTGCCGGCTGGGGTGTGCGTGGTGCGGCAATCAGCACGATTATCGGCTCTCTGTGTACTCTTGGTATCACCGTCTGGATTATGAAGCATGAGGGCTTTTTCAGTGACGGTCTGCTGCAGCTGCCGGATAAAATCTTCTGGCGGGAATTTATGCCGGTATTCGGCGGTGTTTTCAGTGAGCTGGGAGCGGAACGCATCGGTATGCTGGCCTATGGCTGGATGACTGCGCGTCTTGGTACTCTGCCCTATGCAGTACACAGCATTTGCTATAATATCTGTGATTTTTCTTATGATTTTATCTTCGGCTTCGGCAAGGCTAATATGGTGCTTGCCGGGCAGATGCGCGGTGCTGCTGATTATGCAACCTGGAAGCGCTGCCGCAGTATAGGCTTTAAATGGGGCTTGGGACTTTCCTTTGCCTCTTTTATTATCCTGTATGCCGCACGCGTGCCCATTTTCAGTATTTATTCACAGGATGCACAGGCACTTGCTCTCAGTGAAACGGTAATGTTCTGGGTGGCAGCAGTTTGCATACCGCAGGGGCATACGATTATTACTGCAGGCATATTGCGTGGCAGCGGTCAGACTACTGCCGTTGCCGTCTATTCCTTTGTGCTGATTACCGTTTTGCGTCCTCTGATGACGGCTTTCTTTATCTATTATTGCAAGCTGGGTATTGTTGGCGCCTGGGTACCGATGTTTTTGGATCAGTCGCTGCGCAGTCTGTGCTTCACTTGGAAGGTTATGCGGATACGCGGACTGAAGGATTTAATAAAATAAATATGCCGTATAAAAAAACAAGGCAGCTTCTGCATCGCAGAAGCTGCTTTTGTCGTATAAAAATATAAAATTACTTTGTTGCAAGGTTGCAGCGGACTTTAGTGCTTAATCTGCAAAGCTAGTTCCCAGCTCTTTTTCAGCCAGACGGATGAAGGCACGGATAGCCTCCTCCAGCTGCGGCTGTGGGGTATTTTCTTCCTTGCAGTGAGAAATACCGGGATCGGACTGAGCGAACATCATTACCGAAGGTACAACGGCATTCAGAGGCACGGCATCATGCAGCGGTGCGGAATACATGCTGTTTCTTGCACCTGTTTCCTCCTCTACGGCAGCGTTGCAGTCCTCTACCAGCTGCTCATCAAACAGAATCGGTTCAGCATGCCAGATAGGCTCAAATTCTACAGTGAGCTTACCCTCCTGTGCATGCTTCTGCGCCGCAGCCTTGGCTTCTGCAACTATCGTTTGCATTGTTTCCGGCTTAATGCTGCGCTGGTCCAGCGAAATGCGGCAATAGCCAGGAGAAATAGTAGTCAGGTCAGGCTTGACCTCAATATTGCCGACAGTGCAATAGGAATCATATTTGAGGGCAATTTCGCGCAGGTCAAGGGTGGTTTGCGCTGCTGCAATAAAGGCATCCTGACGCAGGGCAACAGGAGAACCGCAATGGCCCTGCTGTCCGCGGAAGGTGATATACTGGCGGTTGCAGCCGCAGACGCCGTAAACGCAGGCTACGCTTTTTTTGCCTAAAGCCAGCAATGGTGCCTGTTCAATGTGTAGCTCCAGGTAAGCTTTAACCGGCAGCTTGGCAAAGGCAGTGTGCGCCTCACCTATTCTGTTGGCATTAAGGCCGTATTCCTGCCAGACATCGCTGAAGCTGCGGCCGTTTTCCTGATGGATTAAGGGCAGCACATCCTTGCTTGTGACAATGCCGCTGACAGCACTGCTGCCAAGACAGCTTTTACCGAAGGCTATACCCTCCTCATCTGCCCAACCGACAACGTAAAGAGTTTTGGCAGGCTTTTTATCTGCCAGACCGTAGGCACCGATACCCATGCCTGCTACAACGCCTAAAGCGCCGTCGAGCCAGCCTCCGTCAGGTACGGAATCGAGATGGCTGCCGATAACAATGCACTCCTCGCTTTCGCCGGCAAATTTGGCCCAGCTGTTGCCTGCGGCATCTGTCCAGACCTCTGCACCTGCTGCCTGCATCTTTTGGGCAAACCATTCCGTTGCTTTCTTGAATGTCGGTGTCCAGGCGATGCGCTGTGCTCCGTCTATATCAGAGGTTAAGGCTGCCAGCTCATTGAGATCGGCAACAATGTTTTTAGCTATTTGTTCACGTTTCATATAATGCTCCCTTCCTGCTTAATTAGGCTTTTGCATAACGGCAAAAGCGTAAAAAATCAAGTTTATTATATTTTATTATAGCTTTAAAACCAATTTGTTCCGCTGTTTTATCTGCTCCGATAAGAGCGTTACAGCAAACAAGCATAGGATAGCTTATCTGCATTATATACAAATCGGAGTTAATTTACAAGACGGAATAATGAACCTGCAAAAGTATAGCGAAAATAAAAATAAGCTGCTGCCTTCACTTTTGCTACAAAGAAGGCAGCAGTTTTTTCAGTTACATCGTAGAAAGAATAGAATTAATAAATTTAATTTAATTCATGAACAGCTTGCTTCAGCTGCTCAAGGCCCTGTAATAATAGCGCACGGGGACAGGCAACGTTGATACGTTCAAAGGCTTCTCCCTCTTTGCCGAAGATACCGCCGCCGTCGAGCCAGAGGTGTGCTTTATGCCAGAGCCACTGCTCACGTTCGGCAGCTGTAAGGCCTAAGGCGCTGCAATCAAGCCAAATCAGATATGTCCCCTCAGGCCGGAGTAGCTTAATCTGCGGCAGCTTCTGCTTCAGATAGGCATCAAGAAATTCAATGTTATCTTCGATATAAGTCTTCGCCTGCTGCAGCCAATCCTCGCCATAAGTGTAGGCTGCCTGGCAGGCAACAAGGCCTAAGGTGTTTACCTGACTATAGCCTGCTGCCGCTACCTGCTTGCGGAAGCTGCGGCGTAAATTTTTGTTGGGAATGAAGATATTGGATACCTGCAGGCCGGCAATATTGAAGGTTTTACTGGGCGCAGTGCAGATTACACAATTTTGCTCGTATTGCTCGCCAAGACTAGTAAAAACTGTTTGAGAGTTATTGCCCCAGACGAAATCGCCGTGAATTTCATCACTTACAGTAATTACACCATGCTTAAGGCAGATATCGCCCACTTTTTGCAGCTCAGCGCGTGTCCAGACACGCCCTACGGGGTTATGCGGTGAGCATAAAAGTATCAGCTTAACATTATTGGCGACGATTTTTTCTTCCAAATCGGCAAAGTCCATTTCATAATGACCGCTTTTCAGAATGAGCGGTGAATTAATCAGTTTGCGCTCATTATCCTCGATAACCTCGCTGAAAGGATAGTAAACCGGTTGCTGTACAAGTACGCCCTCACCTTTTTGGGTGAAGGCCTTTACTGCCATAGCAAGGGCAAAAACTATGCCGGGAGTTTTGGTGAGCCATTCTGCTTTGGGGCTCCAGTTAAAATGCTTAGTATACCAGTCGCGGACAGCGTGAAAATATGCTTCTGTACTTTCGCTATAGCCGAAGATGGCATGCTGGCAACGTTCAACAAGTGCTTCCTGTATTTCCCGGGCAATAGGAAAATCCATATCTGCTACCCCAAAAGGTAAAACATCTGCCGGACGACCACGCTGGATGGCAAAATCGTATTTTAGACAGTCTGTATTACGTCTGTCGATTATTTTGTCAAAATCATATTTAGTCATAGTCTATCACCAAACTTTATTCGTATAAATTATTCTATTGCAGTGAAGGCCTGTGCCAAATCGTCAATCAGATCCTGCATTGCTTCAATGCCTGTAGAGAAGCGCAGCAGACAATCCGTAATCCCCTTTTCGGCACATTCTTCGGCAGTAAGGTCGGTATGCGTCTGGCGAATTGGATAGGTTATCATGCTTTCTGTACCGCCAAGGCTTTCGGCAAATTTGATGAGCTTGACGCTTTCCAAAATTTGGCGTGCATTTTTTCTCTGCCATCTTCTCACCTGTTTAGCATGATATTGTCAATTTTTTACTGCGTGAAACAAATTCAACAAGCATTGCTTGTGTGATGTTGCTTGATAATTTACATGATAAAGCCTAGTTTGTCAATAGGCAAATTTACACTTTTTATTGTATTTCGGGGCGCTATAATGTAGAAATGTAAAATAAAAAATAATATTTCTGTTGCAGGGGCCTGAATAGCAGTTGTATAAGTAAGTGAATTGTGTAACATCGTTTACAAATCTACTAAAATACTAGGCTTTAAGAAAAAATTTCCTGTTTGTTGTTGACAGATGCTTTGACAAGTTGTATATTTTTACTCACAAGTTCATATACGAGCGATGAAAAGAAGAGTACGCAAGGAGTACTGCCACAGAGAGCTTCCGTTTGGTGCAAGGAAGCGCAGGAGACTTTGTCGAAGATGGTCTTGGAGCTGATTGGCTGAAGCGTAAGTTTAGGTCGTCCGGGCGCACCCGTTACAGTGCTGAAGTATTAATGGCTTAGTCCGGCGTACTTGAGGAGGCTGTTATCGTGAGGTAGCAGTGAAATTGGGTGGTACCACGAAGTTTGCTTTCGTCCCTTACTGCATAATGAAAATGCGGTATGGATAAACGAAGGCTTTTTTTATTTTAGTATTGCAAAGGAGACGATGAATTATGTTGAAAAAATTATTGGTTATTGCATTATCTGTAGTGGCATTGGCGGCAGCAGGCTGCGGCGGCGGTGACAAACAGGCTCAAACAACGATTAAGGTTGGTGCTACCGCCGGTCCGCATGCCGAGGTTGTAGAGGCTGCGGCTAAGGAAGCAGCCAAAAGTGGCCTGAAGGTACAGGTTGTGGAGTTCTCGGATTATGTTACACCGGACAAAGCTTTGGCAGATGGTGAGCTGGATTTGGTAAGCTATCAGCATAAGCCCTTCCTGGATAACTTCAACAAGACGAATAAGACTGACCTTGTGCCCATCGGCAATGCTATTTTAATGCGCATGGGCATTTACAGCGATAAGGTGCATGATGTGAAGGATATTCCTGACGGTGCAACGATTGCTATTCCTAACGACCCGACAAACGGTGGCCGCGGTATGCTGCTGTTGCAGCGTGCAGGCTTGTTGAAATTGAAGGATGGCGTTGGCATGAAGGCTACACCGAAGGATGTTGTCGATAATCCCAAGCATCTGAAATTTAAGGAGCTGGAGGCAGCACAGCTGCCGCGCAGTTTGGCTGATGTTGATGCTGCGGCTATTACCATGAACTATGTAATGAGCGGCGGTTTGGATGTTAAAAAGCAGAATATCTTCCTTGAGCCTAAAGATGAGCCGTTGGCTGTAATGATTATTGCTGCCCGCAACAAGGATAAGGATAAAGAAGCTTACAAGGCTTTTGTGAAGGCTTATCAGTCCGAGGCTGTAAAGAAGTTTATTGCCGATAAATATAAAGGAACCATTGAACCTGCATTTTAATATTTATGTAGCGATATATTGATATAGATAAAAGGCTATAGCTTTACATACATCAAAAAAGCACGGGCAGATACCCGTGCTTTTCTTCATTATGTAAGGTATACTTCTTACCACCCTACTCCAATCCAGGGACCGTGGTGGTGGTGTCCGCCGCCGATGCCGATACCTATGCCGATCGGGAAGTTCCAGCCACCCCTGCGGCTTTGCTTTTCGCGTTCAATCTTCATGAACCACAGGCGATAGATTTTACCGCCGTTTTCCAGCTTTTTCGGCGTATCCTTATCGGTGATAATCTTATAGCCGTTGAAGTTGGCGTTTGAGCTTTCGTAATCGCTGAGCATTTTGTTCATCTGCGCAAAGGTAGCCTTGTTATTGGTATATAAGCGCAGCATTTCGGTATTGGGCATGGTTAAAATCAGCTGCTTGCGCAGGGAACGGTCTGCTGCCAGACCTTGATAAACCTCTACCCTGTCTTCCTTGATTTTTACATATAACAGGTCTTCGCTATTGCCGACCTGCAGGCGTTCGTTCATTTCGGCAGCGCTGATGGTTTCCATCGGTTTGATTGCGTCCGGACCATCGGCAGCCTTAGTTTTATCTGCAGCGAACGCCAACGCACTGCAGCAGCACATCAGTAAGCAGGTTAACAGTAAAAGCAGCTTGCGCATAATTCTCCCTCCCTTGGAAGCTGATGGGAAAAATCTACATAAAAGACTTATATAATCCTCAAGAATATGGTATCATATTTACGTAAATTTGTTAACTGAACTTTAGGTGATATCTGAGGAACAGTGATATTGAAATACGAGGAGATTATATGAAGAAAAATAACCTAATTTGGATAATTATCTGTAATATCCTGGGAGCACTGCTTTTGGGAAGCTGGCTGGCAAGCACCCCTACCGCCGGCTATCACGGACCTTGGCTGGCGCTGGACCAAAGTGTCTTTTATTTCTTTAATCAGAAGCTGGCGCAGGGAACGGCCTTTACTTATTTTATCGCTTTTGTTAATCTGCGTGCCTTTGATGTGGTTGCCTTTGTGGCGATGCTGGCGATTTTTTACAGCTATTACCGCAAAAGCAATGTTGAAGGCAAGCGCTGGCTGTTCTGTATCGGCGTTGCCATGTTGGTAAGTGCGGTAATCATTAAGCAATTTGATAAATTACTGCCGATTGACCGCGCAAGTGCTTCAGTCTATTTTGACCAACTGTATCACAATGTAAACTGGGTTAGTCAGCTGAGCGGCTGGCCTGCCAAGGATCGTTCCGGCAGCAGCTTCCCCGGTGACCATGGCATGATGCTGTTGATATTTGCTGTGTATATGTGGAAATATATCGGCAAAGATGCTTTTATCAAAGCGATGGCTGTATTTATTATTTTCTCACTGCCCCGTATTATGGGCGGTGCGCATTGGTTTACCGATGTTTTCGTAGGCTCTGTTTCTTTTGTTCTGCTTGTTTTAAGCTGGATTCTGCTAACACCGCTTTCGGATATCTTTATCGGCTGGTTGGAGAAAAAGCTGCCGCTGAGATGGTTTGTGAAGAAGAGAGAATAGAATTTCAGGCTGTTGCCATTTTTAGTTTTGCTTACAGTAAGACTGAAATGGCAGCAGTTTTTGTATATAATGAAGGAAATGTCTTTGGGGCATATCATGTCCCACCATGGACTTTTTATTTTCGCTTCCCTCTTCTATTTTTTGCAGATTTGTGATAAAATTTAGTTGTATTTTTATGAGAAAATTCAGCAAGGAAGTGACGGAATGGAATTTGTAAAATCTGCTGATGTAGTCGTTATTGGTGGCGGCATTGTAGGTACTGCTGTATTGCGCGAGCTTTCCAAGTATGACCTGAAATGCGTTCTGCTGGAAAAAGAGCCGGACATCGCTATCGGCACTACTAAAGCTAACAGTGCAATTCTTCATGCTGGCTTTGACGCTCCTACCGGCAGTCTCAAAGCTATTACCAACGTTCGTGGCAACGCTCTGTACCACGAGCTGCAAAACGAACTGGACCTGGATATTAAATGGACCGGTTCCCTGGTTGCTGCAACCACCGACGAGGAAATGCAGACTCTGCAGGAGCTGCTGCAACGCGGTAAAAAGAACGGCGTTGAAGGCCTGCAAATCCTGTCTAAAGAAGAAGTTCTTGAGCAGGAGCCTAACCTGACCACTGTCAAGGGTGCTCTGTGGGCTCCGAGTGCCGGTGTATGCTGGCCGTTCGGTGCTGCTATTGCTTTCGCTCAATGCGCTGTACAAAACGGTGCAGAAGTTATCCGCGACTGCAAGGTACTGGGCTTCGTTAAGGAAGACGGCAAAATTACCGGTGTAGAAACCAGTAAAGGCACTATTGCTGCTAAATATGTGGTTAATGCTGCCGGTGTTTATGCTGACGAAATCGCTAAGCTGGCTGGTGATGACACCTTTACCATCACTCCGCGTAAGGGCGAATATATTCTGTTTGATAAGACTGCCTGCAGCAGTCTGGTTTACGGCGTGGTATTCCCCACCCCGACCAAAAAATCCAAAGGTATTCTGGTTTGCACTACTACCCACGGCAACACCTTCATCGGTCCTAACGCTAATGAGCAGGATTCCAAAGAAGATAAGGCTGTTACCACTGCCGGCATGAATGAAATCATTGCTTCTGCCAAGAAGCTGATTCCGAACCTGCCGATGGGCGCAGCTATTACCGAATTTGCTGGCCTGCGTGCCGTTTCCAGCACCGGTGACTTCGTACTCGGTCCTTCCGAAAAGGTTGAAGGCCTGTACAATGCTGCCGGTATGCAATCTCCCGGTCTGACCGCAGCTCCTGCTGTTGGTGAGCTGATTGCCAACGAAATTGCCCGTGTAAGCGGCGCTGCCAAGAAGGCTGACTTCAAGGCTGCTCTGCCGAAGCATAAAGCATTCAACTATATGACTGCTGATGAAAAGGCTGCTAAGATTGCCGAAGACAATCTGTACGGCCGCGTAATCTGCCGTTGCGAAACTGTTACCGAAGGCGAAATTGTAGAAGCAATCAACTCTCCTGTTGGCGCACGCACTGTTGACGGTGTAAAACGCCGTACCCGTGCAGGCATGGGCCGTTGCCAGGGTGGCTTCTGCGGTCCGCGTGTTACCCAGATTCTGGCACGCGAGCTGAACATTTCTGTTCCTGAAGTATTAAAAGAACGTACTGATTCCAATATGTTCTACGAAAAATATTCTGCAGATGGCGGGGAGGAATAATAATGAACCAATTATATGATGTAATTATTGTTGGCGGTGGCCCTGCCGGTCTGTCTGCTGCTTACAGCGCATGGCAGAATGGTGCTAAAAAAATCGTTGTTATCGAGCGTGACCGCGAACTCGGCGGTATCCTGCAACAGTGCATTCACAATGGCTTCGGTCTGCATCACTTCAAGGAAGAGCTGACCGGCCCTGGCTATGCACATCGCTGCATCGAGCTCGTTGCTGATAAACCTGAAATCGAAACCCTGGTTGATACCATGGTATTAGATGTACAAAACAATAAAACTGTTATTGCTGTTAATCCGGAAAAAGGCTTACTGAAGCTGGAAGGCAAAACTGTTATCCTGACCATGGGCTGCCGTGAGCGTACCCGTGGTGCTATCCGTATTCCGGGCGAGCGTCCTGCAGGCGTATTTACTGCCGGCGCTGCTCAGCGCATGGTTAATATGGAAGGCTATCTGCCGGGTCACAAAATCGTTATCCTCGGCAGCGGCGACATCGGCCTGATTATGGCTCGCCGTATGAGCCTGGAAGGCTGCAAGGTTCAGGCTTGCCTGGAAATCTGCCCCTTCTCCAACGGTCTTACCCGTAATATCGTTCAATGTCTGAACGACTATGATATTCCTCTGTACCTCTCTCACACTATCGTTGCTATCCATGGTGAAGAGCGCGTAACCGGTATCACCGTTGCTAAGGTTGACGAGCGTATGACTCCGATTCCGGGTACCGAATTTGATATCGAGTGCGATACCGTACTGCTGTCTGTAGGTCTGATTCCTGAGAACGAGCTGTCCCGCGGCCTTGATCTGGAAATGAACCCGCTGACCAACGGTCCGGTTGTTGACCAGCATCGTGAAACCAGCTTAGACGGTTTCTTTGCTGCCGGCAACGTAGTACACGTACATGACCTGGTTGACTTTGTATCCGAAGAAGCTGAAATCGCAGGTAAATATGCTGCATTGAAGGCTCAGGAGAAAGTGGCAACCGAAAACCGTACCGTAACCGTAAAGGCTATTGATGGCGTACGTACCTGCGTACCGCAGAAGCTGACCATGCCTGCAGAAATTCCTGCTGACGAGAAGGTTAAGCTGTTCATGCGTGTTGCTGCACCGCACCGCAAAGTTAAGCTGGAGGTTAAGAGCGGCGATAACGTTCTGCTGAGCCGTCCTCTGCCCGTAGCAAAGCCCAGTGAAATGATTGCCGTAGAAATTCCGGCTGCAAAATTTGCCCAGATCGGTGACGAAGTTACCGTAGGTCTGGTGCTGTAAGGAGGGTATAAAATGGCTGTTGAAACTCGTGTTATGAACTGCATTATGTGCCCTATGGGCTGCGAGATGACTGTTACCATTGAAAATGGTGCAGTTACCAATGTTACCGGCAACACCTGCCCGCGTGGCGCTAAATATGCTAACGATGAAGTTACTGCTCCGAAGCGTATGCTGACCTCTACCGTTGCTGTAGAAGGCGGTATGCTGCCTTTGCTGCCCGTAGTATCCGCCAACGTATTGCCGAAGGAACGTATCATGGACTGCGCACGCTTCCTGCGCACCGTCAAGGTTACCGCTCCGATTAAAACCGGTGACGTTGTAGTTAAGGATATTCTCGGCCTTGGTGTAGATATTATCGCCAGCCGTGATATGTAATCAGCTGAGGATTCTTCTGTTACATATAATATAGTAAAAATTGAAAGAGCTGCAGTTGCACTACCCTGCGTAGTGTAAAACTGCAGCTCTTTTTGTGTATGAGTGATGAGGATGAAAAGAAGGATGTTAATCAGGTGTTTTTGGCAATTACAGCACCCAGTACAGCACCGATGATGAAGCTGGTGGTAGCTTTTTTGTTGCTGTCCTTTTTCGTTACGTAATTGTCGTTCTTATGGTATTTATCGTAGTGATGATGCTTATAATAGCTGTCGGAGTGGCGCGGTGGCGGTGGCGGGGTATGTCTGCCGTGAGCGGATGCTACGCTTGCCAGCGGCAGAGAAAGCACCATAGCTGCCATAGCAATAGCTGTGGTTTTCTTCATATACTTTGTTAATGTTGTCATCATATTTGGCACCTTCTTTCTAATAGTGGTTGTTTACCTTTGTTGCTTTTATTATAAAGGCAGTATATGGCGAAATTATGACGATTTTGCCTGATTTACAAAAAATAAGCAGAAAAAATTGTAAAGACTTTAGCATTTTACTTATGTGGATATGAAAAAAGTGCTTTATTTACTTGGTTAATACGCAAACAGAAGATTTTAGGTTATTATAATAGTAGTTATTAATCAACCCCCTTCCCCGTCAGTCGGCAAAGGAGGCTGCAGCATGAAGGCTGTTACCTATCTCAGACAATTTCTTTCATTAAAGTCCCTCAGCCTGATTATAGGCGGCTCGCTGGTATATTCCATCGGCTTTAATATGTTCATTTTGCCATGTAATCTTTATAATGGAGGCTTTTTAGGGATAGCACAGCTGCTGGGATATTTTATGAGAAACGTCCTGGGACTGAGCTTTGTTACCGATAGCTATATCGGCATTATCTATTTTCTCCTGAATATACCCTTGATGCTGCTGGCTATACGCAAGTTTGGCAAGGATTTTTTAGTAAAATCTGCTGTCTGCATCACAAGCTACAGCGTATTGCTGAGTCTTGTGCCTGTTGCGGAATATAATTATCTGCCTGATACGATTACTGCTTGTCTGGCAGGCGGTATCCTGTGCGGCCTGGGCTGCGGCATGACGCTGATGAGCAAGGGCAGCGGCGGCGGTGAGGGAATTCTGGGACTGCTGCTGATGCACCGGTATCATAATATGAGTGTAGGCAAAGTCTTCAATATTATTAATATCTTTGTCTTTAGCAGCTGTATTCTATTATATGATGTCGCTGCAGCAGTCTACTCTATCTTCTTTGCCGTAATTACTTCCGTTGTTCTGGATAAGGCATATTTGCCCAGTATTACGGTAACGATGATTGTAATCACTAAAATAGATTTGGTAGAAGAGGTTATTTTTGCTGCTGTGCATCGCGGTGTGACTAAAATTAAGGGCATAGGTGCCTATAGTGGTGAGGATACCAATGTGCTTTTAACGGTAGTTTCTAAGGTTGAGTCAATGAAATTACGTCATTTGCTTGAAGAATGTGATCCGAATATCTTTATTATTGAATACGAAAATGTATCGGTGATAGGAAATTTCGAAAAAAGATTATAGAAATTTTTACCGAAAAACATCGTTTTTGAGGCTCTTTTTGAGGTTTTTTAATAGATTTTTTGAGAAAGTTTCAAAGTTTTTCAGAGGCCTTAAAGCGTGTATACATGATACTTTATTTGTCCACGAATCCAAGTGTTTCACTAAAAAATCTTAAAAAAGTTGTAAAAAAGGTGTTGACATTACCTTGCCCACGTGGTATTATATACAAGTCGCCGGGATACAGCGACAAACACAAACAACAAAGTTGCGAACAAACGCAACAGAGTGAACCTTGAAAACTGAACATAAACCTAGAAAAAAGCGAATGTGCGGGTCGAGCG
>OGZC01000491.1_pt1 | contig 22544 bp, 19 predicted proteins | sample 1576751 | NCBI WGS metagenome assembly OGZC01 (sample SAMEA3541486, study PRJEB24748) | human gut metagenome | biome: human gut; feature: human-associated habitat; material: faeces | place: China | collected 2012
TACCTAAAATAGAATCAGCACTCTTACCATATTTATCACCTTGTTTTTCACAGAACTTTTCATTAATTGGATAGAAACATGGGAATGACATTAATTCATCAAAGAATGAAACACGAGTAGTTGTAGTAACTTCTAATGTTTTATCATCGATAGCTTTAACACCCATTGCATCTAAATCTGCATCTGTAATATCTTCTTCATTGTCAATTTTATCTGACATTTCTTGTGCCCCTACAATACTTGCAATACCATCACAGAACATGTAGTAATATTGACCTTTCTTTTGGAAGATTCTATGCCAAGCATAAACGAAATCATTTGCAGTAACAGGATCACCGTTAGCCCATTTTGCATCTTTTCTGATTTTGTAAGTATGAGTTAACCCGTCATCTGAAACTTCAGAAGATGAAGCAACACCATTTACGACATTACCTTTCTTATCTGTTTTCATAAGCCCATCAATAACAGCATGCATTGCTGTAAATGAGCATCCGTCATCGGCATCTGATGAATCTAAGTTTTTGATATCTAATTCACTTGAGAAAGTGTAAGTAGATGAATCTCCTCCTGATCCCCCACAACCAGCAAGAGTTAGAGCCATCATAGCACAAAGCACCATTGATAATAGTTTTTTCATATTCTCTCTTCCCTTCTTAAATTATCTTTTGTGCAATAAATCGACATATTGTATACAATCTATCGATTTATTAACATCATCATAGTTTATATAGGTTTAAAAGTCAATAGTTTTTTGTATATTTGTATACAATGTATTTAATTTATTAATGTTATATTTTTTTCAATACATAATAAAAACATAACACATTTTACTGTATTATGTTTTCTTAAAATTATTCTGTTTTTTCTACATATTCAAAAGAAATTATACGACATGGTTTAATCACAAGATTTTTTACCTTCATATTTTGTAAAGTAGCAGCTCCTTTTTCAAAAACAGGAATACACGCATAATCATCTAATAATATCTTTTCTGCATTCTTCATTTCTTGCCAGCGCTTTTCAACATCTGATTCAACACCGACTTGATTTACAAGTTGATCATACTCACTATTTGCCCACTTGCCATAGTTATTACTATTCGTTGATAAAGCAATTGTTAGATATGTTGTTGGATCTCCATAATCCGGTCCCCAACGTGTTACAGCTAAATCAAAATCACCATTTTTTTGTTTGTTGTAGATACGATCTTGTTTAGTAGTAGCTACCATTTCTACTTTAATACCATCTAATTTACTTAAAGCATTTTGTAAATAAGTTGCAAATACATCCATTGGTGATTTATCTGTACCATAAGTAATTCTTAATGTAATTTCAGATTTTCCTAATTCTTTTAACCCTTCATTCAACAAATCTTGAGCTTGCGCCTTATCATAAAACGTAAAATCACCAGAATCTTTTCTAAAATCTACACCACATGGGCTTGTAGCTAAGCCTGAAGGAATAAATCCTTTAACAACTTGTGAACCATCTTTTAAAACATTTTCACATAAATATTTTCTATTAATAGCATATGAAATGGCTTTTCTTACATTTAAATTTGCAAGATCTTCATTTTTAAAATTTATTGAGATATAAAATAAAAAACCATCATAAACTTGTTTAAAAGAGTCATATTCTTTATATTTATCAACTAAATCAGAATTAATTGGCGCATAATCTGTTTCACCTGCTTCAAAAGCTTGTGCAGCTACTTTAGGTTCTTGGACAAGTTTCATCACAAGTCTTTGAAGTTTTACATGTTTTTGATCATAATAGTTTTCATTTTTTTTAAATTCAGCTACTGATCCAGGTTCCAAATTAATCATCTTAAAAGCTCCATTACCTAAAATTGTTTTAGCACTTTTACCATATTTACTTCCTTGTTTTTCAGCAAATTTTTCATTAATTGGATAGAATGGTGGAAAAGCAAGCAATTCATCTAAAAACGAAACGCGTACTGTTGTTTTTACTTCTAATGTATAACCATCCAATGCTTTTACACCCATAGAATTTAAATCATCATCTGTAAGTTCTTCACCAGCGTCAATTTTATCTGATAATTCTTGTGCACCTTGAATGCTTGCTATACCATCTGCAAACATATAATAATAGTTTCCTTTATTTTTAAAGATTCGATGCCATGCATAAACAAAATCATTAGCAGTAACAGGATCACCATTTACCCATTTTGCATCTTTTCTAAGTTTATACGTATGTGTTAATCCATCTTCTGAAACTTCTTCACTTTTCGCAATACCATACGCAATATTTCCTTTTTTATCTGTTTTCATCAACCCATCAATAACAGCATGGATAGCACGCAATGGACATTGATCATCAGCATCTGATGAATCTAAGTTTTTGATATCCAATTCACTTGAATACGTATAAGTCGAAATGTCATCTCCACTTGATCCACCACATCCTGTTAATGTTAAAACCATTAAACAATATAAAAAAAATGAAAGTATTTTTTCATATTTCCTTTCTCCTTTTTTATCTTTTCCTTCAACCATATCCCATTTTCACACACCGTCAACAAAATAATGTATACGCTTCCATTTTTTATTAAAAAAAGAAGTAGATTTCTCTACTTCATTATTTTACTACACTCATGGCAAGAGCTAAAGCTCCAACAACCCCTGCATTATCCCCTAATCCTGGATAAACGATATAATCTTTAATTTTATCAGTAGTCACTTCTTCTTTTTGAATATAACCATTTAAGAATTCTTGAGTATATTTATGAATCATTGGGAAAAGTTGTTTTTGATGCATAACACCACCACCAAGAATAATTTTCTTAGGTGAAAGAGTTAAAATATAATTTGCCATCGCTTGTCCAATATAATAAGCTTCTAAATCCCATGCTGGATGATCTTCTGGAAGTTCACTTCCTTTTACTCCCCATCTTGCTTCAATAGCAGGACCAGCAGCTAAACCTTCAAAACATGTTCCATGATATGGACATTTACCTGAATATGTGTCATCTTCTCTTACAATCATTTTCATATGTCCCATTTCTGGATGAAGTAACCCGTGTACAAGTTTACCACCAACAACGGCTCCTCCACCAATTCCTGTTCCAATTGTAAGATAAAGGGCACTGTCTAATCCTTTTGCCACACCAAATGTTGCTTCGCCTAAAGCAGCCCCATTGACATCTGTATCAAAAGCCATAGGAATATCATATCTTTCTTTTAAAGCACCCATAATATTATAATTGTTCCATCCTGGTTTAGGTGTTGTTGTAATATAACCATAAGTTGGACTTGTAAGATCTGGATCAATCGGTCCAAAGCTTCCTGCACCTAAGGCTTCAATTTCTTTTCCATCAAAGAATTTAAAAACATTTTCCATTGTTTTTTCAGGTGCTTCTGTAGGAAATGATTCTCTTTCTAAAACTTCTCCTTTTTCATTTCCAATACAAACTACAAATTTAGTTCCACCTGCTTCAATTGCTCCTAATTTCATTATTATAATCTCCTTTTTTTCCTTTACTCTTATTTTAAACAACTCTGATTATAAAGTAAATATGCAATTATAAATTGAAAAAGAGTTACATGATTTAGATGATAAATCTAAATTCATGAACTCTTTTTTCATTAATTATCTAAATAACGTGTATAACGATCTACATGTAATAATCTTTTTGCATTTTCTACACGTTCTTTAACTGGAGGTTTAATTCCTTCTAATTGATATGGAATATTCAATTCCTCCCATTTAAATACACCTAAAGTATGATAAGGAAGAATTTCAACACGATAAACATTTGAAAGTGTAGAAATAAAATGATCTAATTCAATTAAATCTTCATCATAGTCACTTCTTTCAGGAACAAGAACATGTCTAATCCAAATTGGTTTATTAATTTCAGATAAATATCTTGCCATATCAAGAATATTTTCATTACTTCTTCCTGTTAAAAGCTGATGTCTTTCATTATTAATTTCTTTAATATCTACAAGTAATAAATCTGTATACTCCATAAGTTCATTAAACTTAGAAAAGAAAGGTTCTTCTCTCGTGAAACATCCTCCACTGGTATCAATACACGTATTAATTCCTTCTTTTTTAGCAAGTTTAAATAACTCTAAAACAAAATCGATTTGAGCTAAAGGTTCTCCACCACTAATCGTAATGCCCCCATTTTTACCCCAATATGTTTTGTATTTCATTGCTTGTTGAAGCGCTTTTTCAGGAGTATATTCTTCGTATTTCTTTGAACCCCATGTATCAGGATTATGACAAAATTGACATCTTAAAGGACATCCATGTAAGAAATAAATATAACGTACTCCTGGACCATCGACTGATCCAAAGCTTTCTATTGAATGAATTCTACCAATTGTTTCCATTTTTCCTCCGTAACAAAACAACCTCATAAGAGGTTGTTTTCATTATTTGATTAAGTTATTGATTACATATGTTCATGACAAGTTCTTGCGATAACGTCTAATTGTTGTTCACGAGTTAAGTCAATGAATTTAACAGCATATCCAGATACACGAATTGTGAAGTTTGCATATTCTTCTTTTTCTGGATGTTCCATAGCATCAATTAATTTTTCAGTTCCAAATACGTTAACATTTAAGTGATGAGCACCTTGTTCAAAATATCCATCCATAACTTGTACTAAGTTATTAACTCTTTCACCTTCATCATGTCCTAAAGCATCTGGGTTGATTGTTTGAGTATTAGAAATACCATCTAATGCCCATTCATATGGTAATTTAGCAACTGAGTTTAATGAAGCTAATAAACCATTTTGTTCTGCACCATAAGATGGGTTAGCACCTGGTGATAATGGTTCACCTGCTTTACGTCCATCAGGTAATGAACCTGTAGCTTTACCATAAACAACGTTTGAAGTAATTGTTAAGATAGAAGTTGTTGGTTCTGAATCTCTGTAAGTATGATGTTTTTTGATTTTAGCTAAGAATTCACCTAATAACCATACAGCGATATCATCAGCACGATCATCATCGTTACCATATCTTGGGAAATCTCCTTCAACTTCGTAATCTACAACAACACCATCTTCATCTCTAATAGTTTTAACTTTAGCATATTTGATTGCGCTTAATGAATCTACTACATGTGAGAATCCAGCGATACCAGTTGCGAAAGTACGTTTTAGATCAGTATCAATTAATGACATTTGTGCAGCTTCATAATAATATTTATCATGCATATATTGAATTAAGTTTAATGTATTAACATAAAGATCTGCTAACCATTCCATCATTTGGTCATAACGTTCCATAACTTCATCATAGTCTAAGTATTCAGAAGTAATTGGACGATATTTTGGAGCTACTTGATCTTTAGTTTTTTCATCAATACCACCATTGATAGCATATGTTAAACATTTAGCTAAGTTAGCACGTGCACCAAAGAATTGCATTTCTTTACCAGTTTGAGTAGCTGATACACAACAACAAATTGAGTAATCATCTCCCCATACAGGACGCATTACATCATCATTTTCATATTGGATTGAGCTAGTATCTACTGAGATTTTAGCAGCAAAACGTTTGAAGTTTTCTGGTAATGCTTTTGTATATAATACAGTTAAGTTTGGTTCTGGTGAAGGACCCATATTTTCTAATGTGTGTAAGAAACGGAAACAGTTTTTAGTAACCATTGAACGTCCATCAGTTCCTAAACCTGCAACTTCAAGTGTAGCCCATACTGGATCACCAGAGAATAATTGGTTGTAAGAAGGAATACGAGCAAATTTAACCATTCTACATTTCATAACGAAATGGTCTACTAATTCTTGTGCTTCTTCTTCTGTTAATGTTCCGTTAGCTAAATCTCTTTCTACATAGATATCTAAGAAAGTAGAAATACGTCCAACTGACATTGCAGCACCATTTTGAGTTTTGATTGCAGCTAAATATCCAAAGTATAACCATTGGAATGCTTCATGAGCATTTTTAGCTGGTTTAGAAATGTCATATCCGTAGATAGCAGCCATTTCTTTCATACCTTTTAATGCTTTTACTTGTTCAGCAATTTCTTCTCTTTTACGAATGATGTCTTCAGTCATTGATCCACTACCACAATGATTGAAATCATTTACTTTTTGTTCAATTAAGAAATCAATACCATATAAAGCAACACGACGATAGTCACCAACAATACGTCCACGTCCGTATGTATCAGGTAAACCTGTAATTACTTTATTATGACGAGCTTTTTTAATTTCTGGTGTATAAACATCGAATACTGCTTGGTTATGTGTTTTATGATATTTTGTGAAAATTTCATGTAATTTTTCATCTGGTTCATATCCATAAGTTGCAGCAGCTTGTTCTGCCATTTTGATACCACCATAAGGCATGAAAGCTCTTTTTAAAGGTTTGTCAGTTTGTAAACCAACAACTTTTTCTAAATCTTTCATTTCTTCATCGATATATCCAGGACCATAAGCAGTAAGTCCACTTACTACTTTAGTTTCACATTCTAATACTCCACCTTTAGCTCTTTCTTCTTTTTGTAACTTTTGAAGTTTTCCCCAAAGTTTATTAGTAGCTTCTGTAGGATCAGCTAAAAATGATTCATCTCCATCATAAGGTTTATAGTTATCTTGAATGAATTGACGAGTGTTTACTTCTTCTTTCCAAAGTCTTCCTTTAAATCCATTCCATTCTTCATTGAATTTATCTGTTACAGCCATTTTGTTTATTTCCTCCTAAATCAAAATTCCTTCATAATTATAGCACTTACATTTTGCATAGACAACAAAAACTTAAAGAAAATGATGAGCGCTTACATAATTATTTTACAAGTTTAGTATAACAGGAATCATTCCTAAAATCCAATCATATGCTCTTATAAATAATATTTATTTTTTCCTAGCTTTTCTAATTGATTTAGTATATAGTTTACGTAGACATTTTAGGAGGCTTTTTTATGACATTAACAAACCAAGCTTTATCAAGCGCTGCTGATAAAGATTTAGAATTATCAAAACAAGTATGTCGCGAAGCAGTAAATGAAGTAATTGAGAAAAATCATTTAACATTATCTCCACAATTTACGCAAAATCTCGTTGTACATCTTGCAATTGCAATACTTAGAATCAAAACAAACAATTACATTCCTTTAAGTCAAGGACAAATCACATCATATAAAGCAAACACTAACTATGATTCAGCAGTTGAAATTTGTAATATTCTTAGTAAAAAATTTGATATTGAATTTCCAGAATCAGAATTAGCACTTATTTCAATGTACCTATCTAAAAATAACGTATTAGATGTTGAATTTAATGCTGGTGTTAATTTATTAGATGATGAAATTATTGATGTTCTACAAAACACTTTAGATTCTTTATTTAAACAAAAAGGTATAGATTTAAGAAATAATGAAAAATTACTTGTTTCTTTAGGATTACATTTAACACCTGCACTTGATCGATTATTAGATGATAGTCAAATCGAAAATCCTTTAACTGCAAAGATTAAAGAAAGACATCCTAAAGAATTTGCAATGGCAGAAATCTTAAATGACGCTATTGAATCTATTTATCATAAAAGATTTACTGAAGATGAAGTGGCATATTTTGCATTACACTTTATTGTTTCAGCAAGACAAAAATAGAAGTTCACATTGAACTTCTATTTTTTTATAAATATTTACCTGTAATACTCTTTATATTATTTTTTATTTCTTCAACACTACCAGTAGCTACAATCATTCCACCATCTCGACCACCACCTGGCCCCATATCAATTATATAATCCGCATTTTTCATCACATCACGATCATGTTCAATGACGACGACTGTCGCACCTTGATCTACAAGTGATTGAAAAACTTTAACTAATATTTGAACATCTAAAGGATGTAATCCAATCGTAGGTTCATCAAAGATAAAAATTGAATCATTTTGAGACTTACTCATTTCACTTGCAAGTTTTAAACGTTGTGCCTCTCCACCAGATAAACTTGGTGTTTCCTCACCCAATGTCAAATATCCTAAACCTAAGTTTTCTAATACTTCCAGTTTTCGATAAACACCTTTTAAATCTTGACAAGCTTCTTTAGCAAAACTCACATCCATTTCCATCAATTCAGGTAAAGAATACTCTTTCTCTTTTGACGTTTTATATTTAATAAAATAACTTTCTTTATTATATCTAGAACCATGACAATCAGGACAAGTCACCTGAACATCTGGCAAGAATTGTACATCCAAACTTAATGTCCCTGTTCCATCACAAGTTGGACATCTAAGCTTTCCTGTATTATAAGAAAAATCTCCTGCTTTATACCCCTTAGACTTAGCGCTTTCTGTTTTGGCAAATCTTTTTCTAAGTTCATCATGAACATTAATATAAGTAGCAACAGTCGAACGAATATTAATACCAATAGGTGAAGCATCAATCAGTTTAATATGTTCTATTCCTTCCATTTGAACATCTTTAATATGATCAGGTAATGATGAGTCATTGATTTTAGTTTGAATCGCTGGTAACAAGCTTTCTAGAATCATCGTTGTTTTTCCAGAACCTGACACTCCTGTAACAACCGTTAATTTTCCTTTAGGAATATCTACTTCTAAAGGATGGACTGTATGTATTTGATTTGTTGAAAGATGAATTTTTCCAAATTCAAATAGTTGTTCAATTGGAGATATTGGACGCATTTTTTCATCATAATGATTTGTAAGGAATGGCCCAATCATTGACTTTTTATCATTTTTAATTTGTTCTATTGTTCCTTCCGTAAAAACATAACCTCCATTTTTTCCTGCTTCTGGTCCCATTTCAATGAGCCAATTCGCTTCTTTAATAATTTCAGTATCATGATCTACTAATAAAATAGAATTTCCATCATGAATTAAATCATTCATGACTCCTATAAGTCCATAAATATTAGAAGGATGTAATCCAATAGAAGGTTCATCTAAAACATAGAGAATACCTGTTGTACGATTTCTTACTGCTCTAGCAAGTTGCATACGTTGTCTTTCTCCTGTTGAAAGTGTAGAAGCAGCTCTATCTAAAGAAAGATAGCCCAATCCTAAATCTAGCAGCCTTTTAGAAACATCTAAAAACGAATCACAGATTTCACGAGCCATTGGCTTCATTTCATCAGGCATTGAATCTGGAATACCTCTTACCCATTCTACTAAATCATTTAATGGCATTTGACAAGCTTTATCTAAACCAATTCCTCTAATCAAAGGTTTTCTTGCTTCTTTTGATAAACGTGTTCCCTGACATTCTGGACAAATTTCTTCTTTTAAAAACTTTTCAACTCTTTTCATTCCTTTATCATCTTTAACTTTTGATAAAGCATTTTCTACTGTATAAGTTGCATTAAAATAAGTAAAATCCATTTCTCCTGCATGATCTGTATTTTTAGCCTTATAAAAAATATGTTTCTTTTCCGCCGGTCCATAATAAACAATATTTTTTTCTTCATCAGTTAATTGATTAAAAGGCACATCTGTTCTTACTCCCATAGCACGACAAACATCTGTCATCAAAGTCCACATTAATGAGTTCCATGGAACGACTGCTCCTTCATCTATGGTAAGTGTTTTATCAGGAACAAGCGAATCAATATCAACAGTTCTAACAATTCCTGTTCCACCACATTTAAGACAAGCTCCTTGACTATTAAAAGCTAACTCTTCAGCACTTGGTGCATGTATTTTTTCTTTACAAATTGGACAGATGATTTCTTTTTCAGACGCCACATTTAAAGTTGGTTCAATATAATGGCCATTTTTACAACAATGCTTAGCAAGACGTGAATACATGAGTCTTAAACTATTTAAAAGTTCTGTCCCTGTTCCAAACGTACTACGAATACCTGGAACAGCTGGTCGTTGGTGAAGTGCTAAAGCCGCAGGAACATAAAGAACTTCATCTACTTGTGCCTTCGTAGCACTCGTCATACGCCTTCTTGTATAAGTTGATAAAGATTCTAAGTATCTTCTTGAACCCTCACTATAAAGAACACCCATGGCTAGTGATGATTTTCCTGACCCTGAAACACCTGTAATAGCAACTATTTGATTTAATGGTATATCAACATTGATATTTTTTAAGTTATGTACTTTTGCACCTCTTACTTTTATTTTCTTTGGTGTATTTCCCATATAATCCCTCATTTCTTCTTTAGTTATATATTATTTTTGGAATAAAAAAGTAAATGATATTCATTTCGAATACCATTTACATATTTTTCATTTTATACCTATATTTTGTAAATAACATTAAAAAATTAAAATTACATCCAACTTATTTTTTAACTAAAGAACATCCTGCACTTGTTCCAATACGATCAGCTCCAGCAGCAACGATTTTCACCATATCTTCAGGTGTTCTAACACCACCTGCAGCTTTTACTTTTGCTTTTCCATGAACAGCTTCTTTCATGATTCTAACATCTTCAATTGTAGCCCCTCTTGTTGAAAAACCAGTACTTGTTTTTACATAATCAGCTTTTGCTTCTACGCATAATTCACATGCTTTTTTAATTTCATCTTCTGTAAGTAAACAAGTTTCTAAAATAACTTTTACTAATGTTCCATTAGCAGCTTCAACTACCGCTTTAACATCATCTCTTACTAAATCATAATTTTTATCTTTTAAAGCTCCGATTCTTTAACTCTGCCACATTGATCACATAATCGATTTCATCTGCCCCTTTTTCAATCGCATCTTTTGTTTCAAATGCTTTCACTGCACTTGTATTAGCTCCTAATGGAAAACCAATAACTGTACATACGTTGACATCACTATCTTTTAGATAGTCTGCACAATAAGCAACATGGCATGGATTAATACAAACACTTGCAAAACCATATTCCATTGCTTCATCACAAATTCTTTTAACTGTTTCTAAAGGTGTATCTGCTTTTAAAACAGTATGATCAATCATTTTGTTGTAGTTCATTTTCTTCTTCTCCTTCGTATACTCTTTTAATAGCTTTTAATGCTATCGCTTTATCTCCTTCATACTCTCTTTGACCAACTTCTAAGGCAATAAATTTTTCATGACCTTTTCCTAATAATAAAACAACATCTCCTGGACTTGCCTGTTCAATAGCTTGTTCTACAGCCACTGCACGATTAGGAATGATAATACTTGGAATATCTGTAATTTCACTTTGGATTTCTTTACAAATTTCCTCAATATTTTCTCCTCGATCATCTAATTCAGTCAAAATCACATGATCTAAATATCTATTGGCCAATGCTCCTATTTTCTTTCTTCTTGCCATATGTCTTTTACTTGGTGCTCCTAAAACAGCAATAATATTTCCTCTAGAAACACGATCTGCAAATTTAAAAACATTTTCAAAATCTTTTGTATGACAACAATAATCGACAATAATCGTAATTTTATGTTTATTAGGAATAAGCTCCATTCTTCCATTAACTGGCTTTAAATCACTAATGGCTTCAATGATCATGCGATCATCAAATCCTAAACCAACAAGTACTCCTACCGTTGCTAGAACATTATAAATATTAAAATCAGCAATTGTTGGACAAACAATATGATATAGATTCCCTTTTAATGAAAGATCAAATTCACTATGATCAATATAAAGTTCTATATTTTTAGCCATAATTTCACTTTCATTTTTAATACCATAAGTCATAATTCTTGCTTTCGTAGCTGCTTTAAATTCAGCAAAAACTTCTTCATCTTTATTTAAAACAGCAATCGAATTTGTAGATAACATTGAAAATAATTTTTTCTTACTTTCAATATATTGTCTTCTAGTTCCATGAAAATCTAAATGTTCATCAGAAATATTTGTTAAAACAGCAATATTAAAATCGACTGCATCAATTCTTTTAAGTGCCAAACCATGACTACTTGCTTCCATGGCAACAACCTTAACACCACGTCTTGCCATATCAAACAATTTCTTTTGTACATATAAAGTTTCTGGTGTCGTATAAGGGCACTGTTCTTCTACCCCATCATACTCTAAAGAAATTGTTCCCATGTAAGCTGCTTTACAATAATGATCCATCACACTTTTAACCATTGAAGCAACAACTGTTTTACCACTTGTTCCAGTCACTCCAACAACACGCATTTTCTTACTTGGATAATCATAGAATACATTAGAAACTCTATTTAATTCATCTAAAGCATCTGCTACCTTAATATAAATAATGCCTGGTTGTTTTTCTATATCCTTGCTATGAACAATAACTTTTGCTCCTTGAAAAATGGCATCATCTACATACCGATGTCCATCTACACTCAATCCTTCAATACAAAAGAATATAGAATAGGGTTTTACATATCTTGAATCACTATGAATTGAATATATTTTCATATCATTATCAATATCAAACAACTCATTTAATCGTTTCATTATACCACTCTTCCAATTAATATTTCATCATATGAATCAATTATAACATTCTTCAATTGACCTATCAATTGCTTGTCACTTGGAACCTTTACAAGTAAATAATTATCACCATGCCCAACATAGTAACCATTTTCTTCTTTTTCAAAAAGAACTCTTAAAGTTTTACCAATTTGAGATTTCGCATAATTTTCATTTAATTCATGAGAAAGTGCAATCAAACGATTAACTCTTTCATGTTTAATTTTTTCATCAACTTGTACCATGCGAGCTGCAGGTGTTCCTTTACGCATAGAATAAGGGAAAACATGAAGTTGTGTATATCCTACTTTTTTAATAAATTCATAAGTTTTTTCAAACTCTTCTTCGCTTTCTCCAGGAAAACCAACAATGACATCTGTTGTAAAAACAATATCAGGAATCAATCTTCTAATTTTTGATAATTTTTCATAATATTGTTCACAATTATATTTTCTATTCATACGTTTAAGTGTTTCATCGCACCCAGCTTGAAGCGGTACATGTAAATGATCCACAATAATTTTAGATTTTGAAATTAAATCAATAATATCATCAGTAATTTGACTTGTTTCAATAGAAGAAATACGAAGTCTCTTTAATCCTTCTATTTTTGTTAAATCTACTAATAAATCATAAAAACTATAATTTTCTAAATCTTCACCATATCCTGCTGTATGAATCCCTGTTAAAACAATTTCTACATATCCTTTAGCTACTAATTCCTTTGCTTGTTTAATAACACTTTCTGGTTTTCTAGATCGCACTCTTCCTCTAGCATAAGGAATAATACAGTATGTACAAAAATTATTACATCCATCTTGAATCTTTAAATAAGCTCTTGTATGTAAAAAACGATCAATATTTAAATCTTCAAATTTTCTTAATTGTTTAACTTCAGAAACTTTCACAATTCTTTCATGTGTTTGTTGATACTTTTCTACTAAATCAACAATTTCATTTCTAAATTGTGTCCCTAAAATGATACTTACACCTTCAATTGCTTCAATATCTTGAGGTGCTACTTGACTATAACATCCAACAACACAAACGGTTGCTTGAGGATTTTTACGAATTGCTTTGCGTATCATTTGACGAGATTTACTATCTCCTGTATTTGTGACAGTACATGTATTAACAACATAAACATCTGCCACTTCTTTAAAATCAACTTCTTCATATCCTGCTTCTTCAAACATATTTAACATTGCTTGAGATTCATAGGAATTAACTTTACATCCTAATGTATGGAATGCAACTTTCATTCTTTCACCTACTTTAATTTTTTCATAATTTTTTTATGTACTTTATCACTTAAATAATTTAATTTATGTAATTGATTTATAAATTGTTGAGGTTGTTTATAATAAGTCATAACTTCTCTTATATCATCTAAAGATGTATTTCCTTGGAAATATTTATCAACTATTGGAAAACTATCTACTAAACCATATTCTTTCTTATCAAAAATATAGATTTTCTTTAAACCATCATAATAATAATATTCATAATTTTCATCTTCAGCTATCCCTTTTAAAGAAGAAAAAGCAGAACGTAATACTTTTAAACCATAAAGTTGATAAGGAATTTCTATATTTCTTTGATAATTTTTAACATACAATTGATGTTGTTTTAATGTTAATAACATATAATTATTTAAATATCTTTCATTTATAAAAGGTTCTAAATAAGGAATTAAAATAATTTGTTGATCAACTTTCATGAGTTTTAAATTTTTTAACGTTTCACTAATAATACTATTAAACATTTTTTGTTTTTCTTCATAATTTAAATATTGAATAGCATCTTGTGTCTCATAAACAAATTTCTTATATTCCCCTTCTATTTTTGTCTTATTATAAATACCATTTAAAATCACTTCATATTTAAACATTTCTTCTTCATTTGTCATTTTAAAAGCAAAACCATCTTCAAGAAAAGTATCTTTTTGTCCTTCAATAAGACGAAACAAATCACATTTTTTTAATTTTAACTCTACCCCATATTTCTTTAATAATTTAATCATTTTGTAAGCTCCCTTGAATAACCAATGACGCTCATTAAATAAAGTGGTGCTGTTTCACTTCTTAAAATACGGTTACCTAATGAACAACATTTAACACCCATCTCATTTAATTCTTGAATTTCACTTTCATCAAAGCCACCTTCACAACCAACAATAATCAATAATTGATCTCCTGCTTTTAATTGTTGTAAAGTATGAAATAATTCACCATGTTCATGTTGTTTAGCAGTTTCTTCATAAGCCACTAAATTATAATCTTTTAAATAGGGTTTTAATTCTTTAATTGTTTTTACTTCTTCTATTGAAGGTATTCTATTTCTTCCTGATTGTTCACTTGCTTCTTTTAATATTTTTTGATAGCGGGGCAGTTTTTTATTGAATTTGTCTTTAGTAAGTTTAACAACACATCTTTTAGAACTTAATGGAATAATATGATGAACTCCTAACTCACAAGCTTTTTGTAAAACAAATTCAAATTTATCTCCTTTAGGTAAAGCATAAACAAGTGTAACTTCTACATCTAATTCATTATTAATATCTAATTTTTCAATTGGTAAAATTGTACCTTCTTGAACATTTTCAATTAAACATAAATATTGAATATGTTTTAAGTCTACACAAATAATTTGATCACCATTTTTATTACGCATTACTTTTTCTATATGATGTTGATCACTACTTTCTATTTTGAAAGATTTATTTAATTCGATATTTTCATTTATAAAATATTTTTGCATCGTCTTTCACCCCAACATATTCTAGCATAATATTTCCCCAAGAAAAAACAATTTTACATTTTTATTTATATTCCTACAATTTCAAAAAGAAAAGTACGATTTCTCGTACTTAATTAGCTATTATTTTCTTTCTAAATACAAAATAGTTTTATAAAAAAAGAAGTAGCTTTTATACTACTTCCTTATTGAGCTTTTAAAACAAATTCATCTTGATAATCAACTTCTACATGTTGTCCTTGATGAACTGTTCCTTTAATAATTTCTTTAGCAAGTTTGGTTTCAATTTGAGATTGAATAAATCTCTTTAATGGTCTTGCTCCATAGATTGGATCAAATCCTTCTTCTTGAATCATTTGATAAGCTTGATCAGTTAAAGAAATCGTAATCTTTTTATCTTGTAAACGATGAACTAATTGACCAATAAATTTATCAATAATTTTTCTTACTACTGAACTATCTAATGAATTAAACATCACAATTTCATCAATACGGTTTAAGAATTCTGGTTTAAAGTGCACTTTTAATTCTTCTTTTACAAGTTTTCTATTTTCTTCATTATTACCTTCTAATAAATATTGAGAACCAATATTACTTGTCATAATAATAATTGTATTTTTAAAGCTTACTGTATTTCCTTTACTATCTGTAATACGTCCATCATCTAAAACTTGAAGTAAAATATTGAAAACATCAGGATGAGCTTTTTCAATTTCATCCAATAATACAATACTATAAGGATGACGTCTTACTGCTTCGGTTAATTGTCCGCCTTCTTCATAACCTACATATCCTGGTGGAGCACCTACTAAACGTGAAACACTAAATTTTTCCATATATTCAGACATATCAATACGCACAATATTCTTTTCAGTATCAAATAATTGTTCTGCTAAAGCTTTAGCCACTTCTGTTTTACCAACCCCAGTTGGACCTAAGAATAAGAAGGAACCAATTGGTTTTTCTTCATCATTGATACCAGCACGGCTACGTAAGATAGCATCTGTTACTTTAGTGATTGCATCATCTTGACCAATAACACGTACTTTTAATGTATCATCTAAGGCTAAAAGTTTTTCTCTTTCAGAAGCCATTAATTTATTCATTGGAATACCTGTCCACCTTGAAATAACTTCTGAGACATTATCAACAGTTACTTTTTCTTGAAGTAAAGCATCATCCGATTCTTTTGCTTCAAGATCAGCAATTTCTTTGGTGATTTTTGGAATATCACCATATTGAAGTTTAGAAGCTTCTTGTAAATTACCTTCTTGCATATATTTATCTTGTAAAGATACAAGTTTATTTTTTTGATTCTTTAATTCTTTAATATGATCTAATGAAGACTTTTCTTCTTTCCATTTTGCTTTTAATGCTGTTTCTTGTTCAGTTAAAGAAGCAATACGTTCTTTAATATCATTTAAACGTTTTACATTATCTTCATTACTATCTTCTTTTTCAATAGAAATTCTTTCCATTTCTAATCGATTCTTTTCACGTGTAATACCATCTAATTCTTCTGGTAAAGAATCAATTTCCATACGAATAGAAGCACAAGCTTCATCAATTAAATCAATTGCTTTATCTGGTAAGAAACGATCGGTAATATATCTTTGTGATAAATTAACAGCACCAATAATAGCACTATCATTGATTTTAACCCCATGATGTCTTTCAAAAGAATCTTTTAAACCACGTAAGATAGCAATACTATCATCAATTGTTGGTTCATCAACTTGTACCTTTTGGAAACGTCTTTCAAGAGCAGCATCTTTTTCAATATATTGTCTATATTCATCTAGGGTTGTTGCTCCAATACAATGAAGTTCACCACGAGCCAACATTGGTTTTAATAAGTTAGCGGCATCCATCGCACCATCTGTTTTACCAGCACCAACTAATTGATGGATTTCATCAATAAATAAGATGATATTTCCATTTGCTTTTTTAATTTCACCTAAAACAGCTTTCAATCTTTCTTCAAATTCACCACGATATTTAGCACCTGCTACAAGTGAACCTAAGTCAAGTTCATATAAAGTTTTATTTTGTAAAGAAATTGGTACATCATTTTTATAAATACGCCATGCCAATCCTTCAACGATGGCTGTTTTACCAACACCTGGTTCACCAATTAAAATTGGATTATTTTTTGTTTTACGTGACAAGATTTGAATCACACGACGAATTTCATCATCACGCCCAATAACTGGATCTAATTTTCCATTTTCCACATCTTTTGTTAAGTCACGTCCATATTTTTCTAATACTTCATAAGTATTTTCTGGATTTGGATTATCTACCATATGATCACCCCGCATTTCTAAAATTACCTTTTTTGTATCCTTTTTATTCATACCTTCTTGGTTCAATAAATCTTTGATCCAATTTTCATTTATTTCAAATAATGCCATAATGACATGTTCTACTGACATATATTCATCTTTAAACGATGTCATTTGATTATTTGCTTTTGCAAGTAAATCATTTAAGCTATAGCTTATTCTCATGCTATTGACATCAATATTTTCAAGTGTCGGCTTTTGTTGAAGCCTTTGTTCTAATACTTGAATGAAATGATTTTTATCTTTATTTAGCTTAGATAACACCCTTGGAAAAATACCACTACTATCATTCAATAAAACATACAATACATGTTCAATGTCAATTACTTGATGCTTATAACTTAATGCTAATTGACTTGCTTTTTGAATTGCCTCTTGCATCTTGGCTGTAAATTTTTCGATATCCATGTTATCACTCTCCTTTAGCACTCCTTTATCCCTAGTGCTAATTTTATTATATTCATATTTTTAGCACTGTCAACACTAAAGTGCTAAAAAATAAAATTTATTATAAAAAAAGGGAAACATGATTTCCCTTTTAATGAAGTAATTTCATAACATCTTCTTCACTATTAATATTAAGAATATTAACTGCTAATTCATCTAATTGTTCAATGCTTATATTTGATAATTGTTCTTCTAGAATTTTTGATAAACTTCCTAGTTTTACTTTCAAAAGTGTTTCTAAAGTACTAAGTTTTCCAGTCTCAAAATACCGACTTTTAATGTTTCTAATGCTTGTACAAGCGTACTAATAAATGTACTTTCATCAACGTCAAGAGGTAAAGCATTTTTCGCAAATTCACATTCTATAAGATAACTAACTTGTTTAAAGATTTCATCTGTTTTTTTAATTCCAAAATTCTTAAATAAAACATCATTCATACAATATTCTAACAATCAATAAACAAGTACAAGCATTTCTTCTCCTAAATGTTCTCTTCCTTTTTTAATATTTCCTAATTTCTTCAATTCAAATTTATAATGGCTTTCAGGAGATACTTCAAATATATTTTTCATACTTATCCTCCAAACATCTAAATATATATATTTATTTTTATTGTATCATTATAATTTCAAATTACAATTTGTAAGAATTGATATGATAAAAATTAACATAATCAATAATTTATATCTTGTTCCTTTATATTAGTGATATAATACATAAAAAAGGAGGATTTTTATGAATAATATAACAATAAGTGAATCTATTAAATATATTGGGGTTGATGATACAACACTTGATCTTTTTGAAAGTCAATATATTGTACCTCATGGGGTTAGTTATAACTCTTATCTTATTTTAGATGAAAAGATTGCAGTTATGGATACAGTTGATGCAAGAAAGACAAAAGAATGGTTTGATAATTTAGATAAGGAATTAAAGGAACGTGTTCCTGATTATTTGATTGTTTCTCATTTAGAGCCTGATCATTCCGCAAATATTCAATTATTTACAGAAAAGTATAAAGAAGCAAAACTTGTTTTAAGTGCCAAAGCAAAAGCGATGCTTCCTCAATTTTTTAATATTGAAGGATTAGATGAAAGATGTATTGTGGTTAAAGAAGGAGAAGAATTAGATTTAGGAAATCATCATTTAAAATTCATCATGGCGCCAATGGTTCATTGGCCAGAAGTCATGGTTGAATATGAAACAACTGAAAAAGTGTTATTTTCAGCAGACGGCTTTGGTAAATTTGGGGCTTTATCACATGATGAAGATTGGGCTTGTGAAGCAAGACGTTATTATTTTAATATTGTTGGTAAATATGGTGCTCCTGTACAAACTTTATTAAAAAAAGCCAGCACTTTAGATATTAAAATGATTTGTCCTTTACATGGCCCTATTTTAAAAGATAATTTAGGATATTATATTGATAAATACCAAATTTGGAGTAGTTATCAAAGTGAAGATGAAGGGGTTTTAGTGGCAAGTGCTTCTATCCATGGAAATACCAAAGAAGTGGCTTTAAAAGTAGTTGATTTATTAAAAGAAAAAGGTGTTAAAGTTGCCTTCACTGATCTTACAAGAGATGACATGGCTGAAGCAGTTGAAGATGCTTTTAGATATTCTAAAATGATTCTTGCTGGAGCTACTTATGATGGTGGTGTCTTTAGTCCAATGGAAGATTTCTTACATAGATTGCAACATAAAGGATATCAAAATAAAACTGTTGGACTTATTGAAAATGGTTCTTGGGCTCCGCTTGCAAATAAAGTGATGAAAGATATGCTTACTCCAATGAAAAATATTACTATCTGTGAAAATACGGTCACAATTAAATCTACTTATAAAGATGAAAATCAAGAGGCAATTAATCAACTTGTTGAAGAAATATGTCATTAAAAAAATCAGCTATTGCTGATTTTTTTATATGATTTTTCCTTCAAAATGATCAAGTTCATGTTGAATGATTTGAGCTGTATACCCTTTAAACGTTCTAATTTTCTTTTTAAAATTTTGATCTAAATAACTTACTTTGATGCTTTCATATCTTTGTGTCTTTCTTACACCTTGTAATGATAGACATCCTTCTTCTGCAATATAAGTTTTATTACTTGTTTTTAAAATAACAGGATTAATTAAAATAAGATATTTATTTTCATCTAAAACAACCATCATTGTTTTTAAATATCCAATCATATTCGCTGCCATACCAACACATTGTTCTTTGTAAGCTTGAATTGTTTCTAATAATTCATTGGCGATATATAAATCCTCTTTTGTACATGACTTTGATTTTTGTTTTAAAAAGAATTCATCTTTAATAATTTCTTTAACCATTTTTACCACTTATTATAATGAACAACAGATTCATCATAATATTCTTCTTTCTCTTTAATTTCATCTAGAGGATAACCAAAAGCAATAATTGAATGAGGAATTTGATCATTTGGTAAATCAAACAATTTACTTTGGGCAAAAACACGATCCATTTGTGGCCATGTACCAAGCCAAACACTTCCAATACCTAAAGACCAAGCTGCTAAAATCATATTTTGTCCAGCAATAGAACCATCTACAGCAAAATAATCTTTAGCGTATTGAAATGCCTTTGTATAATCTCCACAAATTAAAATAGCAAAAGCACATTCAAGTAATGGTTTCGCTGGTACACCATTTGCTTCATACATTTTATGAAGAACTTCTGGATCGTCAACAATGATAAATGACCAATCTTTTGAATTAACACATGTTGGTCCTGACATTCCTGCTTTTAAGATTGTTTTGATGTCTTTTTCATCTACTTTTTGATTTTTAAATTGTCGAACACTTTTTCTTGTAAAAATTGTTTCTAACGTATTCATTATTGCACCTCTTTATATTTAATTGCTCTTGAAGGTTTTGAAGCAAAGCTTTTGATTTGAGGAACAATTGTTGTAAAGTGTTTTGTTTGATTATGTTCATCAATTGCTTCTTGGTTTTGCCATTCTTCAATAAAAGTAAAATGACTATCATCATTAATATCTTGATAAAGATGATAAGAGATATTTCCTTTTTCTTCTCTACTTAAAATAATAAGTTCTTTTGTAAGTTTTAAAAATTCTTCTTGATATTCTTCTTTAATATAATTTTCTGCAACAATTTTAATCATAGTATGCCTCCATTAGTTGATATATCAACAGTATAATAAAATATTCTATTTGTCAAATAAAAAAATGCTATGCACTGCATAACATTTTAAAAGTCTAAAGCTTCTTTTACAACATCAATTGGCATATCTTGATCTGTCCATAATTTAAATGAAGCAGCTCCTTGATAAAGCATCATTCCTAAACCATTAATTGTTTTACATCCTATTTTTTCAGCTTCTTCTAATAATTTTGTTTTTTCTGGCATATAAATAACATCTGAAACAATTAAATCTTTTCTTAAATAAGAAGTATCTGGTAAAACCATTTGTCCTTCTAATTTACCCATTCCTACATTTGTTGCATTTGTAAAAATAACTGACTCATTGATTTCTTTTCTTAATGTTTCATGATCATTTAAATCAAATAATTGTGCTTTACATTGAGTTTGTGAATTGATTTTTTCTACATTTTCTAAAGCACGTTCCCATGAAGCATCTTTAATGTTAAAAATACTAATTTCTTTAACGCCATCTAATGCAGCTTGCATGACGATTGCTGTCGCTGCTCCACCAGCACCTACAATTGTCATCTTTTTACCAATAATATCAATTCCTTGATCTTTTAAAGCTGTCATATATCCTGTTCCATCAGTAATAGTTCCTGTTAAAACTCCGTTATCATTAATAACTGTATTAATAGCTCCACACATCTTAGCAATTGGTGTAATATGATCTAAATATTGTCCAATTGTTGTTTTATAAGGCATTGAAACATTCCATCCTCTTACATTTAAAGCTTTGAAACCTTTAACCGCATCTTCTAATTGATCTGGTTGAATATCAAAAGCTAAATAAGCATAATCTAATCCTAAAGCACGACAAGCAGCATTGTGCATAACTGGTGATTTAGAATGTCTAATTGGTGTAGCAATAAGTCCTAATAATTCTGTATGTCCTGTAATTCTTTTTTCCATTTTTATTTCCCCCATATATTAATAAAAAAGTCTCTTCATCCCATAAGGACGAAAGAGACCATCGCGTTACCACCTTACTTCGTTATTATTTCACAATAATAACCTTACTAAGTACCTACATACTCATACACGTTAACGGGTGTTACCGGAGATATCTACTTACTTCAATACTCTACTCCAAGAGGAATTCAATCATCAAACATAACTTTTTTTCACCAACCAAAAGCTCTCTACTTATGTTTTGATCATCTACTACTTCTTTTCACTGTATTTATTTGTATTAAACCACTTCATCATTTATTTGTCAAAGTTTTTTTATCAATATGCGAGCTATTTATTGTTTTTGTTTATAAATATACAAAAAAGGATATGATTTAAAATTACATATCCTTTAGCCGTTATCTATATAAAATTTCAAAACTATTACTTTTACTAATATATATTATAAAATTTTATAAACCTTTTTCAGTTAATTCACGTGCAACATCATCTTTGATGGTAACAC
>OGZC01000526.1_pt1 | contig 21864 bp, 22 predicted proteins | sample 1576751 | NCBI WGS metagenome assembly OGZC01 (sample SAMEA3541486, study PRJEB24748) | human gut metagenome | biome: human gut; feature: human-associated habitat; material: faeces | place: China | collected 2012
AAATCGAACTATATATTTTTAAATATATAATTTATTAGTTATCCCTTATTATGGTTCCGCCCTGCGTTTCAAAAGATTTTTCTCAACAGACATAATTCGCTAGATGTCAGAAGATTACCTCACTCTCCAGAGTGTTCCGCTGTGCGTTCCACAAAAATGCCCTTTTTCCACCCTCAAACAGAGGCTCCAAAATGACCGAACAGAGGCTTCGTTTACTATAAACAGAGGCTCTGTTCGCATCAAACGAAGCCTCTGTTTCACGATCTTCCTCCAACGTGTACCACGCAAAAACAACACATGTCAAAAACAGCAATTTACGTCCACACAAGGAATATTACATCCCAACACGTCCAAACACGCACATCCGTTTAGGATTCCGGCAACGATCAACCTACTTTTGGACAAAATTTTAAAAACAGAATATCATATGCAAAAAATGGATTGTCAAGCCATCGGATATGGCTACATCATTATCCCCAAAGCTCTGCTGAAAGAGCAACTTATAGATTGCAGCCCACATGAAGGAGAAATAGAGGCTTTCCTGAAACTTCTTGTAAAAGTCAACTACTCGGAAACAAAGCTCACCGACCACCAAAGACGCACCATCGTGTGCAAAAGAGGTGAAAGCCTGCACAGCTACCGCAGCTGGAGCGCCATTTTCCACTGGCCAACGAGCAGAACCTACCGCTTCATACAACAACTGAAAACAAACGGGATCATCGAAATCATCCCTCACAACGACACCACCGCCCTGCATATCCGAGTGGTCAACTACGAAAACTGGACAAACATCTCGACACTCCTCAACGAGAAAAAAGAAAACACACAAAAAATCAGCGACGAAAAGTTCCGCCTCTTCTGGGACGACTACCACAACATCCTGCAGCTCCCCAAAGAGAACATCGCCAAGGCGCAGCGTATCTGGAAAAAGCTGAGCGAAAAAGAACAGCAACTCGCCATCGACCATATCGAAGATTATTATTATCATCAGGCAAATACAAAATTCATGTTACATGCCTGCAGTTATTTATCCAATAAAGCCTTTCTGAATGAATATGAATACTGACAACAGAGTTTCTCCGCAGGCTCCGGAGATAGAAGAAGCCATACTGGGCGCCTGCCTGATAGAACAGGAAGCCATGCCGCTCGTAGCCGACACGCTGCGTCCGGAAATGTTCTACAGCATGCGTCACCAAGTGATCTACGCCGCTCTGCTGGCCATGTACCAGGCAGGAATGAAAATCGACATCCTCACCGTAAAAGAAGAACTTGCCCACCGGGGCAAGCTGGAAGAAGCCGGAGGAGCATTCGGCATCACGCAACTGAGCAGCAAAGTAGCCACCTCGGCACACATCGAATATCACATGCAGATCGTACACGAGAAATACCTGCGACGGGAAATGATACTGGGACTCAACAAACTCCTCGCCTGCTCCCTGGACGAAACAATGGACATAGCCGATACGCTGATAGATGCGCACAACCTGCTCGACCGCCTGGAAGGTGAATTCGGACACAACGACCACATGCGCGACATGGACACGCTGATGACCGACACGATGGAAGAAGCCGAGCAACGTATCGCCAAGAGCGCAAACGGAATCACCGGCATCCCCACCGGCCTGCGCGACCTCGACAGGCTCACTGCCGGCTGGCAGCGGGTGATCTGCACATCATAGCCGCCCGTCCTTCGGTGGGCAAGACCGCCTTTGCCCTGCATCTGGCACGTGCCGCCGCCACCGCAGGGCACCATGTGGCGGTGTACAGTCTCGAAATGCAGGGGGAACGCCTGGGCGACCGGTGGCTGATAGCCGCTTCGCCGGATGTAAATGCCCGTCATTTGCGTAGCGGACAGCTCACCGATGATGAAGTGGCGCAGGTGAGGACGGCGGCTTCTGAACTTCGTGTCCTGCCCATCCATGTGGACGACCATCCGGTAACGAGCATGGATCGTGTGCGCTCTTCGGCACGTATGCTGCAAAGCAAAGGCAAGTGCGACCTGATTATTCTGGATTATCTGCAACTCTGCGATATGAAGTCCGACCAGAAGAACCGGAACCGGGAGCAGGAAGTGGCGCAGACCACCCGTAAGGCAAAGCTCATGGCGAAGGAACTGAATGTGCCCGTCCTGCTCCTGAGCCAGTTGAACCGGGGTAGCGACGGACGCCCCTTCAGCCGTCCTATCCTGAGCGATTTGCGCGAGAGCGGCGCCATCGAGCAGGATGCGGATATGGTGATGCTGCTCTATCGCCCTGCGCTGGCAGGCATCAGGACGGAACCGGTAAGCAAGTATCCGTCGGAACACCTGGGAGTGGTGATTGTGGCGAAGCACCGCAACGGAGAGACGGGCGATGTGTACTTTGCGCATAACCCCAGCATGACGAAGCTGGGCGAGTATGTTCCGCCTACGGAATGGCTGATGAGGAATGCGAAATGATACCCCAATATTAATGTATTCATTACTTATATAGAGAATATAGGAAAAACAGATGGTGCGTGGAAGGTAAACGCATGGTCTGCCGGAGTGGAACAGACGGTCTGTAAGGAGCAAACAGACCGTCTGTTTTTTTACCTGGTTTTCTGATAAAAAAGTGCGCGGATTGTTGAAAATAAATGGCTGAATACTTGACTTTGCCTCTTGAATTTAGTATCTTTGTTATATGCTTAAAGAGAGGTAAATCATTGATTAATGCGCCTTTTTACTCTTCCTTTTTGTGTTTGTTTTTTGTAAGTAAGTACGTACAGTCGGCTTACACTTGATTCCTATTTATTTTTTAACCTAAACTTTATTTTTTTATGGATGTACTTGTAGAGCGCTTTCAGCGCCGGAAGGATGTAACGGATCCTAATTCTCAGAAACTGTATTATCTCCGTCAGAAGCCTAAGACCTGCGGCAAGGTGGATATTGATGTCCTTGCCGCCAGTATTCAGAAAAACTGTGCCATGACGAAGGGTGATGTGAAGCACGTAATCGAAGCCCTTGTGGAAGAAATCCAGACGAACCTTGCCAACGGCGACAAGGTGAAGCTGAACCAGCTCGGCACGCTTCACATGACGTTCCGCTGTCCGGGTGTGGAGAAGTCGGAAGACTGCACGGTGAGGAATATCTCCAAAGTGAATATCCGCTTTGTGCCCGACAAGGAGCTGAAGCTTGTGAACGGCAGTACGGCTGCCACCCGCAGCCCGGCAAACGTGGCTTTCTCGCTGGACAAGCCTGCGGACGGCAGTTCTTCCGGTGGTAGCGGCGGTAATAGCGGCGAAGAGGAGAATCCGCTCGGATAGTCGGTTTCCTGCTGATTTCCGGATTTCTTTTCATCCCGTTTTCCTTTTTTATGCGGAACAGCATTCGGGCACGCCCTTATCATAGTTTTTAACCTAACCCTTAATTTAAATCTTATGGCAACAAAATCAAACTGGTGGGACAAGCTCCTCAAAATCGTAATCGCAGTGGCTTCGGCTGTTTTAGGTGCTTTAGGCGTACAGGCAATGCCTGCCTGATTTATACTTTATACTTAAGTTACGTACCTTATACTTAAAGAAAGTGAGATTTATCAACCTCATCGTCATTCATTGTTCCGCTACCCGTTGCGACCGTAGCTATACCGAACATGAGTTGACCACAGACCACCTGCGCCGGGGCTTCTCCGGCGCAGGTTATCACTATTATATCCGCAGGAACGGTGATATAAAGACGCTCCGGTCTTTGGAACGTTCCGGGGCGCATGCCAAAGGCCATAACGCTCACAGTGTCGGTATTTGTTCCGAGGGGGGGCTGGACGAGCGGGGGCATCCTGCCGATACCCGCACCGATTTTCAGAAACACTCTTTGCGGGTACTCGTCATGCTGTTGCTGCGCGATTATCCCGGCAGCCGCCTCTGCGGTCACCGCGACCTCAGTCCCGACCTGAACGGCAACGGCGAGATAGAACCCGAAGAGTGGATAAAGGAGTGTCCCTGCTTCGATGCGGCTGCGATTGTGCGGGAAGCAGCGCCGCCTAATCCGGGGTGTGCGGGGTGAGGGGAGATGTTTTTTCAGTCTTTCCAGTTTCTTTCCAGATTTGCCCCATACTTTTGTGGCATGAGAAGAGGTTGTATCAATGAAGCCTCTTATGGTAAAGAGAAAAACAGTGTCTTGAATTTATAAATGAAAAAAAGAATGATTATGAAAAAACATTTGTTTGCCATGGTTTGTATGGCTGTGAGTTTGTGGAGTTGCAGTAATGACGATGCACCTGTTGTCGGTGGTCCGGAAAACGGTAAGGTGAGTGCCGAGGCGCAGGCTGCTTTGTTTCAGCTCTATCCGAATGCTACCGATGTGAACTGGTCGGTGAAAGGAGAGTATGTGGTGGCGGATTTCAATATGGCGGCTACCCGTGCGGCAGCAGGCGAATATGCGGCCTGGTTCGACAATGCCGGCCGGTGGTACATGACGACGGACAGTGAAATCCTCTTCGACCAGTTACCCGCAGAAGTGAAAACCGCTTTCGGCGAGAGCGAGTATTCCGCATGGACCGTCGACGTGCTCTTTTATGCCATATTCCCTGCCTTCAAGAATACCTATATTATATTCCTTAAGCATATAATATAACCCGACAATACCAGCATTTTTAAGAAAATCCCCCGGTATTATAAGATGCTTACTCATTTCTTACCTCCTCTCAATTTAATCAAATTATTTGTATACACTTTCAACTCCAATGCATACTTATATACCATACATATTGTTACGTTACATCAGCACTTCCCACTTACCATGCCCTTCACTACGCCTGCTGCCAATTCCTGACTGATAAAGTATATTAAGCAGTTCTTGATTTCCTGTTATTTTATAAATGCCTATATTGGCATCTATCTTTCTTCCAAAACAGTTAACTACAACTTTCTTACCCTTCACTGGCAACAGTGAAAAGTCTTCCACTGATATATCCAGATTAACTTTCTGCAAGAATATTGAAACATTATCTCTTACCTTATCAGCAAATTCAACACTGTCATATGTATAATATTCATCTTTATTAGTATCTGCATTATGTTGTCTTACAATAAGTGGACTTTGCATTTTAATAACAAGTTCGTTATCAACAATCTCTTTTCTGTTTTGTGATTTTACTGAAATAAGTTTCATTGAATTATTATTAAGTGGATATTTCTTCATTCTCATTAATTGAAATGAATTAAACCACTCTATGGTCTGTCCCATATCTGCATCAGTGAAAAATATTTTAAATCTTGTTTCTTTAAGTTTTATCACATCTTTGCCAAAAACAGCTCCTGGCAGATATACACTATATGTAAATGTTTTTATTATTGACTTACTTTTATCATATAATCTTTCAAACATTTCCTGTGAATAATTATTACTTGCTGCCTTTAAAAAGCTAACAATTGTTCTTTCATATTCGACTGGCAGTTCTGGCTTCTCTAGCTGAAATTCTAACACTAACTGAATCATCAATTTCACCTCCTTTATTATCTTCTTATGCTATAAGTTATATCACTCATTATTACATATGTCAATATAAAAATTAACTATTGGGTGTGATTTTTTAATATCTTTATATATTGATTTTTTTTGTTTTTTACTGTAGAATTTCAATAATAAACATTTACCATACTGGAATGTAAATAATAGATAATTATTATATATTTTATTTTAATATCAACATATTGGAATTACTATTTGATAATATTCTACCACCATCTAAAAAAGGAATTGCCGCAAATTTACAACAATTCCTTTTTTCTTTTTATTATATTTTAAATTCTATCTAAAACACATTATATATCTTTTTAGTATACACAAAACGCACTTCCACTGTTAAATCTATTTATAATAATCTTTATTTTTATCAAGAAGCTCTATCATTTTTTCCTTTACATCTTCTGGTTCTAACACATCCACGTTGCCAAGTCCTATAAGCCATCCTAATAATACATTTGATTTGACCGCACAGAATGTCACAAGCAATTTCTTTTCCTCAGCTTTTTCATTATGTTCATTATCAGCTGATTCTATATCCTGTTGACATATTGCTTCTTCTTTTATATCTATCCATTTTCCAAACTGGTCTATAAAAGTTCCTACAAGGCTTTCAGGTATTCTTATCTTGATTCTTCTTTCTTGGTCAGTATACATTCCCATTCTTTTTGCAACATATGTATCTGCATTAAAGTGCATGAATAACTCTTTTCCTTGTCTATCAGTTTCCATTATTTCAATATTATCCAGCTTATCTACTCTGTAGTGACGTTCCTTACGTACTCCATCTTTTTCAAATGTATCATATCCATATAGATAATACCTGTCATTTGCCCATATTAGTGTCCATGGATTTATTGAATATTTTCCTTCTATATTCTTCCTTACAAGCTGTTTATGATTATTCCATTTCATATAATCAAATTTAATCTGCTTATTTTTCTTTATTGCTTCCTGAATAATCCTGACATTCTCCAATATTCTGTCATTCTCGGCTTTTGCCACATTTACACACTGTATACTTCTATCAAGCTCTTCTCCATCATATATACTTCTTAATGTTTTAAGCTTTTTTATCATATTATCAGCTATGCCTTTTTCTATAAAATTTGAAGCATATACTGCATCTGTTATCAACTTAAGTTCTTCTTTATCAAGAAGCCTCTTATCTATATAGTACCTTGCCGACTGACCTTTACCCCTATGTATATCTATCCCCATTTCTTCTTCAAGCTGATTCAGATATCTTGCAATACTATCTCTTCCACATTCAGCAGTCTCCTCTGCCATATAATCTTTAATATCGGACATAGATAAGGGATGTTCTTTATCCGAATATTTCATAAGCACCTGATATAATATCAATGCATTATTTTTCCCTTGTTTCCCCATTAATTTCACATCCTTTTTCATCTTTTTTGTATGTTCATCTTATGCATTAACTCCCCTATATTCTACTTAATATCCATAATAAATTTCTCAAGCTTATCATGATTATCCTTTGCCATTTCGCTATTACGGTCTGCTAATGCAACCTGGTTTTTAATATTTTTAAGTGTCTTTGACAACTGCGCCATGCATCTGTCATTATCTCCGCCGCCACTAAATGTAAATACTGCATCTATTTTATCAGCTATTCCATATTTTTTTATAAATGTATTTACTGGTGCGGCTGGCATTCCTGCCCATATAGGTGTGCCTAATATAATTTCATCATAGTAATCTATATTATCTGGAACACCTTTTATCTGTGGTTTTCTACCAAATGTTGACTGCATTCCACCAACAATCATCTGCCTTACTGTATTTTGAGGCAATGGCTTAACTGGCTCTATTTCAAATATTTTAACACCAAGCTTTCTTGCTATTTCTATCGCTGCTTCTTTTGTATTTCCTGATAATGAATAATAAACAACTGCTTTGCTCATAACTATCTCCTTTGCCTGATAAATGTAATAATATTATTATAAAAGAAAAGTAAATGTCTGCTTCGCAGCCGCATTCTTTTCCTTTGCGCTCATTATATCACGATTCGTAGCTTTGCTACTCGCCGCTGCTATCGCAGCTATCGTGATCGTCATTCGCCGTTCGCCAGAAATCTGCAAGCAGCTTTCTGGCTCTCTTGCGCTCATTACATCATAATAACACACAAACAGCATTGTTGAAAAATTATATGACACTTGTTTTTAACTAATTTTAAAACAACTTATTTTAAGACTAAATGTTATTACTGCAATTACATATACGCCATTTCATAGTTTCAATTACTACGTCAAAAGGTATTGTTGATAATAAAATCTTGACATCTCTGCCACGATGTATTATCATTATAATAGTTTGAGTATCAAAGCATTGTAATAATGGTTCAATAATCCTTGTATACTCCAACAATATATACTATAGAAATGAGGATTGGTTTAATATGGATCTTAGTGTGAATAAATATAAGCTTCCTGAATTACATATTGGTAATAAAACAGCAAGGCTTCCTATTATACAAGGTGGCATGGGCGTTGGTGTCAGTTTAAGCAGTCTTGCAGGTGCAGTAGCAAAGGAAGGGGGCGTCGGAATTATTTCAACCGCCCAGATTGGTTATGATGATGATGCATTTGAATATGATCAGGCCGGCTGCAATTTAGCAGCAATAAAGAAGCATATCCGCAAAGCTAAAGAAATTTCCGGTGGTAATGGAATTGTTGGCGTAAATATTATGGTTGCACTTAAACATTATAAAGAACATGTAAAAGCAGCGGTTGCCGCAGGTGCCGATGTAATTATCAGCGGTGCCGGTCTTCCGATTGATTTACCAGCACTTGTAGACAAAGCCTGTCAGACTAAGATAGCTCCTATCGTATCATCAAAAAGAGCTGCACAGCTTATATTAAAAATGTGGTCACATAAGTATGACCGAACCGCTGATTTTATCGTAATAGAGGGACCAAAGGCTGGCGGTCACCTCGGATTTTCTAATGAACAGCTGAACAATACAGCTTCACTTGATTTCGATAATGAAATAACTAATATTATAGAATGTAAAAAAGAATATGAAGATAAATACTCCAAAAAAATACCTGTTATTGTTGCAGGAGGAATATTCGATAAACAGGATATTATTCATGCAATTAAGCTTGGAGCTGATGGAGTACAGATAGCAAGCAGATTCGTTGCTACTAAAGAATGTGATGCATCACCTGCTTATAAACAGGCTTATATCAATGCCAGACAAGAAGACGTTCAGATCATCCAAAGTCCTGTCGGAATGCCTGGAAGAGCTCTTCGCAATGCATTTATTAAACAACTTGACAATTCAAGAATTCCAATTTCCAAATGTTACAATTGTCTTGAAAAATGTAACCCTGCAAAGGTTCCATATTGTATTACAAAAGCTCTTATAAATGCTGTAAAGGGCGATGTGGATAATGGCTTAATCTTCTGCGGTGCCAATGTTGGACGGATAAATGAGATTACAACTGTACATTCACTTATGAAAGAACTTACAGAATAACTATCTTCAGTTAATTGCCAGCCGGTTCATCCTGCTGGCAATATTAAATACTGTGCATTGTATTCTCTCTGACTAAACAATTACTTTATACTCTCTTATAAATAATTGGAACATCGTATCCAAATGTTCTCTTTCCATTCACTTCCATGCTTTCTGATACCTCAAGACAAGCTTCTGAAAACTTTTCCCATAATCTGAATATCATAACAGGAGTAAACTGGCTTACGCTTCCTCCCTCCCAGCTTCCATTATTTTCCTTATATAATGCTGGCGTAAACTTCTCAGATTTTCTAAGTTCACTATAATCTACACTCTTCATTGAGTTATAGGAAAATGTATTCTTGTCTTCTCCTGCAGGAATTTCATAAGAAGAAAGTATAATTCCATCATTACTGTCTGTAATTAGAAATAAATGTGGTGATGCATGACGTTTTCCATCTGTTTCATAATAACTTTCCTCTACAACAAATATTCCATTAAAGTCCTCTGGAATATTTTTTATTTTATCATTGCAGACAGTATTTACATGTTGTGCGTATGGAAAGCTTTTACCAGCCTCCTTCATTTCCATAAACTGCTCTTTGTTATCAAACTCACCAGTCATAAGATCTACAAAATTTTTAATTTTCATCATAATGTTATACCTCCATGTGATAATATTTTATTATAATTCTTACAATTCTAAAACAAAAGCTGAAGTCCCATAGCTATAATCCACATATATGCACAAGTCTTCGGAATCATTAAAAGTCCAACCTTTGGTTTAGTTTTAGTGAATAATGTTACTGGTATATAGCATCCAAATGAAATAATAATTGCTGCTACCATCCTTGTCAGATGATATCCATAAGCATTTCCTGAAATCAAATACAGAATAATTACGCCTATGCCAGTAACTGCAAAAACTGAATTTCTAATAACGGATAATTTCATATTTCCCTCATCCCTACACCAATTATTCTGTGGGAACAAACATATTACAATTCTAACAATTGCTGATATCCATATTATAACCTCAATTATTACTGGTATTGTAAACCCTGGAAATGTAAATTTCCATATATACATCAAAATAATATAAAAAGCTGTCATTGTAATAGAAGATATCTGTAATCCAATTCCTAGCTGTTTTTTTATCTTATCACTACTTCCACATACTGCTCTGATAATTCTTGGCACAAGATGAAATGCATCTCCCACACAAAGTGTTAATGTTAATATTCCATAAAGAATAAATAACATATCCCCATTTGAATATATAAAAAATAATATTGCAGCAACAAGATCAAAAATCAGATATGCTGCATCAAATATTGCTTCCATAACATCTGGAAGCTGTGGTTTATAATTGTTCTGCTTCATTACTAGTTCTGCTCCTTATACTCTTTTATATATTTTTCTGCATTATTGCAGATCTTATCAAACACATCTATACACATATGTTTTTCTTCTTCTGTTAAGCCACTTAAAACATCCTTAGCAAACTGTTTCTGTGCATTTATTCCTGCTTTTACAATTATCTCTGCCTTATCTAATAAAACAATCTCAATATGCTTTTTATTATCCTGACTTTGTATTCGTTTAACAAGGCCTTTATTTTCAAGGTTCTTTAGTGATGTTGAAACATGGGATTTTGTTGATTTTCTGATCTTTACTATGTCTGCTGCCGTATTATGCTGTGGATTATTATGAAGAAACATAAGTATATCATATTCCATCTGTGTCAATTCATACCTGTCGCACACTTCTCCTGAAAGTAATTCATAGTAGCTTGTAATTGTTTTATGCTTATCCCAGAAATACATCCTGACCTCCTTTACTATCGTTCTTTTTAGAACGATTATAGACTGATTATTCTGTTATGTCAATCATTTTTTCTTATTCAACTCACAAAATCTTTACTCAATTTTGTGTAATGATTCTTATGTAAGCATTAGTGATAAAATAAGAGCAAGTACTGAAAGGTTTTCGTTGCCTTCGTACTTGCTCTTATTTATATCAAAGTTATTATATATAATTGTATATTGGTGGTTTACTTGTCTTTAATTTTTTATCAATCTTATTGCACTATTTTCGCAAGCCTGCAATCTTACTTACGCCAGATTCTTCTCACCTTCATTTTGTTTCTTTCCCACCATTCTCATAACTTCCTTCCATGCCGGTGAGAACAGATAATAACCTATTAATTCTTTCAGACTTATTTTCGTGATGTCCATATTCATCAAATATACTTGTAACATTCATAACCGACATAAGATGCTCATGAACCATATGTGCCTTTACGGGTGCCTGTTCAAGCAGATTCCCGTGATTTACCCCCTCCTGTTCACCATTGAGAAGATAAACAGCTGCATTTCTGTTTTTTACATTATTATTAACTACGTAGTCTGCAAAACCCGGATACCAAAACGAACCGCAGACTGAAAATATAGTAGAAAATGTTTCATCAAAATACAGGCTATATATAGCAGCAAGACCACCCAGTGAATACCCTCCATATGTCATTGATTCTGCATACACATTATAATGCTTGCGGATGTATGGAACTATTTCCCCAACAAGCTGGTTATGATATTCCCTGCACTCACCACCAAAGTCTTCAGCCCCCTCTCTTATCGCTTTATATGGCCATGGTGTATATGCAGCCAGCCTGTTTTTTGGAATAAGTCCAACGTATATCTGATTATCAGGCTGTTCAATATTATTTACTATTTCTCCATCATTTATAAATATCACTTTATATTTTCTGCCGCATAAATAATTATCCGGGAGCCGCACAATAGTTTTAATACCTGATATTTCAATATATTCTATCATATTTAGTTCACTTCTCTTATTCACATATTATTTAACACTATCTGCAATCTTTGATAATGCATCGAATACAGCTGGTCCATAATCCATAAATTCATCATATCCTATTGTAACTATTTTCTTATTCTTTATAGCTGCAACATCAGATACTGCATCAGATGAAAGTAATTTATTAACTGCATCTGCATCATTCTTAGCATTGCGGTCACTTGTTACATATACTATAAGCTCAGGATTCATTGTTACAAGTGTCTCTAATGAGAGACCCGATGTACCTGTTGATACGTTTGTATATCCCAGCTTATTCAACATATTCTCCTGTAAAGATGATTTATATGTGCCAAATGTATTTCCATCAAATGCACACATTACAAGTGCATTCTTCTTGTCTGTTCCTGTATTTCCTAATGATGTCATGACTGAATCATATTTCTTCTGAAGTTCATCTGCGTATGAGTCTGCCTTGTCCTGAACATTAAATATAACCCCAAGATTCTTAACATCCTGTATAACACTTTCAATCTTAGTCTCTCCCTTTGTTACACTTGCAGCCTGTGCATAAACTTCAACGCCATTTGCATTCCATTCTGTGTATTCTCCCAGAGATTTATCAGAAAACATAGCTGCTCTTCCCACGATTATATCCGGCATCGCAGATAAGACTATTTCTTTAGATATAGTTTTCTTATCACCCAGCTTATTTATATTTGCAATACTGTCCTTATATATTGAGGTGACTTCATTGTCCGGATTCATCATTCCGACTATTTTATCACCAAGCCCCAGCTCAATAAGTGTTTCTGTTGCTGACAAATTGTTCGTTACAATTCTTTCCGGTGCTTTATCAAATGTCTGATTAACTTCATTACCAGATGCATCATATGTTGTTATTGTTACAGGATACTGTGTCTGCTTCGATTCATCCTGTAACTGCGAACTGCTGTTACTATCATTGGAACCTGTATTCCCACAACCGGCAAATAATGCTGCTGATGTAACTGTTATTGCTAAAACTGTTATTAGTGATTTGAATTTTCTCATTGCTTCAAGTCTCCTTTATTATACATTTATATTTTATATCATGTGTATTGAATTAATATCTGATTGCTGCCACGATTGATAACTTCACATTCTACATCATATATTTCTCGCATATTATCTTTTGTAATAACCTCTTCTGGTTTTCCTTTATATCTTATTCTCCCATCCTTTATAAGATATATATAATCTGAAAATCTACATGCAAGCTGTATATCATGCAAAACTGCCAGAACATTTACATTTAATTTTTTTACAATTTTTAATATTTCAAGCTGATATTTAATATCCAGATGATTAGTCGGTTCATCAAGCAGCAAAAGTGTAGGCTGCTGTGTAATCGCCCTTGCCAGCACCACTCTTTGTTTTTCACCGCCTGACAATGACAAATATGAACGATTTCTTTTTTCATACATACCAACACTTTTTAATGCATTATATGCAATCTCATAATCTTCTTTTTTCTCCTGCTCCATCATCTTTAGATGAGGGGTACGGCCAAGCATAACAACATCAAGCACAGAACAGTCAAAATTAAGATTATTGAACTGTGCAACAACTGCCATATTCTGTGCACTTTTTCTTATGCTTATATTATCCAGAGGTTTTCCATCCAGATATATCGTTCCAAGATCTGGTTTTGTTATTCTGTAAACCGTCTTTAAAAATGTGGTTTTACCACAACCATTTGGTCCTAGTATTGTATGAAACTCATTATTACTAACACCAAGCGATATGCCATTTAATATTCTGCTGCCCTCTATACTGTACTGTATATTATCACATCTAAGTTCCATAACTACTCCCTGCCATAATTCTTCTTAGTTACAATGTAAATAAAAAATGGAGCACCAACCAGAGCTGTAAATATTCCTATAGGAAGCTCTGCATTCTTAACAAGTATTCTTGCAAGAACATCAGCCCATATAAGAAATATTGCTCCAAGAAGTATCACCACTGGCACTAATCTCTTATGATTCGTTCCAACAAATGCCCTTGATATATGTGGTATTATAAGTCCTACAAAACCAATTATTCCACAGCTTGAAACAAGCACCCCTGTTACTACTGCTATTAATGTCATATAAACTTTCCTGTACAGGCTTAAATTTATTCCAAGTGTAACTGCTGTTTCATCACCTAACATCATCGTATTAAGTATACGATACTGCGTACAGAAAAATAATGTAACAGCTATTACAACAACTGCTGGAAGTATAATGCTTTTCCAGCCTGCATTAGCAAGTGAACCCATTGTCCAGAACTTGATTGTCATTATGCTGTCAGCATTGGCTCCAACTGAGATAATAAAGTTAGAAAATGCTGTAAACAATGCATTAACAACAGTTCCTGCAAGAATAAGTCTTGTCGTAGTCATTTTTCCATGTCCGGAAGCAATTCCAAGAACCATAACTGTTGCTATAACTGCTCCCACAAATGCACCACCAGAAACAAACGCTCCCAGTCCCATAACTATAAGCAGAGTTGCACCAAATGTAGCACCTGATGACACACCAAGAATATATGGCTCAGATATTGGATTATTGACTGTTGCCTGCATCACACATCCACATAATGCAAGCCCGGCACCGGCCAACAAGCCAAGAAGAACTCTTGGCAATCTCATATTCCAGACTATTGCAATCATTGCTTTGCTGAACGAATTGTATATTTCATCATTGTGTATAAGCTTTCCAAGAATAATTTTATATGTGTCTGATACTTTTATATTCACCTGTCCAAGTGATACCGCCGTAACAACTGTAATCACAAGTGCTGCCATCAGGAAAATTATTACAACCACATATAATGTTTTAGATTTGGAGATATCATTTACTTTTTCCAACCTCTTGTCCTCCAAGACTAATTATAGTTGCCTTTAACTAACTTCAATAGATTAAAACATACCTTTCTAATTTTGTCAATGGAAATTTTTTCTAATAATTCTAATCCAATAATTCCAATATAAAATTTTTTCTAATAATTCCAATAAATAAAATAAGAGCAGGTACCAGAAAGGTTTTGTTTCCTTAGTACTTGCTCTGTTTCTTTGTATCAAAGTTATTATATATAGTTGTAGGTTGGTAATTTACAGGTATTTTGTAAGCTATAACCTATAAACAGTGTAAAATGGAATTTATATATCTCCTTTTAGGCGCACTAGAGATTTTTTTGTTTCAAATCCGCCTGGATATCTCATCTTTAATTTATCGATATTTGCTTTAAAAATATCTTCAAGAGATATGAATTCATGTCCTTGAGCCATCCATTTTTTTACTATATCAATGGCTTCTCCTGATTCGCCACATAATCCCATTACACTATTTATTAATACATCTCTTTTGCTTAGTTCAGGATTTAAAGTCGTCATTGCCAATTCCTGATATTCATTAATCTTCATTCTAATCTCCATTTCTGAGCAACTTTTGTTGCGAAGAGGCGAAGAAAAATTTGCGCAGGAAATTGTCGATTTCTTTACATTGATAAAGTTCAATTTATCTCTCGATTCATAATTTTCTCTTCAAGTAAATTACCCACATGCTTTGTTTCAAAGAACATTTCTTTATTTATAACAACAATTATAATTGCCGCAATAACAACAAAAATAGTTTGTATACATTTTGTTTCAGGAGTCATGTTTATCTTTTCCTGCATAATATTTATAAACAAATGAAAAATAATTGTTGCAAGCATACTTCTGTTATTCTTTACATATACCCATGTCTGAAGGAAATCAAGTGGTATCACGCTAAGAAGAAAGTTAATCACATACATGATTCCCATCTCTTTAAGTCCATACTGGTACGTTCCAGGTATCCAGAATAATGGCACATGCCACAAAGACCAGATACATCCAAAGATGATAGACTCCTTAAACCAGCTGTTGTACGCACCAACAGCATCCTCTCCATAACCTCTCCAACCTAACTCCTCTATGCAGGATGCCAACAAAATTGTAAGAAATGCAGACGTACCACCTATAGAAAATGAAAAGTCTTCTGTAAATGAAAACTGATTTATACTACCGCCAAATAATACTGATGTACCGATTGAAGCCGTCACTATCACAGCAAATATCAGCACTGCAATTAATATATATTTAGGTTTTATTCTATAAAACCCAATCAGCTTCTTCTTAAAGTCATTAATGAGTGCTTTATTCTTAGACGTAAATACAGTTACTACGGCAACCACGGCAGGTGAAACCAAGCCAAGAAACATTCCAAGATAAAGCCCCGTCCCTTCATTAAGTAAAATTGCAAATAGCCACCAGAACCAAGTGCAGGCAAATGTAATCAAATAGAATCTGACCGGTCGATATATATACTTTTCCATGACTACACCTCAGCCTCTACAATCACAAGCTCACTCTTTATACCATTGAGCTCAATGTAATTGTCTGCTTTGGCATCTGAAAAGTCATCAACCTTTTTGCCCTGTCTCTCATAATAAATATGAGTTGCTATTCCCTTTTTTGTGCTTCTAAATCTATAATCTGCAGGAATTGTAAGTCTTGATGTTGCTGACAACTGATTAATCTCAAGCGCACCCTCATGTGATAAAACACTGATCTGCATATCAAGATTTGAATCTATCTCAATTTCACTTTTATTTCCCTGAAGGGTAACTTCGCTAATTTTGCCATTTACCTCAATATGTTCATTTTCTATATCAGTAATATTCAGTGTCCCTGCATTAACTGATAATTCGATTTTTCCAATATATTTTACTGGAATAAAAATAGTAATGACCAAACTCTCCTTTGCATCTGCTTCACTGGCTTCATTAAATCTGTTAAGATCAATATCGATTCGGTTTTTTATATCATCAATCTTTACTTTATAATCTGCCAGAAGATTCTTATAGACATTTGAAAACATTGCGACTTCAATTTTTTCTCCATGATATGCCTTTAAATCTACAGCATATGCTCCACCAAGCTTGATATCAAAATTCTTCTTACCATCAATATCGTATTCAGTACGACTTTCATAGATGTAATCAGACTGCTTTTTCTCTGATTTCTCATTCGAAAGTAATTCATCTACTGATATCTGGAAGAGAGCTGCTATTGCCATCAGATTTGCAATATCCGGTGTTCCTGTTCCGTTCTCCCATTTCGACACCGCCTGTCTTGTCACATTACATGCCTCAGCAATGTCATCCTGTGTAAGCTGATTCTTTTTTCTGTAAAACTTAATATTGTCACCTATCAAAATAAGTACCTCCAATTCAATTTATACCCAAAATTATACCGACAGGTGGCTGAAAGTAAAGAAAACATTGGTTGCAAACGCGCAACTTTGGGATGGTTGCTATTCAATCTTGCTTTTTATTTCTATAAAGCATATATCTTTTCTGTCCCAAGATGCTCAAATGGTCTAAACAGTTCTCTTAAGGAATCTGACTTCGACCAATCAATCTTAGAAACAAATGTTCCAAATGAGCGCATTGCATTTTTAGGATTTACCTGATTGAGAAGAAATTTCCATTTCCATTCCCATACACGCCTTCTGCTTTGATTCCGTCTGTGTCTTTTCTTTCACCTCTTCCGCAGCGTACACTCCCTGTTGTGTTTTCTTTGAAAAAAGACGGACATACATGCCCGCCTTCTCCATGGTTATTTTCTCGTTTCATTTTTTAACTATCGTTTCTATGAATTCAAATTTTCTCTGCGTTTCTTTACGGTAATAATCAATCCCGTTGCGGAAAGAATTAATAGTATAAACAGCCATACACTCGGTGTGTTGTCCCCGGTTTTAGGTGCAGTCACATCCTTCTTATCAGTTCCACTCGATGGCTTGTCATCAGAGGAATCGCTATTGTTATTGTCATTCTGGTTGTTATCACTGTTATCAGAGGTATTTGCTTTAATGGTAAATGTGGTGCTTGCAGAACCATCCGTCCAAAGGATTTCAACTGTATTGGTTCCTGCCGAAAGTGTATTCAGGTAGGAAGCTTTCAGTGTGATAATGGTAGAGCCTTCCTTTGCAGTGTAGTTGCTCCTGTCTATCAAATTTCCGTCCACCTTAACTCCGGTAAACTTGGAGAAGTCTCCGTTACCCCGGATGGTGATATTACCATCACTGTCATGCGTCCAACTACTGTTTGCTCCATCAATAATCTGATAGGTGTTATTCGGTGTGTCAGGATTATCGGAACCGCCCGCATCCTGTACGGTCAATGTTGCGGAATTACTCTCTACGTTTCCTGCGCTGTTTGAAACAACACACTTATACTTAAATCCGTTGCAGCTTATATTGACTGTGGGTGTGGTATAGCTCGTTGCCGTTGCACCGTCAATGTTTACCCATCCTTTCCCATCATTTCTGTCTATCTGCCACTGATAGGTAAGATCTGTACCGCTTGCTGCTATGGTAAAGGACGCAGTCTCACCTACCTTCACTGTCGCATTTCCAGGCTGTGTGGTTATGCTTGGTGCAATCACATCCGGCACATCCGGTGTCTGGCTTTCCTGTTTAAAGGTAACTTCTATGGTGTGATCAGTATTCACATCACTAAAGGTGTAGCTTGTGGTTGCTGTCACTTCCGAACCATCCACCTTTACGTCCGCAATATAATATCCTTCGTTCGCCTTGATTGTATATGTAAGCTGACCTGCGGCAGATACCGTTGTCGTGCCACCGGGAGAGATTGTTCCACCGATACCTGCCGTTGCGGTAATCTTGTAGCTTGCTGTACCGCTCGGAGGCGTTATCGGCGCTGTATCCGCCGTAAAACTCCAGCTTCCACTGAATACCACGGTTGTATCGTTTAAGCTGCCGGTACCCCAGCCCGAAAAAGCCCATGTGCCGTTTTTGCCATCCTTTGGCGCCTTAATGCGAGTTGCAGCGGTATATTCCGTATCCACAGCATCCCTCGCCTGCTGCTCGCTGGAATAGGAGTTGCTATTCTGCGGCAGTGTTACGCCTGTCGGGAATACAGAGCCCCAATCATATTTCACCGTATAATTTTTTGTCACCGGCGGCTCGGGGCGTTCCTCAGTCCTTTTATAAATATAACGAATCGTCATACCATTGCTCGGGACAGCATTTTCCATTCCCTCCGCGTGAACAAAAACGTAGCCGTGCAGTTCCTGCGGCGGCTGCCAATCAACCTTTTTGCCTACCGGAACAGTAAAGGTAGTCGGCATGGTGTTTGGAACATCTGTGCCGTCCTCCAGCTGATATTGGATGGTGACATCGACATAGCGCTGCTTCTCCGTATCATCATGAGCCAATACCTCGCCTGTCGCACCATCTACAATATCAAAGCCGATGGTATCGCCGTATTGCAGAATGGCATTCTCCGGAATCGTGTAAACCAGAGAGCAGTTGACAAGGCCGGAATCAAAGTCGCTGCCCTTGTAATCCAATGCACCCTTTGGCCAGAATTTGCTTTTCTCTTTCCAAACAGGGATGTCAAACTCCTTTGTAGTGAAAACCTGCTTCCCATCTGTCGTGACCGCTTTGTCACCGTTGGAATGTTCCACCCACAGGCGCAGGGTCACAGTCTTCGCTTGGGTATCCGAAAGATTTTGTATAATGGTACGCAGCTCAACCTGCTGCCCCTTCATTTTGCTATAATCAAAGTTGTTTTTACTGCCGCCGCTTAATAGACGGCTATTCCTGTCATATTGATAGCTCGCATATGCGGAGGAATTCGCTGCCTCAAAGGCAAAAGGTTTTTCTGCAGGATTTCTGTAATCACCGATATACTTTTTCACCTCAGGAACAGCCACATAAAGCGCAGGGGGATTTTTAATGAGCTGACTCATAACCTTCATGCCCTGCAGCTTGCACACATCGCAAAAATCATTCTGAAAGGTTTCTCGCATCAGACAATCCCTGCTGGAATTATAGGTATAAGGATAGTAGTCAAGATGCGGACAGGTATAGGTATTACGGAAGCCAAGCAGCTGCTTCCACTTCACTTTCGTGGGATCTTTTGTTGCAGTCATATTCAGTGATGTAGTGTAATTCCACTCATCTACAGGAACAGTGCTATAATTATATTCATCTCCCAGATGGAACAGACCGTGTCCCAGTTCATGCCGCTGGGTAAACGCAGAATATGCGTTTCTCGCTGACGCAACAATATAGTGAATACCATATTGTTTATTATCATGAGAGCCACCGAAATACTCACCGCTATTCGCCAACACAACGAATTGGTTGATATTTTCATACACATAATCATACTGTCTATAATTATGATCCATCGTGTTTTCGTTTGGATGCGTTTCATTAGGAATATGTGCGTCATGAATCTTCTCGATAAACGCAGGGCCTATGATGCGCTCCAAAACATGGTTGCGCCAGTTCCCTTTGTTAGTAGAAATTCCTCCTTTGGCGGTCGCAGCAAAAAATGTGCTGGTACCGCCATAGCCATCCACCGATGCCGTGCAGAGTGCATAGACATTAAAGCGATCCGCCATGCTGCGATATGGCTCTATCTGCAATACCTCCCCCCACAGCTTTTTTACATCCTCGACAAACTGCTTTTGCTGGCTTTTGGTGTAGCCCTCGGCGCAGTACACAATCACCATGTTCTCCTTATCGCTGCGAGGCTTCTGGATTGTATACACCGGTACGGTTACATTTGCATATGCAGGATCCTCAGTGTAGAGGGTACTCATCTCCAGCTGTAGATACTCATCCGTGTTCACATTCCAGTCACCATTCACATCCTCTCGCACAGCGCCGGATATGCCAATGCTGTCATCCGGCGCATCCGGTGCGGAAACAACATAGGGGTCCTGTGCGCTCTGTCCTGTGCCGGATGATATGGTGTAATTTTCCGTATTCAGATAGAAGGCAGGACGAACGCCGTAATATCCCTTATAGGGTGCGTCACGCAAAATATTCCCTTGAGGGGTCACAAATCGCATATCATGGTTACAGGTTGTAATCGGTGTACGCAGCCAATAGTTCCATGCTACACCGCTTCTGTTTTTTGCGATATGGTAGCCGTTCAGGTTATCATTAACCGTTTTGAGCTGCTGAACATCCAGCAGAAAAACTCTATCCCAAATATATTCATAATGGGCACTGTCATACCCATCCGCTACCGTATCAATTGTGGTGTTATAGGGAAGATCAACACCGGCTGCGTCGATATAACCTGCCGTATACTCCGGATGGGAAACGATAGAACGCTGCTTCACCGTTCGAATCGCTCCCAGCTCATCCGAACGAAAGCTGCGAAGGAAGCCCTCCTTTTGGTCATATGCTGCCGTTTTAGGATAGACAGAATCCTCTGTTGGCGGATTTCCGCAAAGCCATTTCACTTTTCCTGCTTCAGCGTTGGAATTGAGCCAAGAACGTATGTTGCTGTCTCTCCAGTGGTTAGAACCAAAATTATCTCTCCAGCTATTGCGCCGGTGCGAGCCTGTTTCGGCATTTTTGTTGGTTTTTGCATCATAGGGCATGTAATCACACAATACTCTATCCGAAAGCATCAATGGCCCATTGCTATCCTTCGCTACACAACGCCACACAATTGGCACTCCCCCATAAGTACCCATCTGAATGTAGTCACCAATTTCGATGGTTGGCTTGTTATCTGCCGCCCTAACCTGCAAAGGGCATAGCACCAAAATTACCGCAAGCAGCAGAGATACCGTTCGTTTGCCATATTTATGTTTGATAATATTCATAAAGTCCTCCTTTTGTCATTCTCTCCTGAGCGTCATTCACGGTCAGTAGGCTTCTACCCCCCCCCATTTTTGACATATGTCAATTTATACAATTGCTGCATCATCGATATTCACCTCATTTCTACTTGAGTTATTGCAAAAAATAGGTCTTTCTGCGATAACCCCTTGTGCCAAATGCTGAAACACCTTCATAAAGATGTAATAGCTTATTTATTTTAGAAAAGTATCCGACAAAAAACTCTACACTTCCGACAAAAAATATATATATTTTTCAAATCGTATCATGGCGATGTACATTTGTCAATGATGTGACACCTCAAGATCACCACAGTCCTGATACTTCTTATACATGTCATTGATATAAATCGT
>OGZC01000538.1_pt1 | contig 21603 bp, 18 predicted proteins | sample 1576751 | NCBI WGS metagenome assembly OGZC01 (sample SAMEA3541486, study PRJEB24748) | human gut metagenome | biome: human gut; feature: human-associated habitat; material: faeces | place: China | collected 2012
AACCTCCTTGCGAGTTTCCCATCGCATGAGCATATTCGCACTGAATCAGCCCGATATGGGTGAAATGGTGGTAGATGAATTGAGCGACGGCTTCCGCAGTATTATCAGCATGGTGGCTGATTTGGCCTATCGCATGGCGCGTCTGAATCCGCAGCTGCGTGAGGAAGCAGTAACCAAGACACCGGGGCTTGTGTTGATTGATGAGGTGGAAATGCACCTGCACCCGCTGTGGCAGCAGACGGTACTGCTGGATTTACAGAAAACCTTCCCGATGGTACAGTTTGTAGTGACTACGCATAGTGCGCAGGTGCTTAGCAGCGTGCCGGCAGAGAGCATACGTGTATTGGCTTGGGGCAAGCAGTTCGAAGGCGTGCGCCACGTAGATTTTTCCTTGGGCGCCAACAGCTATCAGCTGCTGCAGGATATTCAGAATGTGAGTCCACGTCCGCAAGCTCTGCCGATTGTGCAGGATTTAAAGCGTTATCTGCAGCTGGTGAGCGAGGATGCCTGGGATACGCCGGAGGCGCTGGAGCTGCGCAAAAAACTGGATAAATGGTCCAAGGGCAAGGAGCCTGCTCTGCTGCGTGCGGATATGGATATCCGTATGCGTCAGTTCCGCAGGAGGCGCTCATGAAACGTGTTTATAAAAGCAAGGAGGAGCCGGAGCTTCTCAGGCAGTACAGGCTGCATAATCCCGAGGAAACCTGGGAGCATTTCCGCCGTCGCTGCCGCAAGGGCTATAAACAGGTGCGCGAAGCAATTTTGCGTGACCAGCACGGCCTTTGCGCCTATTGTGAGGTAGGCATTAAGCTGGCGGAGGAGGAAGGCGAGGTTGACGACTTCCGCGTGGAGCATTTTTATCCGAAAAATGCTACGCAGGAGCATGGGCACAACTATCATCTGGATTGGCGCAATCTGTTGGGCGTTTGCCACGGCGGCAGTCAGCCCTATGTGCCTGACCCCGAGTGGCGCTATTCCAGCCAGAAGCGTGACCGCAGCTGCGATGTGCCCAAGGGTGGGCGTGAAATTACAAACTATATCTTCAATCCGCTGAAGATTCCCGGCAAAATCCGTCTGTTCCGTTATGCGGAGCATAGCGGGCGGATGTACGTAGACGAAGATACCTGCCCCAAAGATTTGCAGGGTAAGGCGCGCAGCACTATCCGCGAGCTGAACTTGAACGCGCCGCGGCTGATGCGCATGCGTCGTGAGGTAATCCATACGCTGGAGGACCAGATAAGTGATGAGCTTAGTAAGGGCCGGGAGCTGGATGAAGTTCTGGAAATGCTGGCAACTATCTGTCTGGTGCCTGATTATAATGGTGTGACGCTGCCGTTCTTTTCTGTTATCCGTTGGTATCTTGGCGAGGCAGCGGAAGAAGTTATCCGTTCGAGCGGAGCAAAGCTGTAGCGTTCAAATCCTGTCTGCGATGCAGGCAGGATTTTTTTCGTCCATGAAGAATAATATAAAATGGTTCTTGAAGCATGAAATTTTGATAAATACACTATAAAAAAGGAGAATAGACAAATGCAAGTTACGAACAAGGCTTTTAAGGCCTACGATGTACGCGGCGTTTACCCCACAGAAGTTAACGAGGAAATGGCTTACCGTATGGGACGCATTTTTTCGGCAATGTTCGCTGCGGAAACTGTTGTTGTCGGACATGATATCCGCTTGAGCGGCAGAGCATTGGTGGATGCACTGACGGATGGCTTGCGCCATGGCGGCACCAAGGTTATTGATATCGGCCAATGCGGTACGGAAATGATTTATTTTGCTACAGCTCATCTGAAAGCAGACGGCGGTATCATGGTTACTGCCAGCCATAATCCCAAGGAATATAACGGCATGAAGCTAGTACGTCGTGATGCGCGTCCTGTTTCCAGCGATACCGGTCTGAAGGAAATTGGTGAGATGGTTGCTACTACAAAGCCGTTTGCACATCAGGTGGTAGCAGGCAAGACTATGGGTGCCTTGGAGCAGCTGGATATTATGCCTGCTTATATTGAGCATTTACTGACTTACGTTGATACGAGTGTGCTCAAACCGATGAAGATTGTTGCTAACCCCGGCAACGGCGGTGCCGGTCCGATTTTGAAGGAGCTGGCTAAGCATTTGCCGTTTGAGTTTATTACGCTGAACGAAACGCCTGACGGCACCTTCCCCAATGGTGTGCCTAACCCGCTGCTGCTGCCAAATCGTGAGGCTACGGCCAAGGTTGTGCGCGAGAGTGGTGCTGATCTGGGTATTGCCTGGGATGGTGATTTCGACCGCTGCTTCCTTTTTGACGAGAAGGCAGATTTTATCGAAGGCTATTACATTGTCGGCCTGCTGGCGGAGGTTTTCCTGCACAAGGAGCCGGGTGCGAAGATTATGTTTGACCCGCGCCTTACCTGGAATACGGAAGCTATTTTGCAGCGTGACGGCGGTGTGCCTGTACGCTGCAAGAGTGGCCATGCCTTTATGAAGGAATGCATGCGCAACAATGACGTGCTGTACGGCGGCGAAATGAGCGCGCATCATTATTTCCGCGATTTCTCCTGCTGCGACAGCGGCATGATTCCCTGGCTGCTGGTTACCGAGCTGATGTGCCGCAGCGGTAAAAAGCTCAGCGAGCTGGTAGGCGAGCGCGTTGATATGTATCCCTGCAGCGGTGAAATCAACCGCAAGGTGGCAGATTCCGCAGCAGTGCTGGCTGAGCTGGGCAAAAAATATGCTGACGGCGAGCAGGACCATCTGGACGGACTGAGTGTTGCCTATGATAACTGGCGCTTTAATGTGCGTGTATCCAATACGGAGCCTGTAATGCGCTTGAACGTAGAAACTAAGGGTGACAAGGAGCTGCTGGCGGCTAAGATTGTAGAGCTTTTAGCAGTTATCGGCGGCGAAGAAGCCTGACTTTATATGCTTCCCGTAAAGCACCGCTGACTGAGTCACTATGATTTATAAATTAAGTATATACAAGGAGAAAAGATAAAATGTTTAAACCTGTACGCAAAGCTGTTATTCCGGCAGCAGGTCTGGGAACACGCTTCCTGCCTGCTACCAAAGCAACTCCGAAGGAGATGCTGCCTATTGTTGATAAACCGACCATCCAATATATTATCGAAGAAGCGCTGGCTTCCGGCATTGAGGACATCCTGATTATTACCGGCCGCAGCAAGCGTGCCATCGAGGACCATTTCGACCGCAGTATTGAGCTGGAACTGAATCTGGAGGCCAGCGGCAAAACCAAGGAGCTGGAGTTAGTACGCAAAATTTCCGATATTCGCATTCACTATATCCGCCAGAAGGAACCGCGCGGACTTGGTCACGCTATTTTGTGTGCTAAGCATTTTGTGTGCGATGAACCCTTTGCTGTACTGCTGGGTGATGACGTTGTTGACAGCCAGGTGCCTGCACTGAAGCAGCTGATTGATGTTTACAATAAAACAGGTGCCAGCGTTTTAGGTGTGCAGGAGGTGCCGCAGGAGAAGGTTTCTGCCTATGGCATTGTTGCCGGTGAACCGACCGATGAAGCACGTACCTGCAAGGTAAACGATATGGTAGAAAAGCCTGCGGTAGAGGAAGCACCCTCGCGTCTGGCGGTTTTGGGCCGTTATGTAATTACACCGGAAATTTTCCCGATTCTTGAGCAAACTCAGCCCGGCCGTGGTAATGAAATCCAGCTGACCGATGCGCTTAAGGTATTGGCTAAGGAGCAGCCGATGTATGCTTATGACTTTGTAGGCCGTCGTTATGACGTGGGCGATAAGCAGGGCTTCTTGGAGGCAACCGTAGAAATGGCGCTGAAGCGTCCTGAGCTGCGTGACAAGTTCCTGACCTATCTGCAGGGAATCGTTGCAAAGGAGAGCAAATAATTAATGAATATCCTTGTTACCGGCGGAGCAGGTTATATTGGCTCCCATGTAGTGGAGGAGTTGCAAAAGAGCGGCTTTACTCCTATTGTCTATGATAATTTTTCTACCGGCCATGAGGCAGCAGTGCCTGACGAAGTACAGCTGGTAGAAGGCGATATCCATGATGTACGCTTTGCCAAACACATTATGGAGCAGTTTAAAATTGATGCGGTGATTCATTTTGCTGCCAGCAGTCTGGTAGGTGAATCTATGACCGATCCGGCGAAATATTATTTTAATAATGTTGAAGGAAGCCTGCATCTTTTAGAGGCTATGCGTGGTGCCGGTGTGGACCGCATGGTATTTTCTTCTACCGCAGCTGTTTACGGTGAGCCGGAAGCAGTACCTATTACCGAGGACAGCCGTCTGGCACCGACCAACGTTTACGGCCGTACCAAGCTGGCGATTGAAGGCATGTTGGCGGATTATGACCATGCCTATGATATGCGTTATGTAGCTTTGCGTTATTTTAACGCTGCCGGTGCTTCTCCGACGCGCGATATCGGCGAGGACCACAGCCCGGAAAGCCATCTTATTCCGCTGATTCTGAAAACGGCGCAGGGCGTGCGCAAGCAGGTTTCTATTTTCGGTACCGATTATCCGACGGCTGATGGTACCTGCGTGCGTGATTATATTCATGTCTGCGATTTGGCGAAGGCGCATGTGCTGGCACTTAAGCATCTTTTGAGCGGCGGCAGCAGCCGTGTGTATAATCTGGGCAGTGAAAACGGCTTCAGTGTACGCCAGATGATTGACAGCGCCAAAAAGGTTACCGGCATTGACTTCACCGTTGTGGAGGAGGCGCGTCGTGCCGGTGATCCCGCAGTGCTCATTGCTTCTTCGGCTAAAATTCGCGAGGAGCTTGGCTGGGAGCCGCAGCACAGCAGTGTTGATGAGGTTATCAGCACTGCGTGGAAGTGGCATAAGGGCCATCCGCATGGCTATTGCGGCTAAAAGTAAATAAGTGCATACTAAAAAACCGGTTTCCCAGGCTTTAAAGCCGATAGGGAAACCGGTTTTGTTATGTGTTGAGAAAGCTTTTCTTAGCAATAACTGTCTAAGCTAAGCAATAACATTGCATAGCAGTCTGCTTATTTGCGTTTGTTGAGGAACTTGCCGATGTCGAAATGCTTGCCTGCCAGCAGGCAGTCGATACGCGCGGTAACTACATCGTTATTGCTGAGCTGACGTGCTTTAATCAGCGAGCGGCGGATGGCAGGCGTGATAAATTCCTGTCCCCAGTCATCGACAATGCCGCAGGCGATACCGCGCGGCAAATCGAAGATAGATTCCAGGGCAGCGCAGATAATAGCATCGCTTTCACCCGGATGTGTGTTGAGATAACGCAGCGGTACCAGCAGGTCGTTTTGTTCTACACAGTAGCGGGGCAGATCTGATTCAATTTGACGCAGCACGCGTTCGGAGCGCTGCTCGCCTTCGTAGGAAAGCAGGTACGGGAACAGCGGTGTTTCGTCCGGATGCGCCAGCCAAAAATCGAAAAGCCGCGGCCAAATGTCTATATCAAGCTCCACTGCCAGGTTGCACAGCTGGTAATCGAGCTTATCATCCTTGATTAAATTATTTTCTATTTCCGGTTGCCAGTCCTTGCGGTAGATGATTTTTTCGCAGGCAGCAATCTGTTCATGGCATTGATTAAGCGTGAGCTGCATATGGTTCTGCTCATCGCAAAGTTGCTGCAGCGCCGTAACGTAGCTGATTAAATCAAGTACATCCTCAGGTTTGCTGACATATGCTTCGGCCTGCTCGAGCAGACAGGTAAGCAGCTTATTCAGATGGATATCGCTGATGTTGAATTGCTCTTCGATTACCTCTGCCGGAAAATGGTTGAGCATAATCAGATAATTGCCTACGATGATGACAGCGCTTTTATACTGTGCGTAGTTAAGCGGCTGTGCCAGCTGTTCCTCTAAGTGTGTTTCTCTGATGAATTTGACGGACAGCGGCGGATATTCTACGTCGATATCGGGACCGTTCTGCAGCAGCCAGAGGCGTTCCCCCTCATCACGGCAGTGGCAGTCGGTAATGCTGAAAACCTTGCCCCAGCCGCTGGTACAGCGGATAAGCTCCCAAATAGCGTTTTGCGGGTTGAAATTTGTTACGCGGCAGGAATATAAAAAGGCGAAGGTAAATTCCTCGCAGTGCGCTATGCGCAGCAAATCCTGCCATAGCTCCGGCTCCTGCTGACAAATTTTTTCCATGCCGTACATGCCGAAAAGCAGTAGGGCGAATTTTACCTGCTCGCGTCCGTCAGCGTTATAGAAAAAGCGTCGAGCCAGGTCAAAGGCAACACTGTTGATATCATTCTGGTCTAAGGCTTCGATAAAGGGGTCGCAATATTCCGCAAAGGCCATGCCCTTCAGTTCATTGTACAGTTTGCTGCGCTGCTGGGTAGTAGGCTCGTTCAGATAGGCTTGCAGCAGCTTGAGCAGTATGCTGGCGGATTTGGGATTGGGCAGGTTGCCCATTGTATAGTGAAAGGCATCCTCGGAGCCAAGGGGACGGGGAATGGTGGCGTAGCGGTCATCGCACAGATTGGTAGCAGTAAAGCGGCCATGCTCGTCCAGATGGCTGTTTACATATTGATAGATTGTCTGCTTCATGTGCTCACCTCGTAATAAAAATATGTATTGCAGCAAATAATGCTGTTTAAAAAAAAGCAAAGAGTAACTATATCATAACATAGAGGAAAAATAATGACCAGCAAAAAAAGTAAGGCTGCTGTAGCAGCGGAAATCCGCCACGGCAGCAGCCTTAAGTTTAAGCGTATGCAATTTACATTTGAGTTTTGATTTCCAGGAGGCAGTCGCCGCTTTCTACGCGTTCACCTGCAGCTACATGGATAGCGCTGACGATGCCGGAAATCGGTGCCGAAAGCGTGGTTTCCATCTTCATAGCTTCGGTAACAATCAGCGGAGTGCCCTTGGTAACGGACTGGCCTTTTTCTACCAGCACCTTGACAACGGAGCCGGAAAGGGAAGCACCGATTTCACCCATGTTGCCTTTCTCTGCTTTCTTGCGGGTAACAGTGGTAGTCTTGGCGTTACGGTCCTTGATTTCGATTTCACGTGGCAGTCCGTTGAATTCGAAGAATACGGTACGCATACCGGCAGCATTGGCTTCGGAGATGTGGTCCAGCTTGATAACGAGCACTTTGCCCTGTTCAATCTCAACCTTGATAATCTCGCCCGGCGTCATGCCGAAGAAGAAGGTAGGAGTATCGAGAACGGATACATCGCCGAATTGGTTGTAACGGTTTACCCAGTCGATGAATACCTTAGGATAGAGGCAGTAAGCGCTCACTGCTTCGTCAGTAGTAGGTGCTTCCAGTTCTTTGAGCTTAGCGCGTACATCCTCAAAATCTACCGGAGGCAGTACAGCGCCCGGACGCTCGCTGATAGGTGCGCGTCCTTTGAGCACCAGCTTCTGCAGCTTTTCGGGGAAGCCCTGGTACGGAGTGCCGATGCGTCCTTCGAAGAATTCCACAACGGAGGCCGGGAAGTCCAGAATATCGCCCTTAGCATATACATCTTCTTCCGTCAGGTCGTTCTGCACCATGAAGAGTGCCATATCACCGACAACCTTGGAGGACGGAGTAACCTTGATTAAATCGCCGAACATCATGGATACGCGGTGATACATATCCTTGATTTCCTCCCAGCGATGGATAAGGCCCAGAGCCTGCGCCTGCTGCTTGAGGTTGGTATATTGTCCGCCGGGCATTTCGTGTACGTAAACCTCGGGGTTGGGGAAGTTTTCGGTTCTGTCGGCAGCCTTGTAGTAGGGGCGCACGGTTTCCCAATAACGGGACAGCTCGTTCATAGCGTCTACGTCAAGACGCGGTTGACGCGGATGACCGCTGAGTGCGTAGTACAGGCTGCTGCCGCTGGGTTGGGAGGTACCGTTGCTCATGGCGCTCATAGCAGTATCTACGATATCAACGCCGGCATCAATAGCACGCGCGTAGGTGTAGATAGCATTGCCGCTGCCCTCGTGGGTGTGCAGATGGATAGGTACGTTGACATAGGATTTGAGGCTGCTTACAAGGCGGTAAGCTGCTTCCGGTTTCAACAGGCCTGCCATATCCTTGATGGCGATGATGTTGGCACCGGCTTTTTCCAGCTCCTTAGCCATATTGATGTAGTAATGCAAATCGTATTTATCGCGGTTGGGGTCGAGAATATCACCGGTGTAGCACAGTGCTGCTTCTGCTACCTTACCGCATTCGCGGACGGTGTCAATGGACAGGCGCATATTGTCCAGACCGTTGAGGCTGTCGAAGATACGGAAAACGTCGATACCGTTCTTGGCTGCCAGCTTGATGAACTGCTTAACAACATTATCCGGATAGCTGGTGTAGCCTACGGCGTTGGCACCGCGCAGCAGCATCTGGAAGAGAATGTTCGGAGCAGCCTGACGGAACTGTGCCAGACGTTGCCAGGGGCTTTCATCGAGGAAGCGATAGGCTACGTCAAAGGTAGCGCCACCCCAGCATTCAAAGGAGAAGAGTCCGGGCAGCTTACCGGCGGTGTCGCGCATAACGCGCAGCATATCGGCAGTACGCAGGCGGGTTGCGAAGAGGGACTGATGCGCATCACGGAAGGTGGTGTCGGTGAGCAGAACCTCCTGCTGTGCCAGTACCCATTCAGCCAGACCTTCAGGTCCGCGGGTATCAAGAACGTGCTTAGCACCCAGCGCCAGAATGCCGTTGTAGGGTTTGGGCATATTCAGCGGTGCAAAGTCAGGCTTCGGCTGTACGCCGACGTTGGAATAACCGTTGACGGTGATATCGGCAATGTAGTTCAGCAGCTTGTTGCCGCGGTCCAAGGTTTTCTGGAAGACAAACAGCTCCGGTGTATTATCAACAAAGTCGGTTGTGTAATCGCCCTTGATGAAGTGCGGGTTCTGCAGTACGTTTTCCAAAAACTGGATATTGGTTTTGACGCCGCGGATACGGAATTCTTTTAAGCAGCGCAGCATCTTGGTAATTGCAATCTGGTGAGTGAGGCCCCAGGTGGTAGCCTTAACCAGCAAAGAATCGTAGTACGGAGTGATGACGGAACCGGTGAAGGCGTTGCCGCCGTCCAGACGGATGCCGAAGCCGCCGCCGCTGCGGTAGGTAATCAGCTTGCCGGTATCGGGCATAAAGTTATTGGACGGGTCCTCGGTGGTAATACGGCATTGGATAGCATGGCCGATGGTTGTCAGCTCATTCTGCTGCGGAAGGGCGATTTCCGGGCCGTGCAGGTTGTAGCCCTCGGCAATCTTGATTTGTGTCTGCACAATGTCGATACCGGTAATCTGCTCGGTAACGGTGTGCTCAACCTGAATGCGGGGGTTAACCTCGATGAAGTAGAACTTGCCGTCGGGAGTAGCCAAAAATTCTACGGTGCCGGCGCTGATGTAGTCAACATTTTTCATCAGCTTGACAGCAGCGTCGCAGATAGCTTTGCGTTGTTCTATAGGCAGAGCGAAGGCCGGAGCAATTTCAACCAGCTTCTGATGGCGGCGCTGTACGGAGCAGTCGCGCTCAAACAGATGCATTAAATTGCCGTGGGTATCGCCGATAATCTGTACTTCGATGTGTTTCGGATTTTGCAGATATTTTTCAAGATATATTTCATCATTGCCAAAGGCTTTTTTAGCTTCGCTTTTAGCCATGTCGTAGGCAGTTATGGCTTCTTCGGCGCTGTGAACAACGCGCATACCGCGGCCGCCGCCGCCGTTGACTGCTTTAATGATGATAGGATAACCGCATTTTTCGCCAAAGGCCAGTACCTCATCGAGGCTGTTTACCGTCCCCTTGCTGCCGGGAATCATGGGGATGCCTGCCAGCTCGGCCTGTTTACGGGCGTTGATTTTGTCGCCGAACATTACCAGGTGCTCCAGACGCGGGCCGATGAAAATCAGGCCTTCCTCAGCACAGCGGCGTGCTAAATTACTGTTTTCAGATAAAAAGCCATAACCGGGATGGATGGCATCTACGTCATGCTCCTTGGCTACGCGCAGAATGTCTTCGATATCAAGATAAGCGTCGGTCGGACTTTTGCCTTCGCCTACCATGTAGGCCTCGTCGGCTTTGTTGCGATGCAGGGACAGGGTGTCCTCCTTGGAATATATAGCAACAGTACGGATTCCTAATTCGTTGCAGGCGCGGAAAACGCGGATGGCGATTTCGCCGCGGTTAGCAACTAAAACTGTATTAATTTTAGGCATAAGTTTGACCTCCTTAGATAGTTACATGCTAATTGTATAGAAAACGGCATGTAAATTCAAGGGATAGGACGCATGTATACAAGTATTCTTGCAGGGGACGGGGAGAGTGTGATTTTTTAACACTTTTTGTGTTGACGATACAATCAGCTTCACATTTTTTTCGTTTGTTTATTGCTATAAATAGGTATACAATAATACTTATAAAGCATAGCGAGGAGATGAAATGATGAACGATAACAATGGTAAAAAACGGCCATTGACGTATTATTATATGCTGATGCTGGTTTTGATTCTGGTATTCAATTCCGTAATCATGCCAATGTTCTTCAACCCGAAAATGAAGGAGGTTTCCTATAATAATTTTCTTCAGATGGTGGATGAAGGCAAGGTATCTAAGGTAGAAATTACCGATAAGCGTCTGGCTGCGGTTGATAAGAACAACGAAAAGGAAATTTATGTTACTGGCAGGGTGGAGGACCCGGAGCTGGCCAACCGCCTGATGAAGAGTAAGGTAGAATTTACGCAGGTTGTGCCTAAGGAACAAAGTCCGCTTGTAACCTTTTTCACCAATTGGGTACTGCCTATTCTGATTTTCTTTGGACTTGGACAGCTGTTTATGTACTTCATGGGCAAGCGCATGGGCGGCAACGCTATGAGCTTCGGCAAGAGTAATGCCAAGGTCTATGTGGAAGCGCAGACAGGCAAAAGCTTTGCCGATGTAGCAGGTCAGGACGAGGCTAAGGAAGCACTGATGGAGCTGGTGGATTTTCTGCATAATCCCGGAAAGTACAAAGATATCGGTGCTAATATGCCGAAGGGTGCTTTGCTGGTAGGCCCTCCCGGTACGGGTAAAACCTTGCTGGCGCGTGCGGTAGCAGGCGAAGCCAAGGTGCCGTTCTTCAGCATCAGCGGCAGTGAATTTGTAGAAATGTTCGTCGGCATGGGCGCTGCCCGTGTGCGCGATTTGTTCAAGCAGGCGCAGGAAAAGGCGCCTTGCATAGTATTTATCGATGAAATCGATGCCATCGGCAAACGCCGTGATAACGGTCAGTTCGGCGGCAATGATGAACGCGAGCAGACTTTGAATCAGCTGCTGAGCGAAATGGACGGCTTTGACGGCAGCAAGGGCGTAGTAATCTTAGCGGCTACTAACCGTCCGGAATCCTTGGATAAGGCGCTTTTGCGTCCGGGACGCTTTGACCGCCGCATTCCGGTTGAGCTGCCTGACCTGCAGGGGCGTGAGGCTATTCTGAAGGTTCACGCACGCAGTGTGCGTATGGCAGACAATGTTGATTATGGTACGTTGGCGCGGGCGACAGCCGGAGCCAGCGGCGCAGAGCTGGCAAATATTATCAATGAGGGTGCTTTGCGCGCTGTAAAAATGCATCGCAACGTGGTAGAACAGGAAGATCTGGAGGAATCTATTGAAACCGTTATCGCCGGTTATCAGCGTAAGGGTGCGGTAATTTCTCCCGCAGAGAAAAAGGTTATTGCCTACCACGAAATTGGCCATGCACTTGTTGCTGCTATGCAGAAGCACAGTGCTCCGGTACACAAGATTACTATTATTCCGCGTACTAACGGAGCTTTGGGCTACACCATGCAAATCAGCGAAAATGACAGCGTGCTGATGACCAAGGAAGAGCTGTTCAACAAGATTGTAACCATGACCGGCGGCCGCAGTGCCGAGGAGGTTGTTTTCGGCAGCATTACCAGCGGTGCTTCCAATGATATCGAGCAGGCAACCAAGCTGGCACGCAGCATGGTAACGCGTCTGGGTATGACGGAAGAATTTGATATGATGGCTACCGAGGTTGTGGCCAATCGTTATCTGGGCGGTGACGCTGCCCTGCAGTGCAGTGAAACTACAGCCGGCAAGATTGATGCCAAGGTTTTGGCGTTGATTAAGGAGGCTCACGCAAAGGCACGCACGATTTTGCAGGACAACAGAGATAAGCTGGATGTACTGGCACAGTATCTGCTTGAGAAGGAAACTATCACCGGTGAGCAGTTTATGGCTTTGCTGCAGCAGGAGCAGGCTAAAGAAAATGCAGAGGAGAAAACTCCGGAAGTATAACAATTACAAGCTTAAACGCAGTTACGTATTCCGTAAAACGGCAACGTGACTGCGTTGTTTTTTTGCACGCAGCGGTAATCGCGGGAAAAAAATAAAAAAATTAAAATTAGCTATTGCTAACTGTAAAAATATGTGCTACAATAATCATGAAGTTAGTGATGGCTAACCAATGTATATCGTCCCTTCCTGATTTTGCATTGCAGCCTTGACCTTTGACCTTGACAAATTCCTTAAGTGCATTGGTTAGCTCCTCTACTTTTAAACAAGCTGCTATTTGCTTTTTAAGCAAATTCATATTTTCTCCTCCAAAAACAGACAGAACGCTGAAAATCCGTTAGGCAAGCGGGTTTCGGCGTTCTGTTTTGTTATAGGCGCAACACTTCTACAACACTTTATAATTTGTCCAGCATTGCGGCAAGTGCGTTATCTTGGTTTTTGTATAAGTGTCCGTAGGTGTTCAGCGTGGTTTTTATATCGTCATGCCCCAGCCGTTCAGATACGGCCTTTATGTTTGCGCCGTTGTTTATCAGCAAGCTGGCGTGACTGTGTCGCAGGTCATGCACTCTGATTTTTTTTACATCAGCGCCAGCGGCTGCCAGCTTAATAACGTAGGCAAGGTGGTTTCCGTTCAAGCCAATAAAAATAGTATCTCGTGGCTGTGGTTCGTATAGTGTCGCTATGTAGGCATTTAACACGGCGCTAGCCTTGCAAGGAATAGTGACTGTTCTTCTTGACTTTGGTGTCTTTGGTGGCGCTATTACATAGCCTGTGGCCGTGCGTGACAGTGTCTTTGTTACTGTTATGGTATTGGCTTTGTTATCATAGTCTGCGATTGTCAGCGCCAATAATTCACCAACACGCAGGCCGCTATAAAATAATACTGTCAAGGCTGCTTTGTCCTGCAATGCCTGTACCTGTTCAATAGCCTTTTCGAATTCTTCCAGCGTCCAATAGCTGGAGCTATCTGCCTTGCGTTTTCCAATACCGCCAGCAATGCAGGCTACGTTCCTTGCAAGGCCGTAATATTTTACGGCGAAATTAAATATTGCTGAAAGCTGGCTGTGAATCCGGCGGCAAGAAGTAGGCTTGTACTTTGTCAGCAGTTCATTTTGCCATTGCCGGACGTGCGCTGGCGTTATGTTGCCTATGTTGTCGAATCTCTGAAAGAACGGCAGTATGGAATGTTGAAAAAGTGAATCCTTGCTAATTACTGTGCTTTCTTTCAGCCTTGCCCGGCAATCAGCTATATATAATTCATACAAGGCCTTAAAACTCATGCAGTTTGTGCCGTGCTGTTGGTTCAGAAAATCTCGTTCGGCTGCTTTGGCGTCCCTAGCCAATTTAAAGCCACGAGTATATTTTCTGTGTGACTTGCCTTGCCAATCTTTATAGGTGCAGACAAAGTAATATTTGCCTGTGGCCTTGTCTTGATATACTGACATGGTTGTTCCCCCTTAGTAAAAAGGCCGCTGCTTTGGTGCGCGGCCTTTGCTGTGTATATCTAGTGTTGTGTCGCTCTATGCGCCCATTTTGCTGCCTGTATCAAGCTCTCAAGCTTTTCATGCTCTCGGGTGTTGTTGCTTAGCAAGCTATATTTTTTATATGCTTCTTCATACCGCTTCTGCGAAAAATCGTCGCTGCCTTGCTGCAGTACATCGTGATGAAGCAGGAATAAAGCATCATGTGCACGCTGGCGGAAAAGCTCATTGTGCAGGTTATCAGCTAAAGCATCGCATAACATAAGCGCTATGGCGTATATGTCGCCGCCACTCTCCAGCGCCTTAATAATGGCCTGTGTGCGGTCTTTGGTTATTGCATTGCCTGCAGGCTCTGTTTGGCGCTGTGGTTGCTGTAGCAGTTTGCTAAAATCAAGCTTCATTTTTCCGTTCCTTTCTGTCTACAGTTTTAATTTTGGTACTTGCTTTACTTCATCCCGGCAATCCATGAAGCAGTTAAACATATTGCAGCTATCAACTGTGGCCGTATTAGAAGGCGCGGCCGTTCTACACTTCAATATTTTTATATCAACCTTTACCGGTTCGCCGTTGCGCTGCATCGTGTAAATTTCTTTGAATTTTCTTTCCCTGTTTTTTGTAGCAACATCTGATTTGCCTTTGCAATCGCTAGGTAGCGGAAATTCTAAAGCTAATAATGCATCCGCCGTATATTCAATATTACCGCTTTCTTTGAACGATGCCATATTCAAGCCGCCGTCATAGCTGGCGCGGTTCATGCTGCTTATGGTTACTACCGGAATTTTAAAATCACGGCTGATGTCCTTCAGCGCCTTAATAGCAGCATCCATTTTCTGCTTGTCGGTGTTCTGCGTTGTGTCTGCTATGGTCAATAGCTGCAGGTAGTCAATAAACACTACTGGCGGCCGTCCGTGGCGCTGGCGGTGCTGTTCTACTAGTTGACGTACTTTATCGGTGTTCACGCCCTGCATCCCCTCGACAATATACAAATGCTTTGCTTCATGCTCTGTGTAGGCTGTGGCTACTTCTGTAAAGGTCTTTTTTTGTGCCGGGGTGGCAATATCGCAACGCAGCACGTCAAGCGTTGTTCTTGCGACCGCTAAAATGTTTTCGTGGCTGGCAGCATTTGCAAGGCACTGTTGGTAGGTACGGCGGCTGATGCTCTTTGCGGTCAGTTCGTCCGCGCTCATTTCAAGACTGATATATAATACATCGTCCCCGGCTGCTGCTATCGTATCCGCTATCTGCAGTACAAGGGTAGTTTTACCGAATCCGCTCATAGCGCCTATGCAGTAAAGGCCTTCACGCAGGCCGCCGTTCAGCGCCTTGTCTAATGCCTTCAAGCCTGTTCTATAGGTTTTGGCGTTCCTGCCCTCTTGGATACGTTGCAAAAAGTCCTGCATTTTGTAGCAAGCAGGCAAGGTATTTTTATTTAACTGCAGGATATGGCTATATATATTGCGTTCCAGCGCGTCCCGGTCTGCGTTCAGTTCATCGTTAATGTCTTTGTAGCCGTCAATGTGTTCATAGGCCGCCGCTTTTATGGCGCGGCCTTTTAATTCATGCAGCAGGTTCCGGCAGGTTTCTTTGCCGCGTTCGTCTGCATCTGTGGCAATGATAAGCGGCCTTTGAAAGCCTTCTATGCCTTCTATGGCCTGCAGCAGCTTGTTTATACCTACACCGCCAACAGCGACGGCGTCAGCGTGTTCATACTCCATAATGCTTAACGCGTCTATCTGCCCTTCAGTGACAAATAAAGGCGCGTCGGTGGGTTCATAGAGGGCAGGCAGGTTGTAAAGCGGTTCAGAACCTGCAGTTTCTGCTTTCGGTTTCCGGTACTCTTTGCCCTCTGTGCTTCTCGTGATGTAGTAATTATATACGCACTCTTTGCCGGTAGAGTAGGGAATAAGCACGCTATTAGCCTGCAGGCCGTACTTTTTAGCAAGTTCCGGGGTAATATATCCCAGCTTATGCTTTTCTATCGTGGCAGCACTCAAGCCGCGTTTAATAAAATAATCAGTCTGCGATACATTGCCTGCAGCTTCCTTTACTAGCTGGCTGAAGTCTGCTTTGTTTTGTGTGTCGCTTTCAGATTTGCCCTGTGGCGTGCTTTGAATTTTGGCAGGATAAGCGGCCACGCTATTCATAACCGGAATAGGTTTCGTAGCCGTGGCGGTGCATTTCTGTGCGTCTGTGGGTGCGTCCTGCAAATCGTATCCCACTGCATCCGCTACAATGTTAGCAACTTTGTTAAAATCGCCTTTAGAATCTAATTTGTTTACCAACGCTGCCAGCTCGAATACATCGCCGCCGTGGTTGCAGGAAAAGCACTTCCAGCTTTGGCCGTCCGGTGCGATACTGAAAGCGCTAGTATGGTGCTTACCGGTTCCGCTGCCGCAAATAGGGCAATTATATTTGCCGCCATTACCTTTTTCTGCTATGGCCTGTAAATAATTAGCAATGCTGCCTTTCAGCGCTTGCTTATCTTGTTCGTTAATCATCGTTCGTTCAGCTCCTTTTTTATATGCCTGTAATAGCAGCAGGCGCCGCCTTTGAAAAAGGCGCCTGCATTGCTGTTTAAAATGTTAATAATTTTAAAGATGTTAGGGTTTTTCTGCCGTTCCCTGTATCCCTTGCCCTGTCTACGTTTGAGGGCATTTTAAAAAGTGCCTAGCGTTACCAAATATGATACAGTCCGTTACCAAATATGATACAGTCCGTTACCAAATGTGATACAGTCACCCTAATTTTTAACTAATATAAATAGTATCGTTTTTGCTGCTTTCTATAACGTCGGTTTGGTCAGCTATGAAGCCTATTTCTTGCCAGTGTTGTAATAAGGCTTTAACGGCTTTTCTCATTCGGTGGCGGCTTATGCGGTCGGATGTGTCCACGCCTGCAGCTTCAAACAAGGTGCTATAGTTCAGCTTTGCGCCCTTGTCCCTGTTCAACTGAATGTAGTATAACAAGGTGTCCCGGATGCAGATGTTATTTACTGTTGCGCTTACACCTCTAGGCAGGCGCTTTACCTTTTGCGGTATGGTGGCTACTTGCTTTATTGTTTTGGAGTACGCCAGCAGCGGCGGAGTGTCTATTATACGCCAACAGTCACACTTAGCAGTTAGTTGGTTGCCGGAATAGTAGGCGGTTTCAATTTTTGTCATGGGTAACAAATATCCCTTGAATGTGGTTTCGTTCCAATCGTACCTCCTGTATTTTCCTAAAGCTGCCTGTTGTTCCGCGTCTATGGTGATTATCGTAGCTTGCAAGGTGTCCAGGCTCTTTCTTACGGCTTCCAACGTGGCCTTGCTGGTTATCCTTGTATGTGCATCAGCGCCGGTTAGTACCCGGTAAAGCTGATTGGTGCTAAAGGTTTTACTGCCGCTGGCGTAAATAGAAGCCGCCGCCTGCATTACTGATAAATCAAACACTGTGAGCCGTGGTACTATGGGTGCAAAAGCGGCGTGTAGTCCGACGTTTATGTTAACTTCCTTGCCCTTGTCTTTGGCTACTGTGACGGTTGCAGCAGTTGGCGTTTCCTCTTTAGGTACTATGGGTATTTTGGGTAGATACTGCGCTGCTTTTGCTATCATGTGCACGCTTTTGTCAATACTTCCGGCGGTTAACATTTCCGGCGTAGGTATGCTATCCAGCAATGTAGCAACAGATTTTAAAATATCTTCACATCCGAATCTTTCAAATGTGTTCGGACAAGTCAACTTAAACATCTCATAGCTTAAAATTAATAAGCTTTCACGTGTGGAATTTCGCGGCATGGTTTTTTCCAATACCGCCAGCAATGTAAGTGCAGTCATGAAGTCATGGTGCAGTAAAGCTAGTTTTTCTGTTTCTTCTTGTGGTGGCAATTCGTCCGGTGCTTTCTCATACGCGCAACGCCATACAGAATCAGCTTCTGAAATCTTTTGCATTGCTTCTATTGCTTCTGCTTGGATGCTGTTATGCAATAATTGAATTTCTGCTTTATTCATTTTCTTCACCTTATGACAGTCCTCTTTTCAGTTTGCGGCCTAGTCACTGTTTATGAGTACTCGATAACTTTAATAAAAAAGGCCTGCCACGTTGCAACGGCAAGCCTTGTATGATATAATAATTGTGCTTTACTAGCGGCCGCAGGTGCTGCCGCTCTTTTTACAATTCCGTTAGTTGCGTTTTTCGTCCAGCCTTGCCCGCTGGGCGATTTTTTCTTTTTCCGCATCAAACAGCAGGCCGCTCAGAAAACGCTTAACTATAATCTTTTCTGTGTGTGAAAGCTGCCTGTATTGCTTCAATAAGGCGAATTCATCTTGTGTTATGGTACGCCATTGCATTATTTCACCCCCTTAATAAAGGCGAATTTTGCCGCCGCATTGGTCGCAACAAACATAATCATCGCCAGCAGATATACATAAAAGGCCGCTTTGGCGTAATTAAAGCGCCTAACTGTCTTGGTTCTCAAATTGTTCACTCCATTTCTTAAATTCTTCTTGCAGGCCTGCGCCACGCAGCAGGTCGCTCATGATATATAACTGTCCTTGGATATAGCCTTGGATGTAGCTTTGGTCTTTATCTTTAAGGCTTGCCAAATGTTGTACAGACAGTACACGATGAAAAATATACTCTTTCAAAAGCCGAAGCTGAATTGTTTCCGGCAACTTTAATTCCATGGTTTATTCCTCCAGCAGCTTAACGATGTTAGTTTTTTCTAATCTAGCAATAGCTGTTGCAGGCTTGCAGCCGAATCTATATCCCCATAAAGGGCACTTTACGGCCGGGCACTGTCTGACTTCTGCGCTGTTCTCGCTACAGTCAAGGCACTTTTGGCGAATAGCTTTCGCCATGGTTGCGCCGATTTTAGCTTTTAAATAAACTGTCTCCATGGTATCACCTCACTTTCTTAGAACGCTGTTTTTTGGCGTTCTTTTTTGTTGCCCTAGTGTTTGTACCTGTTAAGGAATACGCCTATAAAATAAGCGTCCCTGTTGCGTTTGCAGCTCTCAAAAATGATTTCTGAAAGCCTGTTACAGTTCAAGTTTCTTTTCAAGGTAACGGCGGTTAATTCTGCCCCTTAGCGTAAACTTGTTAGCCGCTTCAAGCTCTTTGTTCCATGCCTTTATAAGCTGATATGCCTTAGACTTGCTCACGTGCAATATTGCGGCGACTTCATCAGCAGAATACATCACTGCGCTTAAAGCGCTTGCTTGTGCGTTCAATGTTTCCATGATTTGCCCCCTTTCGCGGTTCATAGAATTGTCTTTACCTGGCTTTCTGTGTGCTCTACAGTCAAATGTGACAGTGTGACGGCTACTTCTGCAGCTCTGTATCAGCCTGTAAAAAGATTTTGTCAACCTGTTCCGGCGTCAGCTTCCAGCGTTCTTTTAAGGTCTGAATGTCAGCGCGGTTAAATTCGCTGTTGTTGTTGCCGTTTACGCAGTTAGATACTGTTACTTTGCACTTGCCTAAAGCAACGGCTAACGTCGCCATTGTTTCGCTGTTCTTTGCCATGAAATATTTGAATAATGCGGCGTCCATTGTATCACCTCTTTTCATAATGTAGTTAAATATGGTTATTAACCATATTATGCTATTATTATAGCGTGTACTTTTATGGGTGTCAACCATATTTAGAAATAATTCACTTATCCACTTTTATAATCGTCTATATACTGTTATAATTTAAGTAATTTAGTTGTGGGGTGCTCGTTGTGGATAATTTAAAAGAACGTCAGCGCATAGGTGATACTATACGCCAGGCACGAAAAAACAAAAAAATAACTCAAAAATACTTGTCGGAATCTCTAAAAATTCGTCAAGATGTTATTTCTGATTATGAGAACGGAAAAATCAAGATTATTCCTTTTGAAAAGCGTGTGAAATTAGCTGAAATACTGAATATAGACTTGGATGAATTACTGTATTTTTCTGAAAAAATAGCTTCTGTCGATGAAAGCTTTAAACGTGATGTTGAAAAATTTATTAAACATAATCCTGTAATTGCAAAAGATTTCTTTGAAAGTAAATTTTATGTTAATATAGAAAAACTGTACAATGAAAAATATGACATATCATTAGATAATAGCCGCGAGAATTACGAAGCGCAAGCTTTACTTGAAGCGTTGAAATTTTATCACTTCATGATGCAGCATATAGAAATGTTAGCCACAAACACGGAATACAACATTCTACTAGTAGAGTTTTTAAAGGTTTATTATCCAGCTATAACGAAAAAACTTGACGGCATTTTTGTTGATGTCGATACTTTCAAGTCTCAAATATCAGAAGATGCGCCAATAGCTTTTACTGATAGCGAAGTAGTTCCTGTGATTTATCCGTTCGACAAAGCTAATAAAGATGACAGTATTTCAGTTGGTCACGAAGAAAGAAAATAATATTACCTTCTACACTCTCTTTTTCTGCCTAATAATTAAATAATATATATATAATAATATAACAAGAATCAAATATAAATATTGTAATAATATATGCTGGCAGAGCCACCGGAAATCTCTCGTTGCTTTGCCAGCTTAAAAGTCAATGATAAATATCAGAAATTTTGTAAAAATTAAGGTAGCAATAGCTTTTAGCCTTTGAAAATTTGCTTTTGCTAAATTTGGCACTTTACCACCCCGGACGGCCTTGAAAAATTTGGGGCCCCACCCCCTTTTATTGCTAGGGAAAAGGGACATTTTGTCCCAAAGTTGGGGGACATTTTGTCCCCAAAAGGAATACAATGTCACGTGACAGAGAAGTAATAGGCAATGCCAAACTAAAAGCCAGCGCCACGCTATGAGGGTACACCTGCGGCAGGGCACACTTAAAGTTAAGCGTGGTACGTGCGGTTGTTATGGTGGTTTTATGGCACGCCACCGGGAACGGCAGGCAGGTAACGGCGATGTAACGGCCATGTAACGCAAGATGTAACGCAAGGAAAGTCAGCAGGTGAAAATAAAAAGGCAAGAAAAGAACGTCGCTAGTGAGTAACGTCGGCAAACAGCAAGGCAAACTATGACGGCCAGCAGCAGGCAGCCGGGACAGCGCCGCACTTCATCAGACAGCCGCCAGCAAAATGAGCTGTTAGGGATATTCTTTCACGCTCATATAAAAGTAAAAGTCCTACACGCACAAAAACGGCCTTAGAGCGTTCTTAATATGTCACCCCTAGTGATTGTACCTATAAGACTTTTCAGTTCCAAAAATATATAGCCTGCTCGCATTTTGAGAGCTTAAAAACGATTTTAGGAATATAGTAGGGTGCAGGATACAGACAGCGCTTTTAATTCGTCAGTACCTTTTGTTATTTTGCTATGGTATTTGCAGCAGCCGGAACAACCAGCGCCGCAACTTGGAACGTATCAGATTTTTTGCGTATTTGTTGCGTGAGCTGCCTTAATGGTGTATACTGAAATTCAAGGTGCTGTGTCATCTACTCGCAGCACTTGACCATATAGCGCCTGCTTTTCCGCAAACGGACGGGCGCTAACCTTTTATCATAATCTATATTATCGGACGTAAATTATTATTTTTCATGCTTTTGGACATTTAAAGCCGTGTAATTATGCAAGATTTTCTGTATAATATACACGATTCTATAAATTCGCCGTTCCTGTGTTTAGGTTTCGGCAGCGTATATTTGTTGTATATGCGAACGTAATTTTCTACGCTTCTTTTTCCTTTAGCTGTTTATGTTTTGTCCCGGTGCTTTGAGCCTGTATTGTGTAAGCTGTTACACGTGCAGGCTCTTTTCTCTGATACGATTTTGCAACACTTTTTGAAAAAACACTTAGAAGCATAGTGCTTTTAGAGATAAAAAGCTGTGATTTTACACAATATGTAGTGTGTGTACAATGAAAAAAGTGAAATTGAATCCTCCTCCAAAAACAGACAGAACGCTGAAAATCCGTTAGGCAAGCGGGTTTCGGCG
>OGZC01000559.1_pt1 | contig 21265 bp, 23 predicted proteins | sample 1576751 | NCBI WGS metagenome assembly OGZC01 (sample SAMEA3541486, study PRJEB24748) | human gut metagenome | biome: human gut; feature: human-associated habitat; material: faeces | place: China | collected 2012
TTACAACTCCGTGACATGGCTTCGAAAAGAGCTAAATCTGCCGCTATAGAGAACGCTAAAGTGGAAATGTTGAGCACCATTTACCGTATGCTTGTCCTGAACTTGGGCGTACCTCCTACAGAATTTACCTGGACGCAATATAATGTCAAAGGCGAGCCTGTAGAAACCGCCACCTACACCCCGCTTTCTTTTCTGAAGAAATACGGTGACGAAAAGCTGATTGACAACTACGTCATGCTCATGAACGACCCCAGTCGCGAATACTACAAATGTTATGAAATAGACTACGACCGCCACCGCTACGACGGTAAGAACTGGACATACGTCAACCTCCCGATCGAGGACATCAAGGAGATGGCCATCGCCTCTCTGAAAGACAGCACCATGATGTATTACTCCTGCGACGTCGGCAAGTTCCTGAACTCTGACCGTGGTCTGCTCGATGTCAAAAACTATGATTACGACTCATTGATGGGCACCACCTTCAGCATGGACAAGAAGCAGCGTATCCAAAGCTTTGCCAGCAGCTCCAGTCACGCCATGACCCTCATGGCAGTCGATCTGGACAAAAACGGAAAACCGACCAAATGGATGGTTGAAAATAGTTGGGGTGCCGGAGCCGGTTATCAAGGTCACCTCATCATGACAGATGAATGGTTCAACGAATATACCTTCCGTCTCGTTGTGGAAACGAAATACGTGACCCCGAAAGCACTCGAAGTCTTGAAACAAAAACCGATCCGCCTGCCGGCATGGGATCCAATGTTTGCCGGCGAAGAATAACCAACCGACAATCACGCTGCATAGACTTGTGCGCGCAGGTCTTCCAGCCTACTTTATTAAAGAACGTGTGCGAACACAAAAGGAATTACGGATATTTTTCCGTAATTCCTTTCTTTTTTCCTCCCGAATCCCAATCTTATTTATTACTTTTGCGGCAAATTTATGAAACCATTATTTTATATAGCATGGCAAATGTAATAAAGTTACGTAAAGGCCTTGACATAAACCTGAAAGGAAAAGCTGCTGAAACGTACGCAACAGTAAAAGAACCGGGATTCTACGCACTTGTACCCGATGACTTTCCTGGAGTGACGCCTAAGGTAGTTGTGAAAGAGCAGGAATATGTAATGGCTGGTGGACCCTTGTTTATCGACAAGTATCATCCTGAAGTGAAATTTGTTTCGCCGGTGAGCGGCGTGGTGACGAGTGTAGAACGTGGTGCTCGTCGTAAGGTATTGAACATCGTAGTAGAAGCTGCTGCAGAGCAGGACTATGAAGATTTTGGGAAAAAGAATGTTGCTTCGATGGATGCTGAAGCTGTGAAATCCGCTCTGTTAGAAGCCGGACTTTTCGCGTTTATCAAACAGCGTCCTTATGACATCATTGCAGATCCGACGGTAACCCCGAAAGGAATCTTCATCTCCGCATTCGATACCAATCCATTGGCTCCGGATTTCGAGTTCGCCCTCAAAGGCGAAGAAGCAAACTTCCAGACAGGGCTTGATGCTCTTGCCAAACTGGCAAAAACCTACCTGAACATCAGTGTGAAACAGAACGCTGCCGCACTGACACAGGCTAAGAACGTTACAATCACCGCATTCGACGGACCGAACCCTGCCGGTAACGTAGGCGTTCAGATCAACCACCTCGACCCCGTTTCAAAGGGCGAAACTGTGTGGACAATTGATCCGCAAGCCGTTATCTTCATCGGTCGTCTCTTCAATACAGGCCGTGTGAATTTCACCCGCACAGTAGCCGTGACAGGTTCCGAAGTGTTGAAACCTGCTTACTGCAAACTTCAGGTAGGTGCATTGCTGACTAACGTATTTGCCGGAAACGTAACAACTGACAAAGATTTGCGCTACATCAGCGGTAACGTGCTGAGTGGCAAACAAGTTTCTCCTAACGGATTCCTGGGTGCTTTCCACAGCCAACTGACTGTAATCCCCGAAGGTGATGACGTTCACGAAATGTTCGGATGGATCATGCCGCGCTTCAACCAGTTCAGTGCCAACCACTCATATTTCAGCTGGTTGATGGGCAAAAAGGAATATACGCTGGATGCACGTATCAAAGGCGGCGAACGCCACATGATCATGTCCGGCGAATATGACAAGGTATTCCCCATGGACATCATGCCCGAATATCTGATTAAAGCGATCATCGCCGGTGATATCGACCGCATGGAAGCGCTGGGTATCTACGAAGTGGCTCCCGAAGACTTCGCACTCTGCGAATTCGTCTGCTCTTCGAAGATGGAACTCCAACGCATCGTCCGTGTCGGACTCGACATGCTCCGTGCTGAAATGGCATAATCCGCATGGCAAATTGTAAATTGTAAATCGTAAAATAGTAATATATTAATGAAAGCGTTAAGAAATTATCTCGATAAGATAAAGCCGAACTTTGAAGAGGGCGGCAAATTCCACGCATTCCAGTCGGTGTTTGACGGCTTCGAAACATTCCTGTTCGTGCCCAGCAAGACTGCGAAAACGGGAACGCACATACATGACGCAATCGATAGCAAGCGCATCATGTCGATTGTGGTTATTTCGTTAATACCGGCTTTGCTGTTCGGTATGTACAACGTAGGTTACCAGCATTTCACTCACACAGGTGCTACTGGCAGCTTCATCGAAATGTTTATCTATGGATTCCTGGCAGTACTGCCTAAAATAATCGTATCATACGTAGTAGGTCTTGGCATTGAGTTCGTCGTAGCTCAATGGAAGAAAGAAGAAATCCAGGAAGGATTCCTTGTTTCCGGTATCCTGATCCCGATGATCGTTCCGGTAGACTGTCCGCTGTGGATTCTTGCCGTAGCTACTGCATTCTCTGTTATCTTCGCAAAAGAAGTATTCGGTGGTACAGGTATGAACGTATTCAACGTTGCGTTGATTACTCGTGCATTCCTGTTCTTCGCATACCCGACCAAGATGTCCGGTGATGCTGTTTGGGTGTCAGGAGACAGCATCTTCGGTTTAGGACAAAGCGTAGACGGACTCACCGTTGCCACTCCGCTGGGACAAGCTGCTACAACAGGTAGTGTTCCTGTGTTCAACATGGATATGATTACAGGTCTGATTCCGGGTTCTATTGGTGAAACCAGCGTAATCGCTATCCTGATTGGTGCCGTTATCCTGCTTTGGACAGGTGTTGCAAGCTGGAAGACAATGATTTCCGTATTCGTCGGTGGCGCATTCATGGCATGGGTATTCAACTCAATCGGCATGGAAAACAACACAATGGCTCAAATGCCTTGGTACGAACATCTCGTTCTTGGTGGTTTCTGCTTCGGTGCCGTATTTATGGCTACTGACCCTGTGACTTCCGCACGTACAGAAAGAGGTAAATATATCTTCGGATTCCTGATCGGTGTGATGGCTATCGTTATCCGCGTACTGAATCCGGGTTATCCGGAAGGTATGATGCTTGCCATCCTGCTGATGAACATCTTCGCTCCGCTGATTGACTACTGTGTAGTACAAAGCAATATCAGCCGTCGCGAGAAACGCACTATCAAGTCTAACCAATAAATACCGAAAGAAAATGAATACGAATAGTAATAGTTATACTATCATTTATGCTTCGGTAATGGTTATTATCGTAGCATTCCTGCTGGCATTCGTTAGTTCTTCACTGAAATCTACACAAGACAAGAATGTGCAGTTGGACACTAAGAAACAAATCCTCGCTGCATTGAACATTAAGAATGTGGAAGATGCGGATGCTGAATATCAGAAATATGTGAAAGGGGATATGCTGATGAACGTAGACGGTACGCTGACCGAAAATACGGGCGAATTTGCTACCAACTACGAGAAAGAAGCAAAAGAACAACAACGTCTGCACGTGTTTGTATGCGAAGTGGACGGTCAGACTAAATATGTAGTTCCTGTTTACGGTGCCGGTCTTTGGGGCGCTATCTGGGGATATGTTGCACTGAACGAAGATAAAGATACCGTTTACGGTACTTACTTCTCACACGCTAGTGAAACTCCGGGGCTGGGTGCTGAAATTGCAACCGACCATTTCCAAAATGAATTTGTAGGTAAGAAGACTTTGGAAAATGGAGCTATCACTTTGGGAGTCGTAAAAAATGGCAAGGTAGAGAAACCTGATTACCAAGTGGATGGTATCTCCGGTGGTACAATCACTTCAGTAGGTGTAGATGCCATGTTGAAGTCTTGCCTGAATAGTTACTTGAGTTTTTTAACTAAATAATAAGGAGGAGAAAGATAGAATATGGGACAACTGTTTTCAAAGAAAAATAAAGAAGTATTCTCTGCTCCGCTGGGAATTGATAATCCGGTAACCGTACAGGTGCTCGGTATCTGTTCTGCACTTGCTGTTACTGCAAAGCTGGAGCCTGCCATCGTGATGGGACTTTCAGTAACGGTGATTACTGCATTTGCCAACGTTGTTATTTCACTGTTGCGTAAGACGATTCCTAACCGCATCCGCATCATCGTCCAGTTGGTTGTGGTAGCTGCTTTGGTAACTATCGTAAGTGAAATCCTGAAAGCGTTTGCTTACGACGTAAGCGTACAGCTCTCTGTTTATGTAGGTTTGATTATCACCAACTGTATCTTGATGGGACGTCTGGAAGCATTTGCCATGCAGAACGGTCCTTGGGAGTCTTTCTTGGATGGTGTAGGTAATGGTTTAGGCTATGCCAAGATTCTGATTATCGTTGCTTTCTTCCGCGAACTGTTTGGCTCGGGAACATTGCTTGGTTTCAATATCCTGAATTATGAACCGATTCAAAATATCGGATACGTAAACAACGGCTTGATGTTGATGCCGCCGATGGCATTGATTATCGTAGCATGCATTATCTGGTATCAACGTGCACGTCATAAAGAATTGCAAGAACAAAGTAATTAATTATTTCTGATTTCTGAATTATGATTTATGTCTAGCTTTATAGTCATAGTCGCATGATAAGTCTGCTGAATCATAAATTATAAATCATAAATCATAAATCAAAAAGAATTATGGAACATTTATTAAGTTTATTCGTCCGCTCTATCTTTGTGGACAACATGATATTCGCATTCTTCTTGGGTATGTGTTCATACCTGGCTGTTTCGAAGAATGTGAAGACTGCCGTAGGACTGGGTATCGCCGTGACTTTCGTGTTGCTGGTGACGCTTCCGGTCAACTACCTGTTGCAAACTAAGGTGCTGGCTGCCAATGCTATCATTGAAGGTGTCGACCTTAGCTTCTTGAGTTTTATTCTTTTCATTGCCGTAATTGCCGGTATCGTGCAATTGGTGGAGATGGTGGTAGAACGCTTCACTCCGTCACTGTACGCTTCGCTGGGTATCTTCCTGCCGTTGATTGCTGTTAACTGTGCGATCATGGGTGCCTCTCTGTTTATGCAACAACGTATCAATCTGGGTCCGAGTGATCCGAAATACATTGGTGATATTTGGGATGCCCTTTCTTATGCATTAGGCTCTGGTATCGGTTGGTTGCTGGCTATCGTAGGTCTGGCTGCTATCCGCGAGAAAATGGCTTACTCTGACGTACCTGCTCCATTGAAGGGCTTGGGTATCACATTTATCACAGTAGGTCTGATGGCAATCGCATTTATGTGTTTCTCTGGTTTGAACATCTAAAAAGAAAGGAATAAGACAATGGATATGAATTTAATATTAGCGAGCATTGGGGTATTCCTTGTGGTTATTCTGTTGCTTGTTGTAATCTTGTTGGTTGCTAAGAATTTCCTGGTACCATCAGGAAACGTAAAACTGACAATCAACGGCGAAAAGGAATTGGAAGTGGCTTCCGGTTCTACTTTGTTGAATACGCTGTCTGTAAATGGGATATTCCTGTCATCTGCTTGTGGTGGTAAGGGATCTTGCGGACAGTGCAAATGCCAAGTACTCGAAGGAGGCGGCGAAATCCTGCCTTCTGAGGTTCCTCACTTCAGTCGCAAACAGCAGCAAGACCACTGGCGTCTGGGCTGTCAGGTGAAAGTGAAAGGTGATATGTCAATCAAGATTGACGAATCTGTACTTGGCGTGAAAGAGTGGGAGTGCGAAGTAATCTCCAACAAGAACGTGGCTACATTTATCAAAGAGTTCATCGTTGCTCTGCCTAAAGGCGAACACATGGACTTTATCCCGGGTTCTTACGCACAGATTAAGATTCCTAAATTCTCAATGGACTATGACAAGGACATTGATAAGAGCTTGATTGGTGATGAATATCTTCCTGCATGGGAGAAATTTGGTTTGCTGGGTCTGAAGTGTAAGAACGACGAGGAAACAATCCGTGCTTACTCTATGGCCAACTATCCTGCCGAAGGTGACCGTATCATGTTGACAGTACGTATCGCTACTCCGCCGTTCAAACCGAAAGAACAAGGTCCTGGATTTATGGACGTAATGCCGGGTATCGCTTCTTCTTATATCTTTACTCTTAAACCGGGTGACAAGGTAATAATGAGCGGTCCTTACGGAGACTTCCACCCAATCTTCGATTCTAAGAAGGAAATGATGTGGATTGGTGGTGGTGCCGGTATGGCTCCGTTGCGTGCCCAAATCATGCACATGACGAAGACGTTGAAGACTACGGATCGTAAGATGTCTTACTTCTATGGCGCCCGTGCCTTGAACGAAGTATTCTATCTGGAAGATTTCCTGGAAATCGAAAAGGAATTCCCGAACTTCACATTCCATCTGGCACTCGACCGTCCGGATCCGGCAGCCGATGCGGCAGGTGTGAAGTACACGGCAGGTTTCGTTCATCAGGTAATCTACGACACATATCTGAAGGATCACGAGGCTCCGGAAGATATCGAATACTACATGTGTGGTCCGGGCCCGATGTCAAAGGCCGTGGAAAATATGCTGGATAACTTGGGTGTACCTCGTGAGATGTTGCACTTCGATGATTTCGGTGGATAAAATAGGATTTCTATATCTGCAGATAGAAGGCGGGGGTTAAGATCCTCGCCTTTTTATTTTGGCCTTGAAACTCCTCTTTACGAAGATATACTTCAAATGCTATAGGATATATACTGCATGTGTCATAGGATATATACTTCATTAACGAAATAAGTCGTACTTCTATGTCGGCACATTAAAAATGTAATTATTTTGAAATAATATGCAGCGTTTATCGTTTTATAAGCATCTAAGCTTATATAGTCATAAAAACAAGTTAGACATGAAGCCATTGATTTTATCTTTTTTTGCGGTTTTATTAGGATACTCATTCTTTTTCGATAAAGATGATGAAATAAAATTGCGTAATGTTGACCAGATATCGTTGGAATCTAATTCTACGATGCCTGAGAGGGGTGATTCTGTCACTTTGTATGCGAAAAGGCTCCCTAATACTCCGGAATATATTTTACGAATCGCAAAACCGGAGGATTATCTCTTTACGAAATAAAATTTTCGTGTTAAAATATTTGTTTATTTGACGAATATTGCTATGTTTGTGCCCATGTAACTTTTAATGCGTGGGATATGGATTTGAAATCTACTCAATATATAGAAAAAACAGGAAGTGTCGCAAAGGCATTCCTGTTTCTTTTTCTTCTCTTTCTATCAAGCATATATAATCTGTTTAAGTTTGCCAGCCTTGAAAATGAGGAGGTAGAAGTATCAGATATGGTGCTACCTTCTAAGACTTCCGGTGATGTCGAGTATATAGAACAAGATGACTTATCTGCAAATTGTAAATTCCTAATAGATAGAACTACTCACTGGTTGGGCTGAGTAAGCCCTTATCTGATCCGTGCGAGTGCATAGAAGGATAAGGGGGAGTTATTTTAGATAATTAAACGGTTTTCTCCAATAGATTGTATTCCGGTATATCTTCGAGGAAAGCATACGCCTGTTTCTCATAGTCAATTTTGCAACAAAAATGACGGATGCCGTTGCTTACGGTTAAGTATTTTACGTGTAAGACCATGTTATAACGTACGATTTGATCGAATACTGCGCTTGTTATCTCGATGTGTGGAGCTTTATATTCAATAATCATTAGAGGTGCTAGAAACCGATTGTATGCAACGGTATCGCATCGTTTGGATGTTCCGTTTAGTTTTACCGCTACTTCATTCGCTAAAAGTTCTTGAGGATAGCTTTTTTCCGTGACCAAATAGTTCACGAAATGTTGTCGTACCCATTCCTCTGGCGTTAATGCGACAAATTTTCGGCGTACAGGATCCCAAATAGAAGGCTTTCCTGCTTTCTCCGTAACTTTGACTGAGAATTTTGGTAGATTTAATGGGAGCATTTGCTATATTTGCTATTTATATTCTAAACTAAAATGCACCTCAAAGGTAGTTATTTATGAGAACAAAACAAGAAATCGTAGAAAATTGGCTGCCTCGTTATACCGAGCGAAAGCTAGAAGACTTCACTAAGCACATATTACTCACTAACTTTACTAAATATGTCGAGATATTTGCGGATCATTTTAATGTCCCGATTTTGGGATTGAAAAGTTCGATGCCTAATGCCTCGGCAGAAGGGATTACCATTATCAATTTTGGGATGGGAAGTGCGAACGCTGCTACAATCATGGATTTATTGTCAGCAGTCATGCCCAAAGCGGTGCTTTTCCTCGGTAAATGTGGAGGATTAAAAAGAGCGAATGTATTAGGGGATTATGTATTGCCAATAGCGGCGATCCGAGGTGAGGGAACGTCGAATGAGTATTTACCACCTGAGGTACCTTCATTGCCCGCTTTTTCAATGCTTCGTGCCATTTCTTCCGCCATACGTGATCATGGAAAAGATTATTGGACAGGTACGATTTACACGACAAATCGCAGGGTTTGGGAATACGATAATGCTTTCAAGGAATATCTTCGTAGTACGCATGCCACTGGTATCGATATGGAAACCGCAACCTTGCTTACTGCCGGTTTCGCTAACCAAATACCTACGGGTGCATTGTTGATGATATCGGATAAACCGATGGAAGAAGATGGTGTAAAAACAGAAGCGAGTGACCGGAAGGTAACTCAACAATTTGTAGGAGAACAGGTAATGTTGGGAGTTGAAGCTCTTCAACAGATTTTGGATGGTAAGAAAACCATCCGTCATATCCGTTTTAGTTGGTAATAGCGAAACCTCATAATTTATGGCAAAAAAAGAAATTACTTTCGAGGAGATTTGTAGGGATATAACAGCAAGGAAGTTTCAGCCTGTTTATGTGTTAATGGGCGAAGAGCCTTTCTTCATCGATCAAATAACAGATTTGTTATTAAAAAGCGTATTAGAGGAATCTGAGAGAGATTTCAATCAGATTATTCTATACGGCGCAGATACAGATGCTATTTCTATTATCAATGCGGCACGTCGTTTTCCGATGATGTCCGAATATCAATTGATCGTTGTTCGAGAGGCTCAATTAGTGAGAGATATAGAGTTGCTGAGCAGTTATGTGAAGAATCCTTTGTCATCAACTATTTTGGTCATAAATTACAAATATAAGACTTTAGATCGCCGTCGTGCGTTAGCGGCCGCAACCGATAAAAACGGTATTTTATATGAGTCAAAAAAGATCCCGGATTATAAAATGCCGAGTTTTATCACCTCTTTGATGCAACAGCGTTCTATCGGTATCGATCCAAAAGCCGCTCAAATGCTCTCAGATTTCCTTGGAAACGATTTAAACCGTCTCAATAAGGAATTAGATAAGCTGGCAATTATCTTGGCTGAAAAGGCCTCAAAACGCATCACACCGGAATTGATCGAGCAAAATATAGGGATTAGTAAAGAATACAATAACTTTGAGCTGATAAAGGCACTTGCCATGAAGGATATATTAAAGGCTAACCGGATCGCTCAGTATTTTGAGAAAAACCCTAAAAGTAATCCGATACAGATGACACTTCCTGTATTATTTAACTATTTTTCAAACTTGCTGATTTGTTATTATTCAAAGGATCGATCGGAATCAGGATTGATGACCGCACTTGGTTTACGGGGAACTTATCAAGTAAAGGACTATCTTTTGGGGATGAAAAATTATCCAGCGATGAAAGTTTTTAATTTGATCAGCGATATCCGAACGACTGACGCAAGATCTAAGGGAGTGGAAAACTCTTCAGCGACAGATGCAGATTTACTAAAAGAATTACTTTACAAAATTTTACATTAAACAGAAATCATAGACTTAGTGCAGGCAAAAGGGCCTTTTTTCCTAGAATGATGAAAAAGTCAAACTGGAAAAAGAGGCCTTTTTGTTTATTTATCAATTAATTACGCATATTTTATCTCTCTGAGATTTTAAAATTTATTCAATCACGTACTTCTTCCTCAAAAATTCCAAGAAATCCATACTTAAAGCTATAATCGGTATAGCCATAGATTGCCTTCATTATCCGTTAAAGGAAAAATAGACAAGTTGGCAGTAAAATAAATAGAGTAAAATTATATTGTATACAAATATAACCGAGGAATGGATGTTTACAATCATATATACAATAAAAGTATTTGAGTAGATTACAAATGTTGGTGGTTTTTGTAATCATTATATAGACGTTACAAATGTATCATGTTTACATTACTAATATAAATCATGGATTACTATATATTTCTTTATCCACGTAAGATTTGCTATAAATTATAAATAACCAGTTTTTTATATAGAAATATTGATTGTTTACATTAACTAAACATGTTTTTTCGTCTACAAACGTATAAAAACCCCCTAACTATACATTATATGTATTATTATATTTACATATAGATCAGATATATATGCTATTTTTCTAAAGTTTTTCTAAATACTCTATACCTCCTTCTTGAACACGGTTTACAGTTCTACCCATCACATATGTATCGGTGTGACACATATGTATCAATTTAGTTTTATAAAAATAAATTGCACAAATGGAAATATTGATTTATCTTTGTATCCAGTTTACTTTATGGACATTTATCTTAGTAAACGGTCATAATGGCAGTATTCTAGTAAGAATTTAAGATATATATGAATATGAGAGATCGTATTTTAAAAATAATGGAACGTGAAGGACTTACCCCTTCTAAATTTGCCGAATCGATCGGTATACAGCGTTCGGCAATGTCACATATTATATCTGGGAGAAATAATCCGAGTTTGGATGTTCTGCTAAAAATACTGGAACGGTTCACTTATGTTGATTCTGACTGGCTATTGTTTGGCAAAGGCGAAATGATCCGAGAACATGTGTTAACTGAACCTAATTTGTTTACAAATATGCTTGAAAATCGTCCCAATGTACAAGTTGTTGCCGAAAATCGCAAGGAAATTGGAGTTGAGACACCTGTAAACATCCAGAAACAACCTGTTGTAGAGCAAGTTATATGCCAAGAAAAGCCTTCTAAAAATGTTAGTAAAATAATGATATTTTACTCCGACAATACGTTTGATACTTTCGTCCCTGAAAAAAACAAGAAAGACTAAGGTAAACTGTTCGGTATATACGTTATATTCATGTATCTTTGCGGATAAATTGAGTAATCGTGTATATGAAGAAGTACATCTTAGACATGAAGGTAACTGAAAACTGTCACCTTCATAAAAATTATTGCCTGCTAAAGTTAACCTCGGATGGGAATCTTCCAGAGATGCTTCCCGGACAATTTGTAGAGGTTCATGTAGAAAACTCTCCTACAACATTCTTACGTCGTCCGATTTCTGTCAACTATGTAGATAAGTCTAAAAATGAGTTGTGGTTATTGATTCAACTTGTTGGTGATGGCACGAGAAAAATGGCAGAATTCCGTCCCGGTGATATTGTAAACATAATGCTACCACTGGGTAATAGTTTTACAATTCCTTCCAAGGAACAGGAGAACAAAAGACTTTTGCTGATTGGTGGTGGTGTTGGAACCGCTCCGATGTTATATCTAGGAGCTTGTTTAAAAGAAGCCGGTTTTGAGCCTACTTTTCTACTTGGGGCTCGTTCTAAGGATGATGTATTGCAATTAGATGAATTCCAGAGATTTGGTAAGGTTTATATCACAACCGAAGATGGTTCGCTAGGCGAGAAAGGGTATGTGACTAACCATACGATCCTTAAAGAGGTTCGATTTGACCAGATTTATACTTGTGGTCCTAAACCAATGATGGTGGCGGTAGCGAAATACGCAGGTGCGGAAGCTATTTCTTGCGAGGTTTCTCTTGAGAACACGATGGCTTGTGGCATAGGTGCTTGTTTGTGCTGCGTAGAGAAAAACAAGGAAGGTCATAATGTGTGTGTATGTACAGAAGGTCCCGTATTTAATATTGAGAAATTGTCATGGCTGAATTAAATGTAAACATTGGGAATTTACCGTTGAAAAATCCGGTAATGACAGCATCCGGCACGTTCGGATATGGTATAGAATATGCTGATTTCATGGATATTTCACGTTTGGGGGGTATTTTCGTGAAAGGTACCACTATCCAACCTCGTGAAGGTAATGATTATCCAAGAATGGCGGAGACTCCTTCCGGAATGTTGAATGCCGTGGGGCTTCAGAATAAGGGCGCCGATTATTTCGCTGAGCATATTTATCCGAAGATCAAGGACATCAATACGAATATGATCGTAAACGTGAGTGGGTCTTCGGTTGAAACGTATGTCGAGTGTGCGGAAAAGATCGCAGAGTTGGATAGGATTCCCGCTATCGAACTGAACATTTCTTGTCCGAACGTAAAGCAAGGTGGTATGGCTTTCGGCGTTACTACGTGTGGTGCGGGAGAGGTTGTTAAGGCTGTTCGTAGGGTTTATCCAAAGATACTTATTGTAAAACTTTCTCCTAATGTAACTGATATTACGGAGATCGCTAAAGCTGTTGAAGCGGAGGGTGCGGATTCTGTTTCGTTAATTAATACGATGCTTGGAATGGCCATCGACGCAGAGAAACGTAAACCTATATTATCTACAATAACTGGAGGTCTTTCCGGGCCTTGCGTAAAACCTGTAGCTCTACGTATGGTATGGCAAACGTATCATGCGGTAAAGATTCCAATTATAGGTTTGGGAGGTATTTCAAATTGGAAAGATGCCGTGGAGTTCATGTTAGCTGGGGCTAGTGCTATCCAGATCGGAACTTATAACTTTGTAGATCCAACTGTTTCTATCAAGGTTATTGATGGATTGAATGACTATTGTGACCGACATGGTTTTAAATCAGTAAAAGAGTTGATCGGAGCATTGGATATTCAGAGATAATCTAAGTTCATTTATAGACTTTATTTCCATTTTTTCAATAATAAAAAAGGATGTGTTCGCTTACGCAAAAAGAACACATCCTTTCTTTTTATTATGAAAAATTATTCGATCTCTAATACGGCCGGACAATGATCAGAATGTACGGCATCGTTTAATATATAAGCGGCTTTAACTTTCGGCTTCATATTGTCGCTAACCATACAATAATCAATACGCCATCCTTTATTTTTAAATCTGGAATTGAAGCGATAACTCCACCATGTATATTCTTGCTTATCCGGGTTCAAGAAGCGAAATGTATCCGTAAAACCTGCGGATAAGAAGCGAGTCATCCATTCCCGTTCTTCCGGAAGGAAACCACTGTTCTTTGCGTTCCTGATCGGATCATGAATATCTATCGGCTCGTGGCAAATGTTGTAATCGCCACAGAGAATTAAGTTCGGACGGGATTTCTGTAACTCAACGACATATTTCTGGAAATCTTCCAGCCATATCATCTTAAAATCCTGCCGTTCATCCCCACTAGTCCCGGAAGGATGATAGACACTTACGATCGATACATCCCCGAAATCAGCACGGAGGAAACGTCCCTCATTATCATACTTCTCGATCCCCATTCCATACTCGATATGATCCGGTTCCTGTTTCGTAAGAATGGCCACGCCACTATATCCCTTCTTTTGGGCACTAAACAAATAAGACTTATATCCTAAAGTCTCGAATGTTTCTGACGGGAACTGGTCTGGTTGCAACTTTGTCTCTTGGATACATAACACGTCCGGCTGTTCTTGAGCCAACCATTCGGGCAAGCCTTTACCTACGGCAGCCCTTAATCCATTTGTATTGTACGTTATTATTTTCAATTTTTCTAAGTTTAGAGGTGAATGACTTTTATTCTGTCTCAAAGATACAACTTTTGACGATTTTACATTGTTTTCATTCCATAATCGGTACATAGAAATTTTCTATATTTGTATAACTTAGAATGAATGACAGACTATGCTGGAACATTTGAACGATATTTTAGAGAATACTCAGATAACGGCCTCGACCGCCGCCGTACGATTAGCTATCAGCTTCGTGCTTGGCGCTATTATCGGTGTAGAAAGACAATTTCGCCGTAGGGACGCTGGTATGCGGACCTTTACCTTGATCTGTATGGGATCTGCCGCCGCCATGTTGATATCTATCTGGATACCACAAACCTATCCGAATTTCTTGAATGGAGATCCGGGGCGTATCGCCGCCCAAGTCCTTACAGGTATTGGTTTCTTGGGAGCAGGAGCTATTATTCAAAGTCATGGAAGCGTGCATGGACTCACTACGGCGGCTTGTATTTGGGTAATGGCTGTAGTAGGTTTGGCCGCTGGTGCCGGTATGTTCTTGGCCGCTTCTATCACTACGGCATTTACCTTGTTCGTATTGGTTTCTTTAGAAAGGCTGGAGCGACGTATGTATTTGGATGGTGTTAATAAAATACTTACGATAAATTGCTCAACCTCGACTCCCGATCTTAAAGGTATCCGGAAAATCTTGGAAAATAGGAGCATATTTATCGTAAGTCTTTCTTATGAGCATAATTACGACAAGAATACGTCGACAATTACCTATAAAGTCAATGTGAAATCCAAGTCCTCTTACAGTGAGTTATTCACTGAGATTCGAAAACTTGGTTATATTTCACAAATACGTCTTCTAGCTTGACAATGCCGTTTATTCAAGTTCACCCTTTAGCATATGCCCGGCGATACGAGCCGCTTCCTTAACGTATTTACCGCAAGGACGTTTGGCATAATACTGTTGCGTGCGTGCGGAAGGAGCGGGATTCGTCGATGTCTCTTCCGGAGGAAGAAGGCTACGGCAAATGATCGTCCCATGCTTCTCCTTGAATAAAGCCGCCATTTTTTGTACCATGCCATAGTTGCGGGCACGCGCCTCTTGATCTAGCGGATCAAATACCGGATACTTAAATCCGGCTAACATCGCCATTGCGTTTACGGTACCACAAACCTCACGCATGCGTCCGACACCTCCTCCAAAAGATACAGACATCTTTTTCGCCAGCTCTAAATCCAACTCGAAGACATCCGAATAAGCGAGGAATACAGATTGAGCGCAATTATATCCGGACTCGAAGTTGTGGACCGCTTGGTTCACACGCTCCTCTATATCAAAGGATTTCATAGTCAACACAAGCTCTGTCCGCCTTTACCGGGCCAATAATTCCTTTAGCGACCGCTACATGTTCCGGATGATTAGCGTACGTATTTACATCTTCCAAGGTAGGCAATTCAGTAGTTAAAATAATATCCCAAGTCTCCGCCGGATTACAATTAAAATCTACACGGATCATTTTCAATACGTCTATCTTATTGATTAAGGCTTCCAGTTTATCCTTAATTTCTTGCATTTTGGCTTGCTTCTCAGCCGGAGTTTGAAACTCCTTCAACTTAAACATTACAATATGTCTGATCATAATCGCTATACATTAATTATATATATTACATCTGTTCATCCAAATACGAATCCTTGTATCCAAGGAAATATAAGATACCATCGAGGCCAATCGTAGAGATAGATTGCTTGGCAGTCGCCTTTACCTTTGGTTTGGCATGGAAGGCGATACCTAGACCGGCGATACTAATCATCGGCAAGTCGTTCGCCCCGTCGCCAACCGCTACGGTCTGGCGAATATCCACGTTCTCCACTTGTGCGATCAGGCGTAGTAATTCCGCTTTCCGCTTCCCATCTACGATATCGCCCACATGATTACCCGTTAGCTTGCCATTCTCGATCTCAAGCTCGTTGGCGTATACATAGTCGATATTATATTTTTGTTTAAGGAAATTACCGAAATAAGTGAAACCTCCGGAAAGTTTCCCTATAGCTTCAATAATCTCGTTTACCTTTGCATTAAGTGAAACCTCCGGAAAGGATAGCGATCTTGAAGCCCACCTTTTTCAAGATACGCATCAAACGGTCTACACCTTCTGTGATCGGTAGATTCTCGGCGATCTCCTGCATCACGGATACGTCCAACCCCTTTAATAAGGCACAACGCTGGCGGAAGCTCTCGCAGAAATCGATCTCTCCACGCATGGCTGCCTCTGTAATCGCTTTTACTTGATCGCCAACTCCGGCACGTATCGCCAACTCGTCGATAACCTCCGTCTCTATCAAGGTAGAGTCCATATCGAAACAAATCAGACGGCGCATACGGCGATACATGCTATCCTCTTGGAAAGAGATATCCATCTCAAGCTCCGTGGAAAGTTTCATGAACTCCGCTTTCATGCACTCCTTGTTTTTCGGGGTACCACGTACGGAAAACTCCACGCTCGCCTTGGGAGTACGGGCATTCTCGTCCAACGGGATACGTCCCGTGAGCCGCTTGATATCATCAATATTCATATCTTGCTCCGCTACGATCCGGGAAACACCCGCGATTTGCTTGGCCGTAAGCTTTCGGCTTAATATCGTGATGATATATCGGTTCTTGCCCTGCATACCTACCCATTTACTATATTCTTGCTCTGTAATGGGATTGAAACGGATATTGACGTCTAATTCGTAACTCTTGAACAGTAGTTCTTTCAATATATCGCCGGAATTTCCTTCCGTGCTTTGAAACAAGATACCCAATGATAAATGGTTATGGATATCCGCTTGACCGATATCGAGGATAACAGCGTTGTTCTTGGCTAGAATCTCCGTAAGAGCCGCCGTTACACCCGGACGATCCGCTCCATTGATATTTATCAGTATTATTTCGTCGTTTTGTGCCATATTTGTCATTCTATTAGGCAAAAGTACGTAAGAATTATCGAAAAAGAGTATATTATATTAAACATTTTTGCTTATATTTGTTTTATCGTATTAACGACAAAATGTTTAATGAGAACCTGGCAACCTTAAAAAGTCCTGACCGGCAGGCGAAATGTATGAGAATCCAATTTGAAATCAAGGAAAAGTTGCCCGACATTATTTCTGAAATACTTCATTCAGATAAGTGGCTGACTTTAGTGAGAGATGAGAATCATGGATTGCGACGTGTGACGATTAAAGATCCCTACTTTGATTCAGAGGCATGCGTCGATATCTGGGAGCATGAGATTCATGTAACGACAGCTTGGTCTAACTACACCTATCGAATCTATCAAAAAGGTAATTCTGTTTGGTGCGAATACATTGGCGCTTATAGAGGATTGCTGGAACAAAACCTTTTGCCGACGATGACTCCGAAAGAAAATATTCTGGATTCGGAAGTATTGAACAGTTCTTTGTTTGGTGACAGAAAGGAGACCTTGAGAAATTACAGCGCGGAAAACCTTAAGCTGAAGAATTTTAGGCGGGATAATTTCGCCGCGGAATATCAACTGGCTTCTCCGCAAGACCATCCTAAGATCGTATATGATGAGTTTATTAAAGAAGGGGTTCCAATTCCCCCTCCTGAAGATAGAAAAGAAAAGTCCGGTAATTAATACCGGACTTTTTTTATTTGAGGATCATCGCATGATACCCGAATCCTCGTCACTATTCCAAAGTTTCTTATTGGCCTCCTTGAACTTGCGGCCGAAGTCAAAATTCCAAGAGAAGGTTAGCATCAACATTCGGCTGAAGTCGTTCGCGTACATGTTCGTACGGCTGGGAGCGTAAGCGTTCCGATTTTCCTCTACCCGTTTGTACTGGCTGGAGAAAGGCATCATCAATCCGGCTCCAACGGCGAATTTACCTTGATTGTACCGGAACATAAACATATGGATATTCTCGCCGCCATGCAATAATTCGCCGACAAACGTATTATAGCTACTTTGTATCTGGAACATAGCCATGAATTTCTTGTACATAGCCATGACGGAAGCCCGGTAATACCAATTGTTATAGGTATGCGAGTAACTATTTCCTTCGCTGATATAACGATTGACTCCACCTGTCACGGATAGGCTTATGATCCGCTTGATGATAGGGCCGACACGTAATGTCAAGTCACCGCTTAGTTTCTGCCATCCTTTTTGGTTATCGGTAATGCGAATGAACTTATTATTTTCTCGTATCACTTCCTCCATGATCTGGTCCGGGCTATTACTGTAATAAAAGTTTAAGTCTCCGGTGAATATTCCTTTTTTATATAGATAATTGGCTTGCATGTCATAACTCTTATAGGGTTTCAGATAAGGATTTCCCCGGCGTATCTGTAGCGTATCGATATATTGCTCGATGGCGCTTAGTTCCGATAGGCTAGGTGAGACATTATTTACGCTACCGTTTACCCGGAAATACATATTATCCGTAAAGTTATATTGTAAGGATACCTTTGGGCGGAACGTATAATATTGATAATCTTCCTCGCCTTCTTGCTTGAACCATGAGCGGGAGACACCTATTCCGGCGGTATAATTCAACTTCTTGACACGTCCGCTGAATTCCGTATAGAGATACGTCTCCGACTGTTTCATCTTGGTTCGTCCTCCAACCGTTCCGCTGTAGGTGTTATCCGTCCACGATTGGGTGTGTTTCAATCCTCCTCCCAATCGACCGGCCTCGAATTGCCGTTCGTAGATTCCCTCGCCGATGATGGAATATTTGTCTCCGTCCACGTTCGACAAGATATCCGATAAGAGGATATCGTTTTTCCATTCTTGATACATTTGGTTTGCGTTCGTATGTATGTACGTACCTACCATATTAAGTATCAATGTCTGCTTATGTGGTAAGGAGCGTTGGTAATAAAGGTCGAGGGAAGGACGTTTGGTAGAGTTGCTATTTGGATTCCAAGCGTATGTCTTATCCTCGGGATTATTGTTGGTATACAGGTTCTTGCCGCCACCTTTATCCTCGTCTGATAAGAAATAGCGTAGCGTGGCATTGAAATAATAATGGTCGTTATCTACCAGATTATAATTAAGAGAGAGGTTATGAGAGGTCTCGGACATTCCTCTTGGCAGACCTTCCGAGGTACGTTCCATCGTCTCGCCACTCTCAAAGCGGAAGGTCTCGACTCCTTCCGTCCAGATATGATACGGATTCCGGTAGCGGACGGCGTATTGCAATCCGAACTCCGATTTCTTATGATTGAACTTCGTCGATACCTGATCGTCTCCAAAAGAGGTGGTCGGCGAATTACTAAGATCCAGATTGACAGAACCTCCGCTAGTTTCCCTCTGGACAATGTAGTCGAGTACGACAGAGGCGTTACCGTAACGTAAGCCCGGATTATCATGATATTCTATCCGGATTACCTCCTGTGGCGATAAACCCCGGATATCGGACAGCTCTACCTTGATACCGTTGATACAGAATTGAATCGTCCCTTCATTCGATAGCGATACGCTATTCCGGATCGGGTCCACTTCCAAACGGGGAAGCATCAAGGCGTTCAATAGATTGATGCCATTGCTGGAGGCCGCTTTTTGCTCGGAGGTAGGGAATGCGATCTTACGGTCCGCCGTATTACGGATAGCGGAAGCGTTGACCGTGACTTCATCTAAGGATATAGAAGCGGATGCCAATGAGATCGTACCGAGATCTATATTCTGGGAAAGTCCCAGCACGGAGACTACCGAAGTCTTGTAACCTATGGAGGAAACAGATACTTGATAATCTCCGGCCTTGACTTTCTCGATCCGGAAAAGTCCTTTACTATCCGTCGTCGTCCCTGTGATGAATGCGGAATCGGCTGTTTGAAGCGTGATATTCGCGAACTCAAGAGGAGACTTGTCGGATAGATCGATGACTTTCCCCCGGATCTGTAATTGTTGTGCCCGAATACCCCAAGAAAAGGATATAAGAAGGGCTGCCATAATGATTTGTTTCATTATAGTACGATTTAATGATTAAGAAATAATGTGTGTATGTGCTTGTTACTTAGTCCAAATCTCTTCTCCGTTCAGACGGATCTTCTGGATATTGTTGATACGGATATGCAACGTGACTGCCGTAAATCCGGAAAATACCGGAACGCCCACCATGCCAAGCAACATATAAATCAGGTAACTCACCGTGCAGGCTTTCATTCCCAGCACATATGCTGCCAGATAAATGGCAAGATTTGTAAAGGAAATCGGAACCGGGCTGAATGGAAGCGGAATCGAGAACGGTCCCAGAATACAGGTTACCGCCGTCATCACGCCAATCAGCGCCATCCGTTTGGTTGTAAAGTAAGGTTTGTGCTCCACTTCTGCGGAAAGTGTTTTACTCATGATATGGATACTCCTTTTTTATAATGTGAATCCCATCGCCGCCAGCATTTCCTGGTCCTCGCTGATGCGGTTTCCGGAGGTTGTCAGCATATCTCCGGTGATGGCTGCGTTTGCGCCGGAGCGGAATGCCCGTTCGCCGGAATGTTCCATTGAATTTCGTCCTGCTGCCAGACGGCCCATCGCAGTCGGATTGATATAGCGGAAAATAGCAATCGTCCGCAGGATCTCATTCTCCGAAAGCGCTGCCTGATGTTCCAGCGGCGTGCCCGGAATCGGACGCAGGATATTGATCGGAATTGACTTGATTCCAAGCTCGCTCAGCGTGATTGCCATGTCGATCCGGTCTTCCCAGGTTTCTCCCATGCCGATGATACCGCCGGAACAAACGGAAAGTCCCGCCGCCTGCGCACGCCGGATGACCTCCAGCTTGTCCTCAAATGTATGTGTGGTACAGATATTCGGGAAATTTCTCCGGGAAGTCTCAATATTAGCATGATACCGTCCCACGCCCGCCTCTTTCAAACGGTTGAAATCTTCCTGTGACAGAAGTCCGTGGGAGGCGCAGAGCTCTACCTTACATTCCTTCTTCATAGCAGAATAGCCGATGAGAACGGTCCACACATAGGCGCAGGTCTTGGGGATCATCAGCATCCCGATCATGGGGATGGCATTGGCCCAAAGAACAACGGGAATGTAGAAACCGAAGCTCAGCACGATGGTCAGCCACATCCAGCGGAAAGCCTTGTCGTTGTTCTGCTTGGCGCTGCGGTAGAACAGCACGATGATCAGCAGACCCAGCAGGGCAAAGGGCACATTGCGCAGGATGCCCCATGCCAGCGGGTTCTTGATCGTTCATTTGTTCCATTATAGGAAATCTCCGATT
>OGZC01000586.1_pt1 | contig 20973 bp, 10 predicted proteins | sample 1576751 | NCBI WGS metagenome assembly OGZC01 (sample SAMEA3541486, study PRJEB24748) | human gut metagenome | biome: human gut; feature: human-associated habitat; material: faeces | place: China | collected 2012
GAATGGACAACACGCGTGGAAATTCTTGCCCTGCTTTTTCAGCTTCACACGGGCACCCGCATAGGCGATGTTTTCGAGGCATTTGCGGTTTACGGCCGTATAATTCACCCGTTCGAAGAAATCGTATATGTCCTTGAATTTGCCGTTCTTGTTCCGCTCCGCGACGATGCTCTCCACAGCCGCCTCGCCGACGCCTTTCACCGCAGCCAGGCCGAACCGCACGTCGCCCGCCTTGTTCGAGGAGAAGTTGTTGAGCGATTCGTTGATGTCGGGCCCAAGCACCCGGATACCCATGCGCTTGCACTCGTTCATGTAGAGCGTAATCTGCTTGATGTCCGAAAGGTTGCGGCTGAGCAGCGCGGCCATGAATTCGGAAGGGTAGTGCGCTTTCAGATAGCCCGTCTGATAGGCAATGTAGGCGTAGCAGGTCGAGTGCGACTTGTTGAAGGCATACGATGCGAACGCTTCCCAGTCGCCCCAGATCTTTTCGCAAATTTTGGCGTCGTGCCCGCGCTTGCTGCATCCTTCGATGAACTTGGGCTTCATCTTGTCCAGTACCGCACGCTGTTTTTTACCCATCGCTTTGCGGAGCGTATCGGCTTCGCCGCCGGTAAACCCGGCAAGCTTCTGCGAGAGCAGCATGACCTGCTCCTGATAAACCGTGATGCCGTAGGTGTCGCTCAGGTACTCCTCCATATCGGCGATGTCGTACGTCACCGGCTCCAGTCCGTGCTTGCGGGCGATGAAGTTGGGAATATACTCCATCGGTCCCGGGCGGTAGAGGGCGTTCATGGCGATCAGGTCCTCGAAACGGTTGGGTTTCAGGTTGCGCAGATGTTTTTTCATACCGGGGGACTCGAACTGGAACAGGCCGGTCGTATCGCCGCGGCTGAAAACCTCGTAGGTCGGGGCGTCGTCCAGCGGAATGTTGTCGATATCTACGTCGATGCCGTGCACGTTTTTGACGTTGGTTACGGCATCCTTGATGATCGAGAGGGTGCGCAGTCCCAGGAAGTCCATTTTGATCAGGCCGACGCTCTCGACCTCTTTGCCCTCGAACTCCACGACGTTCAGATCGGCGTCCTTGGCGATAGCCATCGGAGCGAAATTCTCCAGGTCGTCCTGCCCGATGATTACACCGCAGGCATGCACACCGGTCTGCCGAATCGAGCCTTCGAGCTTTTCGGCGTATTTGAGCGTATTGCGGATCAACTGGTTCGGGGATTCCCGTTCGGCGGCCAGTTCCGGCGACTCCTTGTAGCAGAAGTCGAAAGGCGTTTCTCCGGCCTTCTTGTCGGGCGTAACCTTGTCGGGTACCAGTTTAGCCAGCCGGTCGCTCTCCGAGAGGGCCAGCTTCTGCACGCGGGCCACGTCGCGGATCGCCAGCTTGGGCGCCATCGTACCGAACGTCACGATCTGGGCCACGCGTTTCTGCCCGTACTTGTGCACGCAGTAATGCAGCACGTCGTCGCGGCCGTCCTCGTCGAAATCGACATCGACATCCGGCAGGGAGATACGCTCGGGATTCAGGAAGCGCTCGAACAGCAGGTCGTATTTCAGCGGATCTATGTTGGTAATTTTCAGACAGTAGGCCACAACCGATCCGGCTGCCGAACCACGGCCCGGTCCGACCGACACGCCCATTTCGCGAGCCGCGCGGATATAGTCCCATACGATGAGGAAGTAACCCGGGAATCCCATCCATTCGATCGTACTCAATTCGTACCGGATGCGTTTCTCGACCTCTTCGCTCAATTCGGCGCCATAGCGCAGGTGGGCTCCTTTGTAGGTCAGGTCTTTCAGGTAGCAGAACTGTTTGGCCGTCATCAACTTTTCGCTGCGCTCCTTGCTCTCCTCCGCCCAGGCATCGAGTTCTTCGACGCTGTGGCAGGCATCGATTCGCGCCAGCTCTTCCTGATCTTCGATCTTCTTGACGAGCGATTCGCGCAACTCCTCGAAAGGCATGTGGAACTCCGGCGGCGGAGGGAAGTTGGGCATCAGAGGCGCATGGGTGAGTTTGTACTCCTCGACCTTGTCGGCGATCTCGAGCGTGGTGGCGAGTGCTTCGGGATGGTCGGGGAAGAGCTGCGCCATCTCTTCGGGCGATTTCAGATACTCCTGGAACGTATAGCGCATCCGATTGGGATCGTCCAGGTCGCGGCCGGTATTGAGGCAGATCAGATGATCGTGCGCCACGGCGTCTTCGGCCAGAATGAAATGCACGTCGTTCGAGCAGATGTATTTGACTCCGCATTTGGCCGACAGCTCCAGCAGGGCCTTATTGACCAGCAACTGATTCTCGTACACGTCGGCGTCCTTGCGCGGATCGCCCGACGGATGGAGCTGCAACTCCAGGTAATAGTCGTCCCCGAAGATGCTTTTGAACCAGCGCACGACCTGTTCAGCCTCCTCCATGTCGTTGCGCATGATGGCCTGGGGAACTTCGCCGCCCAGACATGCCGAGCAGCAGATCAATCCCTCGTGGTATTGTTCCAGCAGTTTCTTGTCGATACGGGGCTTGTAATAGAATCCTTCGGTAAAGGAGTAGGATACGATCTTGCAGAGATTGTGGTAACCCGTGAGGTTCTTGGCCAGCAGAATCAGGTGATCGCCCGCCTTCTCGTCCTTGTCCTTTTCGAAGCGGTTGCGCACGACGTAGGTTTCGCACCCCAAAATAGGCTTGATGCCCGCATCGGTGGCGACGTCGTGGAAGTTCTTGACGCCGTACATATTGCCGTGGTCGGTAATGGCCAGAGCCTTCATACCGAGGGCTTTGGCTCGTTTGATGAGCGGCGATATGGCCGCTGCGCCGTCCAAGATGGAATATTGCGTATGTACGTGTAAATGGACGAAATCCGGCATAATTCGAAAATTTATGGTTTTGGGCCGTCCTTTGCGAAGGTACGGAAAAGTCGCGGGCAGAAGCAAATTTATCTGCGTCTTGCCGATGCTTAAGGCGAAGTCAAAGGTAATGAAAAAATATGAAAGAATTTCCGTATTTCCAAGTAAAAATTGCCCGAACGATTCTACGTTGTTGAAAATGACGGGATAGGAAATATGTGGCAAAAATCTTGCAGCATTCCGAAAAAAAACGTATCTTGTTGATAGCCGGATTTATCCGGTCCTGCATCGCCCGTTTTCGCCGGGTACGAACGGAGTTCGGAACCGGGAGCACGGAAGTTCGAAGAACCGAAAAACGACGGGATGCAAAGATTTAATAAAAAATGTGGACCTCGTTGGAAATACGGTACTCCGAGTACCCGCATTTTAGGAAAGGTCTGAATTTTAATGCGGCCAGAGGATGCGAATAAATGTCCTTCGGATTCGATGCTGCGATTGTCAAACTGTTACATCGAAAGATATAATGGCCGAATAAATATATCACCTAAACAGCGATGATTATGAAAGATGAAAAATTAGTCGTGTTGAGAGAGTGGAACTCTGTCACCGAAGCCGAAATGGCCAAATCGATTCTGGACGGAGCCGGAATTTTTTCGACGATCCGCAACGAATATATGTCGGCGATCTATCCCATCGGCACGATGCCGGCACAGCTCGTGGTCAAGGAGGAAGATGCGAAGCGGGCTGCCGAATTGCTCGACAAAATGCCGTAATTTATTATTTTGCAGCTATTCAAGGAGTTCGGGAAGCTCTTAAAGAAGCCCCCGAATTCCTTATGAACGGCTCGGAACAACCTCTGTTGCTTGCGACTTTCGAACGGTTCGGAGAAGGGGCGAAACTGCGTACCGAAAACGTCGATTCATAGCTTCAGGTCCGGAGAACGAAGTCGTCGGAAATGAAACCGGCTTCGATAAGATCGGTCGAGCCGTGTCGGAGGATCCCTTATCGGTTCCATATGGCCCAGGCAGCTTCCGCCTGCCCTACGAGCATGTCGAGTCCGTTGCACGTGTGTGCTCCCCGTTGCGCTCCGTATTGCAGAAACAGCGTTTCGGCCGGGTTGTAGATCAGGTCGAAAAGATAGTGGGAGGGCGTGACGAAAGCGTACGGAATGCGGGGCGCCTCTTCGACATTCGGATGCATCCCGACTGGGGAGGCATTGATAATGAGCCGATGCGAACCGATTACTTCATCCGATACTTCGTCGTACGTATAATTTCCCGTTGCCGGATTCCGCGATACTAGATCGAACGGAATTTCCATCTGTGCCAATACATATTGCACGGCTTGCGACGCCCCGCCCGTGCCCAGTACCAATGCCCGTTCGGGACGCTCCCCGCCGAGAAATGTTTCGAGGGAGACGCGAAGTCCCGTCACATCCGTATTATAACCCGTCAGACGTCTGCCTTCACAGCGCACGCAATTGACGGCCCCGATCATCCGGGTTTCCGGCGAAAGATCGTCCAGATAGGGTATGATCTGTTGTTTATAGGGAATCGTGACATTGAATCCCCGCAGTTCGGGCTGCGCTTCCAGCAAAGCGGGCAACTCCTCGATCGTTTTCAATTCGTAAAGGTCGTACCGGCAATCCGCAATGCCTTCGCGTGCGAATTTATCGGCGAAATACCGGGCTGAAAACGAGTGTCCCAGCGGGTAGCCTATCAGACCGTAGCGTTTCATAAGGTTTTAGTTTTGGGGAGCGGAGATTTTTTGAGCGACCCGCTTGCCGATGAATTCGATGACATAGATCAGAAGAAATCCTGCCAGCGCCAGTGCTACGGCCTGCCACAAGTGGGCATCGGTCTGACCGATCGCCTCGAAATGTCCCGGTGTAATGTTTTGTTCCACCAACGGGTGAACGGCACCCTGGGCATCCGTATAAGTTTCCACGACCTCTTTCCAGGGCCAGACTTTATTGAGCGATCCGACCATGAAACCCATGAGCAGGGAGATCGTCAGGTCGTGATGCTTGCGCAGCAGCCACGAAAGCAGGTGCGAAAAACTGATGATACCGGCGACGGCTCCGACTGCGAAAAGCAGCAGGACACCCAGCCGGAATTCGCTGACAGCCTGTAAAATGTATTGGTATTTTCCCAGCAGCAGCAGGATGAAGGCGCCTGAAATTCCCGGAAGAATCATCGCGCAGATGGCAACAGCTCCCGAAAGCATGATAAACCACCAGTCGTTGGGCGTTTGCGTCGGGGAGGCGATCGTGATCCAGAATGCCAGCGCGGTGCCGACAAGCAGTCCCAGTAGCGAAGTGAGGTTCCACTTCCGAATATCCCGGGCGACGAAAGCCGCCGAAGCGACGATCAGTCCGAAAAAGAAGGACCAGATTTCGATCGGGTGATGCGCCAGCAGGTAAGTCATCAACCGTGCCAGCGAAAAGATGGCGATACCGATACCCTGCAGTACGGAGAAGAGGAAACTGCCGTTGATGTGGCGCCAGAATTTCCTGAATTCGAACCGGCCGAGCAATTTCAACGCAGTCGGATTAAAACTTTTGATCGACTCGATCAGTTCGCTGTAAATTCCCGAAATAAAGGCGATCGTCCCGCCCGATACTCCCGGGACAACATCCGCCATTCCCATTGCGCAGCCTTTCAGCGCCAACAGCACGTATCTGAACATAATCCGCTCTAATAAAAAGTTAGGCAATTCATCTTTCAATGTACCTTTTGACAATTCCGAGAGGTGTCTATTCGCTGTTCCCGGTTGTATCGGTAATGCTCCTGCCCACAGATCCCTTCCCGGAAAGGACTTAAGGCGCTTTACTCCCAAAGAGGTACACTAAAGTATATAATCACGAAAAGTTATCTCGTTCGTCGAAAACACGACGTTTCGCAAAAACGGCATTATAATAACATCGCATAGGTATTGCCGTTTCCGGCGATGTTTTGCTTGTGCAAAGATAGTATATGCGGGAAACATCGCAAGATTTTTTCGGGATAAAACCCTGAAAAAATCCATCCCGAACGAAGATTTAATAATTCGTTAATAATACCGTTCGAGGATTCCGCCTCCGACGACCCGTTCCCCTCGGTACAAAACGACGGGCTGCCCGGCGGCCGGGGCCCACGCGGGATCCTCCAGTTCGATCCGAATCCCCGAAGCGGCAGGGAAGACCGCTGCGTATCCCTCGGGGTTGCGGCCGATGCCCCGGATCACCGCACGGATATCGCGGGCACCGAATACCTCGTCGCTCTCTATCAGGCGACATTCCCCGACTTCCAGCGTACGATGCAACAACAGCTTCTCTTCTCCGGCTACGATCCGGTTTGCCGCCGTGTCGATAGCGACCACCGCCCAGCCCGGCGGCAGGTCGAGGCCCTTTTTCTGGCCGATGGTGTAGAGGGCCGCCCCGTCGTGCGTGCCGAGCCGATGTCCGGCAGAGTCGATGATGGGGCCGGGCCGGAGCGCTTCCGTTTTATCCCGGCTTCGCAGGAAGTCGCGGCACGGGCGTCCCTCGAGAAAACAGACGCCCATACTCTCCCGACGGTCGGCGAGTTCTTCGACGATATTTCGTTTGATGACCGTTCCCATCGGAGTCAGCACCCGATCGAGGATCTCCTGCGGCAAGTCCCACAGGTAGTAGGACTGGTCCTTGCGGTTGTCGGCCGCACGGGTGACGTATCGTTTGCCGCCTGCGGAGGTAATGCGGAAATAGTGTCCCGTAGCGATGTGGCGAATCCCCAGTGCGTCGGCCTCTGCCGCAAGGCAGGGCCATTTGATCCGACTGTTGCAGCGCGTGCACGGAGCCGGGGTACACCCCCGGAAGTAACTGTCGGTAAAATAGTCCACCACCTCCCGTTCGAACCGCTCCCGCACCGACCGCATTCGCCAAGGAATACCGAGTGCTCCGGCACGCAGACGCGCCTTTTCCAACAATGCGGAATCGCCTCTCATGTCGAGCGTCAGAGCCGTTACATGATATCCGGCCGCCTGCAACAATCCGACGGCGGCGAAGCTGTCTATTCCGCCGCTGAAACCCAACAATACCCGATTATCCTTCATAAACTCCTGCCAGTTGCTGTCCTGGCCGAAGTAATTATGCGAGCCTGACAGGAAGGCGTTCAATATCGGCAAGCTGCCATCGCTCATACGCCAGTTATCATCCGTTGCTCCTGTTATTGTGCCATTCGTCTGTGTGGAAAAGGTAAAGTTCCCCCACTGGTTCTTATCTGCTAACTTATCATAGTCAATGACCGTAGCTTTTTTTAGCACCTTTAGACCGGAAGTAGCTGATGTTAAATCAATATAACCATTATTCTCCTGCGGACGGATGTAATAAACATTAGCGTAATCAACAGGATTTTTATTTATAGTTCCTTTTTCATACACACCAACTATATCTCCTATATAGCCACCACCGTTAACATACATATTGCCCATCGTATAGGCGTTACTTATCTTCAACCTGCTTGTTGTTTTGTTGTTGTATCTGTAGGTAGCACCCACAATCCCGCCAACTTCGTTGTTACCTAAACCTTTAAAGGAACGTAAGGAGCCAAGGTTATAAGCATTGCTAATACTTAAATCAGCATTAGTACCGCTGCTCAGATTGCCACCGCTCAGATCTACAGAACCGACGATACCACCTACCTGGCTAGTCGCGCTATTCTTGTTATATACCGTAATATTACCAGTGTTGAAAACGTTTTTCAGATAACCACTGTACCAATAGCCGACAATACCACCAACAACGTTAAAGCCATTGTAAATATCACCATTGTTATAGCTTTTTTCAACAATGCCGCTCAAACGGCCGACGATGCCACCGACATGGCGTCCATACGTGTTGTAGGTGCTGTCGCCAATCGTACCCTTGTTATAGGTATCGTAAATGATAACACGTCCAATAGCCATTTCAGTACTTTCACCCAGGATGCCGCCCATATTAATTGGTGTAACACTGTATTCTGCCGCATCATGGCGCGTTGTCTTAATATCGCCAACATTATAGGAGGCAGCAATGCTGCCATTATAGGCCAAGCCGCCAATACCGCCGATGTTGGTATAACCCGTGACATTACCTGTATTATAGCTGCTGGAAACTACTGCACTGGCATAACCGCTTTTACCGGCAGCATCAGTACCATTACCCTTAATGATTGCCAGTCGCTGGTCATCAGTCAGAACCTTACCACTGCTATCCGTTATCTTCGGCAGGTCAAATTTACCGACAATGCCGCCGACATTGACAGCCTGTGACGTCAGCTTCGTTGTATCTGTAGCGGCATGTACATTGCCACGGTTGCCACTGGCTTGGATATGCACCGGCGCACCGTACAGATAGCCTGCTATACCGCCAATATTACCGGTGATATACTCTTCAATATGTGTTTTTTCTTTAGTAAAGCTGCCATCCTTTTTAATGCCGCCGGTAGCCATAATGTCGCCGCCATTATTAATAGCGTTCAGAATGCGATAATCCTTTTTCTGTTGATTATTTACATCTGTCGAACCAAAATAGCCGGCAATACCGCCTACGTTCATTGCACCGCGGATATTGCTTTCTACGTTATTGGCATTGGTGATATTGCTGTCCTCGGCACGGCCGACAATACCGCCTACATTGCCTGCAGCATAATGGTCGAAGCCACTAGGATCATTCTTGCCGGTTGTTTTCTTTACCAACGCGGAGCTTACGTCTGCTTTGTTGGTTACATCCCTCACTTCACTGCCAGCACTGCTGCTGCCCACAATACCGCCCACATTGGCCGCAAGTACCTCAGCCTTATGGGTGCCGGAAAGAACTTTATTATTATTCATCCAACCTGCGTTATCTGTATGATAAATATAATAGTCAGTAGTATAGCCGTTGGCTTTGACAACGCCTTCGTTAGAGGCATTAGCAACAGTGGTATTTACGGCACTGCCGACGATGCCGCCAACATTATAACCACCCTCAACAGTATTTAAGTTACTCAGCGTATTCTTCGTACCGCCCACAGTCGCATTTTCTGCTTTACCAACCAGGCCGCCGATATTAGATGAATAGTTGTTGGGGACATTATCTATACCGGTAATTTTGCCAAGGTTATAGGAGCCCTTGTACTGGATACGGTTTTCCTCATCATTGGACAGCTTGCCGCCCTCCATATAGCCAACCAAGCCGCCAACATTGCTAAAACCGCTGACATTACCAGTATTAGTCAGGTTCGACAGCTCACTGCTGCGGCTGTCCGGTTGAGCGGAACCGGAAGCATCAGCAAAGCTATAGGTACGCCCTGTATCATCCTTAGCATAACCGATGATACCACCGACATTGTTTTTACCGCTGACCTTCAGCGTACTGTTGACGCCCTTGACCGTGGTATTAACCGCATGACCGATAAAGGCACCGGTATCATTATCACCGCCCTGTATAGATACGCCGTCATTACCGGCAATCAGCGTTACATTACCCATGATGGCGCCGTCAGTAAAGCCAAAAAGGCCTGTGGCAGCGTATTTATTATCACTGTTATCAATTCTCAGGCCAAAGATAGAATTATCAAGGCCATCAAACTTGCCCTTGAAGGCATTATCCTGCGTATTGCCGATAGGAGTCTGGTTACTGCCCGTCAGGTCAATAGAATAGCGCAGGGCATAATGGTCTCCCATGCCCCAATCTTGCTTTTTGCCGATATTTTCTAATTCCTTGCCGTTCTTAATCCAACGGTAGGTAAAAAATTCCGTAACGGACTGGTTCGGTGCATCAGGATTGCCGGCTTGAACCGTGCCTTGCCATCTATCTCCGGTAGCATTATCAGCAAACTCAATATATTTACCCCATTCTTTGGCGTTTTCCGGCGTACTGCTGCCAAGTACAACATCATACTTGCGGTTATCACCAAAACTCTTGTCATCATAAGGCTTGCTAACAATAGTCAAGGCATCAGCCTTAGTGGTATCAAGTCCGCTGAGGCGGTCCATGTCAATAACTACACGCTCACCCTCAAAGACCAGCTTATTGGCGTTAATATAGCCCAAGCTCATCAGCTCGGCGTTGGTCATCGCCTTGTTCTGCTTCAGCGCGTTGGCGATATCAGTATTTTCGTTCCAGGTGTTGATATTATCTATTTTTTTGTTGGCAATATGCAGGCTGCCGACATTAATTTCCGCACTGTTGCCAATCTGCACACCGTTGGGGTTTACAAGATAGATATTGCCGCCCTGCTTATCACCGACATAGGAATTTAGCTTGCCGTAAATCTGCGAGCTTTCGCTGCCGGTAACATAGTTCAGCATATTAAAGTTATCGTGGTCACCACGGATAGTTACGCTGGCATTGGCACCGATAGAAAAGCTGTCCCAGGTGACAATGGCATTTTGCGTCGTCTGATGCATAATCATCTGGTTGCCCTGCGTCCAGCTGCCGTCTTCAAAGCCACCTTTAACGCCACCGGCAACAACATCACCTACTTTGCCATTACCAGGAAGCATGTTGTTGGCAACAACGCTATTGCCTGCTGCGCTGGCAACCCATGGAACTGAAAGCACAGAAAGCATTACAAGACTGGCCAGACGCGTATTTAAACGTTTATTTAGACTATCCTTTAGTTTCATTTTTTTCTCCCTTCATTTAAGCTGCATATTCAATTATCAATTTATTTTATGAGCCTGCTTTTCCGCACCTTCTCCCTTAAGACGCAGAAAAGCATCAGGCAAAATCACTTAAAACATTTTGTAAAGCTGGAACCACATATGGCCGCTATGGTCACGCGGTTCAACCTTGTCTCTTTGCGCATTGATTTTGCGGGCATAATCCAATTGAGCATGCCAGGAATTATCCAAATTATAGCGCAGGCCCACGCCCCAACCGGAAAGATGCTCGATAAGAGCAGCATTATGCGATTTTACTGCGCCTGTATCAATAAAGGCTGCAGCCTCCAATCCCTTGATGCCCGTCTGACGGCGAACCTCGGCAGTAGCAGTAAAGCCAATATCGCCGCTGCCCTCGCTGGCACCGTAGGCACGCACGCCGTTCATACCGCCTAGGTAGAACATTTCGCTGCCGTCCAGGTTGCGGTTGGCAATTTGGCCGCTGAGCTGTACGCGGTAGTTTGTTTTACCATCATAAATAACGTACAGCAGGTCACTTGTCAGCTTATGGTAGTCACCATCTATAGATTTACCACCACCGTTCAAATTACCATACCAGTAAATCAGGCTATACTGGCTGAAGCGGTTCGGCAGATACCGACTGCCGCTGATGCCTGCATGGTAAACATTGGCCATTTTCTCAGTGGTCAGCTCTATTCCTGCCACTCTTGCAGCCTTCAACTGCAGTCTGTCCTTAATCTTACGGTGATCATAGCCATAAATCGCCGTCACGCGGTTCATGCGGTCGCGGTATACAGGCGTCAGACCATAGAAGCTAAAGCCACGCGACTGTCCGAGAGAGTTGAAAGAACTATTGGTATAAAAGTCGTAGCTGCTCTGGCTCCAGCCAATGCCCCAGCGCGTGCCATCGCGTCCGACAGGCGCTTCATAGCGTGCACCATAGTTTTTGGTATCATGGTTGGTGAGCATGCCGTTCAAAATGATTTTGTCACCCTGATGACCGGGGTTATTGATTTCGGTATTAAAGCCGTAGCGATAACGGCCGCTGTAGTAGCCGCCGGCATTATCAGTAAATACGTAGTTGTTCCAGACGGGACGACGCAGCACCTGCACCTGCACCTTCGTGGTGCCAGGCTTGCTGCCCGGTGCTAAAATCGCTCTGGCAACAACACCCGGCAAATCGTTGATGTTGTTCATTGTCATTTCCAGCGGCTTATCCATAATATAAGCACCGCTTTGCAGATTCTTATGAATATAACCGGCCAGTACTCTGTCAGCTACGTCCGATTCATTGCTGATAATCTCAATATCATCGTACTTGGCAACGTAAACTGCAATTTCCAGCTCGCCCTGCTTTACCTCCTGCGGCGGCACAATAGCCTGCGCTACAGTATAGCCGCAGGTGCGCGCATATTCATTAATTCTGCTGATGAGCTGCTGCAGCTCTGCCATCTGCAGGCTACGTCCTTCATACTCTTTGCAGATAGCTGCCAGCTTGCCGTTCTTATCGGGCAGCGTAAAGCCTGTCAGTTTAACCTTGGCAACAAAAAACGCCGGATTAGCCTCCGTGCCTGTATTGCCAGGCTTATAAAGCTCGCCTGCAGCTTGCATGCCTTCCACCTGTTGCTCCTGTTGACCTGTTCTGTTATAAGGATGTGTCGTTACAGCCTCCTTATCAAAGGTAGGTATGGGGTTTGCAGCTAATGCCGTTGTGCTCATCAGTGAGCACATAACAGCTGCTGCCATCAGCTTTTTGTTCATCGCATTCAGCTCCATTCTCTTAATTTTCTCCAAAAACTACATCACTTAATAATTTGTAAGCATTAAATTATTTACATATATCTCTAATTTATGATTATAAATAAACTTACTTTTAAAAATCTAGTTTCTCAACAGAAATTATAGCACTATGCCCCCCCAGTCAAACTCTTATCCGTGAACACGCTACATTCGGCGTAAAAATTTTTACAAAGCCTTAAACACGTTACATTTGTTACACTTAACTGAAGTTTTTCACATTTAAGGTCAATATAAGTTCAAATAAAGCAAAGAATAGGTGTAGCTTTAGCAAAGCTTGCGAAAAAAAAGTCGTGAGCAATGATAAAATAATAAGCTCACGACTTTTTATTTTTTCAAACACACACTATGAAATTATAAATTCACAGCCTCATCAGAAGCTCCAGCGAACACCGGCGTTCCACTGCCACGGGGTAGCAACGTTACCGCCAAAGGTCTTTTCTACGTCAAAGTACAGATGAGTTGCGTCGCTCAGGTTGAGGTTGGTGCCTACGCCAACCTCCCACCAGCCGCCGCCAAGATCCTGCTCAAAGCTTGCAGTACCGGCACCGCTCATAGTTGCTTTGGTTTCGCCGTCGAAGTCATACAGATAAGAAGCACGTACATAAACATTGCCTTGCTTAATGTCCTTGCCTAAGGAGAAGCCAAGACGACCAACCAGGCTGTCTACGCTATCCTGATGCACTCTTGCACCCTTGCTGGTGAGGTAGTCTACGCTGCCAACAATGCCATAGGTGAGTTCAACCTGAGGCTCAATCCAGAAGCCGTTATCCTTAGTAAAGCGTTTGCCATATTCTGCGCTCAGGCTGTAGCCATTAGTTTCATAGCTTGCATCACCTACGCCTGCACCGATAGTACTATAATCGTTATCCATGCGTGCATATTTGGCAATCAAATCAACAAAGCTGCCATTGTCATTTAAGTAAGAACCATATACTGCAAAGCCTGTGTGCTTGTTTTCACCAGTGCCTCTTGCAAAGGTGCTGGTGCCTTCTGTACGTGTCAGCGCAACGCCCACAGTCCAGTTCGTGTTAGTGCTGAGCTTTTCATCGTAACCAACCTGATAATAATTGTATTGGTTCTTCACATTCTGCGAACCGTATTTGCTTTCGCCACGTGCCATTCTTGCCCATGCGCCATGCTCGCCCTTGCTGTCGCGCAGCTCGCCTAGGCGCTTGTTCATATCGTTGTTTTCCTGACGCCAGGTCATCAGGGAGATGTTTGCCATGTCGCTGATTGCGCGGTTGGTAGTATTTTCAACTGTCTTTACGGTTTTAACTACTACTTTACCATTACTATCAACCTCAGCGGAATAACCACCAATAATATCATTGGCATCAGATGTTACGGTATCAGCAGCAGACTTATCATTGCTCTTAACAACGTCAGCCAAATCCTGCAAGCTGACATTGCCGCTGGCAATAGCGTCGGTTACTTCCTTGGTGCCGTTGACGGTGAGGCTCATATCAGCAGCTTTACTATTAATACTGATGTTATTGTCCACATTATTAGTGTTAATAGTACCACCAGTACCTTCAAGGTTTTCAATCTTCACAGCATTATCGCCAGCAAAATTGTTGCTGTCTAAGTTAACAACACCATTATTCAACGCAAGATTATTGATAGCAATGTTATTCATGCCATTAGTTTCATTATTTTGGCTCTTAATAGTTGTAGGATTCCATTGTGCACCGTTTGCTACATTCAAGTTCATGTGGGAAACCGTCAGTTTGGCTTCATCAGGTTTACCGCTAGCACTATTCCATTCTGCTTTAGTATTGCCAGTCCAAGAAGATCCTTCGCCATTTAAGTTAACGTTGACATTGGAATCTATTCCCGTACCACTGGAGTCCCCATCGTAGTTAAATACGATATCACCGTTCAGTTGCGTAGTGTGTTTGCCATCGGTATTAATATTTACATCAGAATTACCACGTGTCAAAATGGCATTCTTGCCGTTAGTCACCAGATTACTGTTTACATTAAGTACGCTATGGCTCATAGCAGAAAGGGCGGTAACAGCATTAATAGTGGTATTTTCGGTATTAACATTAACAGTGGCACGATTAGTTTCGTCCGTCATATCGTTATTTTGAACGTGAATACCTGTAGAATACTTGCTGCCATCTACATCAATTATCGCATTTTGCCCGTTCAAAGCAACAGAACCATGCTCAATAGCTATAATGCCAGCAGCATCTTCACCCTTGGCAGAAATATGGATATCAGAACCGGCACTACCTACAACAATCTCATTTTTGTCCTGTGCATACAAGCCACGAGCCTTCTGACCGCCTTCTGCAGCTACATTGATTTTCGCACCCTAGATGTTAACCTGACTGGCTGCTGCCGTGGTTGCTGAGATTGACGCAGTTGCTACAACGACACCCATAGCATTCCCTTCACTGCTACTGGAAATCTGCACTTCAGAATTTATATCTTTACCAAGTGTAATGTGGGAGCCGCAATTGCCATAAACGGCATATGCATTCTCCTTCGCTTTATCTGTATTAACTACTATTTTATTCGCATCAACTATAATATTAGACTTGTCTGCATAAATTGCAGAGCTGCCGATCTTGCCATTTAAACCATTTTTACCGCCGACAGTACTGATTTCTACCGTATTACCTGCAATCGATACATTCGAACCTGTCTCTGAAAAGACTCCGTAAACAGGAGCATCAGTTCCCTGCGCCTGAATTTTTACGTCATTTCCGGCCAGGTTCACCTTGGCCGAGGCAGCAGAACTATACACAGCAATTGCTCCGCTACCACCAACATCTATCAGCAAATTATCTTTAGACGTCAGCTGCACCTTGGCTTCCTCACCAGTTGCTCGCATACCATATGTTTTTGCATTTGAATTGACAACTAGGCAAATATCTTTTGCGTTCCCGATTATTTCTGAATTCTTGTTAGCATGAATTCCATCTGTACCTGTCATTTCAAGTAATTCCGTGGACTCATCCCCCAAAGTAACACTAGCTTTGGGAAGACTTTCAGCTTTTTTATAATTTGAATTAGCTTCAATAACCTTTCCTAAAGACTTAAGCTCGATTTGTTTTCCTTTAACAATCAGCTGAGCAGATCTCTTCATATTAGGAAAACTATTATCAATCTTAATCAATACATTTTTAGTTTCATTGGCTATCTTTACTTTATTGCCTGTAATTTCCGCACTACTTCCGGTCTTTAACACAATTCCATTAGTCTTTCCAATAATGTTAACATCGCTAGTATTAGAAACGCCAATAGTTAATACGGCCCACTTTTCTCCCTGAATGCCTGCTTTATTGGCAGTAATATTCACACTGTCAGTAGTCAGTGAAATTTTTGATTCCTTGGATTGCTTATAATCACCTTTCGCATTTAAACCGTAGTCCAAACCATCAATCTTTCCATCTGTATAAGTGAGATTAGCATTAATATTATCTCCAACATCAGCATTAACGCCATATGTCGCCGCCAGCGCACTGCCGCTCACACCAACAACGCCTGCCGCCAAAAGGCCGCACAAAATTTTTCTTGCCAAAGCCTTATTACTCTTCATCATTAACCCAACCTTTCACAAAAATTTTTACACACAAAATTCTACGTAAGGTCCACAACTTTCGTCATGAAGATTTATATATTACGGCCGTTGCCGTAACTAACAAAAACTTTTAAACCATTTGTTCTGTGAGTTTAAAACAAGTTTTAGTATGAATAAACTTACTATTATAATTCACCTATCTTATTAATAGCAATTATAGCACTATGTCCCCCCCCCCAGTCAAACTCTTATCCAGGAACACGCTACAATCGGTGTAAAAATTTTTACAGAATCTTGAATACGTTATATTGTTACACTTAATTGAAGTTTTTAACAGTTAAGGTTCAGATGGGTTCAAACAAAAGAATAGCTCTTTGGCAAAATTTACATAGCACCCTCCCCATCCGCAGAGAACGCTTCGCTTCATAGCAAACAACGCACAATAGCAGCAGCAATAAGCACCGCAACAAAAAACAATCCGTCTGGCGAGCAGCGTTTCTAAAACATACTCTCTATACCATTATATCTAAAAATGTTATAATAAAGGAAAGTGATAATGAGAGGAGGTTGTACTCCATGCAAAATAAATTACCTTTGCCTATCGGCGCATCAGATTACAAAAAAGTCAGTCAGGATTACTACTATGTTGACAAAACACTACTTATAAAGGATATTCTTGACGAGCAAGCGAAAGTTACACTTTTCACCCGTCCGCGCCGCTTCGGTAAAACTCTAAACATGGATATGCTGCGTACCTTTTTTGAAAAAGCCAATGCTGATACAAGCAAGTATTTTATTAACAAAAACATTTGGCAGACAGGTGAAAAATATACACAGCACCAAGGACAGTATCCTGTTATTTTCTTAAGCTTTAAGGATGCCAATAAAAATAAATGGCCAGACTTATATGCGCGGCTGAAAGAAACGATAAAAGATGAATTTATGCGTCATTCGGAACTAAAATACAGCAAAAATTTATCTAACCCTGATTTCTACGAAAAAATTACCAGCGGTCTGGGTACGGAAACAGATTATGCCACCAGTCTGCTCCGCCTTTCGCAAATGCTGCATGAGCATTATGCCAAAGCACCTATAATCATTATTGATGAGTATGACACGCCTATCCAGGCAGGTTATATTCACGGTTTTTATGATGCAACAATACAATTCACACGCGACCTGCTCTCCTCTGTTCTGAAAGACAATCAGCACATTTCCTTCGGCTTCTTGACAGGTATTCTACGCGTTGCTAAGGAAAGTATTTTTAGCGGTCTTAACAATGTAAATGTTAACTCGCTCTTAGATAAGCGCTATAGTGATTTTTTTGGCTTCACCGATACCGAAGTAAATACTATGGCTGCATACTATCAAGCAACTGATAAAATACCAGAAATCAAAGAATGGTATGATGGTTACAGGTTCGGTAATACGGAGATTTACAATCCCTGGTCTGTTCTTAAATATTTCAACAATTATTGTGAAGCAGAACCATATTGGGTACAAACATCTGAAAACTCTACTATCCGTGAGATTATCAGCGGTCTTGATAACAGCACCTGCGAAAATCTTCGGGCTTTGTTAAATGGTTCTGCCGTAGAATCTATAGTTGATACAAACATCATCTATCCAAAGCTAAAAGAGCAACAAACTAATATTTTTGGCTTTCTGTTAATGACAGGCTATTTGAAATCTATAAAAACCACAAGAGCCAACGGCATCTGTCTATGTGAGCTCAGTATTCCCAATAAAGAAATTAAAAGCGTTTACAGTCAGGAGATTGTCGCTCTGCTAGCAGACAAGATTGACAGTACAGCGATTAATTTACTCCAGCAATATCTCATAACTAAAAATGGGTCAGCATTGCAAAAGGTGCTGAAAAAATTTCTTTTAGAAACTGTCAGCTACTATGACACGCTTAAAGAAAACTATTACCAGGGCCTACTTTTAGGTATGACAGGATTATTCACTAACACCTATTACATCAGCTCTAACCGTGAAAGTGGTGAGGGCAGATATGATATTCAGCTCCTACCTAAAAATATAGATATGCCAGGTATAATCATTGAAATAAAAGCAACAGCTGACTCTTCGGATGCAGGTTTAAAAAAATTAGCAGCAGAAGCCTTAACACAAATTGAAGATAAAAAATATGATACCGAGCTGCGTAAGCAAAACATCAAAACTATTTACAAATACGGTATTGCCTTCAGCGGCAAGAAAGTAGAAATCATAACAAATTAAGCAATCTAGTAGTAGGTGTGTACCCTCTCTACTATCATCCTACCGCTTATGCGATTCTGCAAGCGACGGTTCGGTTGTTCAGAGATGTGCCCATGCTGGCGCACAATAAAAAATCGTGAGCAATGACAAACTCAAAGCTCACGACTTTTTATTTTTTCAAACACACACTATGAAATTATAAATTCACAGCCTCATCAGAAGCTCCAGCGAACACCGGCGTTCCACTGCCACGGGGTAGCAACGTTACCGCCAAAGGTCTTTTCTACGTCAAAGTACAGATGAGTTGCGTCGCTCAGGTTGAGGTTGGTGCCTACGCCAACCTCCCACCAGCCGCCGCCAAGATCCTGCTCAAAGCTTGCAGTACCGGCACCGCTCATAGTTGCTTTGGTTTCGCCGTCGAAGTCATACAGATAAGAAGCACGTACATAAACATTGCCTTGCTTAATGTCCTTGCCTAAGGAGAAGCCAAGACGACCAACCAGGCTGTCTACGCTATCCTGATGCACTCTTGCACCCTTGCTGGTGAGGTAGTCTACGCTGCCAACAATGCCATAGGTGAGTTCAACCTGAGGCTCAATCCAGAAGCCGTTATCCTTAGTAAAGCGTTTGCCATATTCTGCGCTCAGGCTGTAGCCATTAGTTTCATAGCTTGCATCACCTACGCCTGCACCGATAGTACTATAATCGTTATCCATGCGTGCATATTTGGCAATCAAATCAACAAAGCTGCCATTGTCATTTAAGTAAGAACCATATACTGCAAAGCCTGTGTGCTTGTTTTCACCAGTGCCTCTTGCAAAGGTGCTGGTGCCTTCAGTACGCGTCAGCGCAACGCCCACAGTCCAGTTCGGGTTAGTGCTGAGTTTTTCATCATAACCAACCTGATAGTAGTTGTACTGGTTCTTCACGTTCTGCGAACCATATTTGCTTTCGCCACGTGCCATTCTCGCCCATGCACCATGCTCGCCCTTGCTGTCGCGCAGCTCGCCCAGGCGCTTGTTCATATCATTGTTTTCCTGACGCCAAGTCATCAGGGAGATGTTTGCCATGTCGCTGATTGCGCGGTTAGTAGTGTTTTCAACAGTATTTACAGTGTTAGCTACTACTTTACCATTACCATCAACCTCAGCGGAATAACCACCAATAATATCATTGGCATCAGATGTTACGCTATCAGCAGCAGACTTGTCATTGCTCTTAACAATGTCAGCCAAATCCTGCAAGCTGGCATTGCCGCTGGCAATAGCGTCGGTTACTTCCTTAGTGCCGTTGACGGTGAGGTTAGAAGTTTTGTCTTCGCCAATAGTAACATGATTGTCTAAGCTGTTGGTAGTAATTTGGCCTTCACCAGAAAGTTTATCTACAACATTTATTTGTTGTCCACTGCCTTCTAAATTGATATTACCACCAGCTAAATTTACATTTTGCAAATTAGCTAATTGGGTATTTTCCTTTACATTAACGGCAGAATTCTCACCAACGGTAACATCATTAACAAAACTATCACCAGTCATGTTCCAAGCAGCACCATCGGAAACATTCACTTTAAAACCTGTAACATTACCATGGTATGGTTCAACTGCAAGGTCTACTAACTGTTTATATTCGCCATTAACTTTATATTCTTGATAAGCCCGACCAGTCCAAGACGAATCTTTTCCTGTAAGATTAAGATTTACATTAGCATTAATTTTTTTACCACTATTTTGAGCATCTTCAGGAGAATTCGGTGTTTCAAAAGATATATCGCCATTTAACACTGTTTTATGTGTACCGTCTTCATTAATATTTACAGTAGAAACACCACGAACACCTAACGCAGTTGGTGCATTAACGGTGAGATCACCATCAACATCTAATTTACTATTAGAGAAAGCTATCAAGCCATATTGTACCGCAGTAATATCAATTTTATCAGCTTGTAATTTCACCGAAGCTGTATTTGCCGGAGCATTATCATCCTCTGTATTATTTTGCGCCCAAATTGCTGCACAACCAGCAGCTCTAACATTAAAGCTTATTTCCTTAGCTTTTATCTCAGCATATGCCTTAATAACTCTGATGCCATCATCACCTGAGTCAATACTAATTTTTTCTGTATTTGCATTTCCTAAATATAAATGTGGATAACCAGTACCAAGTATAGCGCCTGCTCCATTCTCTGATTTAATATCAATATTTTTGCCATTAATATGAGCAACATCAGCAATAGAAGAAATACTCAATGCTGTACCTGAATTACTAATACTAACACTGCTATTATCATTACCAATGCTAAACTCACCACTAGGAGTTACAGACACATTGCTACCATCAATTTTTACTTCGCCAATACTATTCGCCAGCGCGCTGCCGCTCACGCCAACAACACCTGCAGCCAAAAGGCCACACAAAATTTTTCTTGCCAAAGCCTTACTACTCTTCATCGTTAATCCCAACCTTTCACAAAAAATTTTTACACTAACAACTCCAAGTAAGATTCACTGCTTATGCCGTGAAAATTTATATATTACGGCCATTGCCGCAACTAACAAAAACTTTTAAAATATTTGTCCTGATGGTTTAAAACAAGTTCCAGTAGTAATAAACTTACTATTATAAATTACCTATCTTCTTAATAGCAATTATAGCACTATGTCCCCCCCCAGTCAAACTCTTATCCAGGAACACGCTACATTCGGCGTAGAAATTTTTACAGAGTCTTAAATACGTTGCATTTGTTACAATTAGTTAAAAGATTTTTAACTGTTCAGGTTTAGATTGGTATAAGTAAACTTTAAAAATTTGTATCTTTGGCGAATTTTGCGTAAAAAAATACGCAACAGACATGAAATCCGTTGCGTATTTTTCTTCACTATAAATTAAGTGAAATAGTAGATATAAAGGCTACTTATACAAGCTTAAAACGTCCAGAACATACCGGCATTCCACTGCCAGTTCTTACGCAGGCTGCC
>OGZC01000587.1_pt1 | contig 20925 bp, 17 predicted proteins | sample 1576751 | NCBI WGS metagenome assembly OGZC01 (sample SAMEA3541486, study PRJEB24748) | human gut metagenome | biome: human gut; feature: human-associated habitat; material: faeces | place: China | collected 2012
AATAAATTTTATCTACCTTCGGACTCTGAGACCCTTTCCATGCGATCGCATGCTCACGTCCGCCGCTGCCAACGATTAAAACTTTCATGTTCTTCTCCTTATATTCTTCCGTTTGCAATCGCATCGATCGCCTGCGGAAGCAGTACCCACTCTGCCTGTTCCATCACGCGCTGCTGCAGCGTCTTCGGCGTATCATCCGGCTGCACCTCTACGGCTTTCTGGAAGAGGATCGGACCGGTATCGTGCCGGTACGTAAACTGGCGGAGATCAATCTGGCAAGCGATATGGGGCACGCATTGGATGAACTGGATTCTACGACCGTTTCCCGCAATTATCATCCGTTGGTGGCTATGGTTCGTCCGTGGGGAAAGGGTGAAATCATTCTGGTTTCTACTCCTTTGCTTTTTACCAATTATGGAGTGCTGGATGAGAAAAATGCGACTTACATATTCCGCATCCTGTCGCAGATGGGAGAGTTGCCTATTGTCCGCACCGAAGGATATATGAAGGAGACTGCACAGACGCAGCGATCTCCTTTGCGTTATTTTCTGTCGCAAAGGCCGCTTCGCTGGGCGATCTATCTGTCGATGTTCGCTATCTTGCTCTTTATGGTGTTTACAGCACGGAGGCGGCAACGGGCAATACCTGTCATACAGGAACCGGAAAACAAATCCCTTGAATTTACCAAGTTGATAGGCACGCTTTATTATCAGAAGAATGACCATGCCAATCTGGTTCATAAGAAGTTCACCTACTTTGCGGAAGTGCTGAGAAGAGAAATTCAGGTAGATGTGGAGGAAGTGGCGGACGATGAACGTTCTTTCCACCGGATCGCTCAGAAGACGGGAATGGAGGTGGAAGAAATCAGCAGGTTAATCCGCGAAATCAGACCGGTGATTTATGGAGGACGTGTCCTTTCCGGCGAAGAAATGAAGGGATTTATTGATAAAATGAATGAAATAATCAATCATATTTAAAGAAGATATTTATGGAAGAGAATACAGAACAACGAGTGGATTTAACTCTCTTTTCCGAGAAGATACAGGAATTGAAGGATCAGATTGCTTCCGTTATTGTTGGTCAGGAACAGACGGTGGACTTAGTGCTGGCAGCCATCCTAGCCAATGGTCACGTACTGATAGAAGGCGTGCCGGGAGTTGCAAAGACATTGCTTGCCCGATTGACGGCTCGTCTGATCGATGCGGACTTCAGCCGTATCCAGTTTACGCCGGACCTGATGCCGAGCGATGTCTTGGGTACCACTGTGTTCAATATGAAAACCAATGATTTTGACTTTCATCAGGGACCGATCTTTGCCGATATCGTATTGGTGGACGAGATCAACCGTGCTCCTGCCAAAACGCAGGCTGCCTTGTTCGAGGTGATGGAAGAGCGTCAGATAAGCATTGACGGCACTACTCATAAGATGGGTGAACTCTACACCATCCTTGCCACACAAAACCCTGTGGAACAGGAAGGAACTTATAAACTTCCCGAAGCACAGCTCGACCGCTTTCTGATGAAAATAACGATGGACTATCCTTCGCTGGAAGAAGAAGTGGATATTCTGGAACGTCACCATACGAACGCTTCATTAATCAAGCTGGACGATATCAAGCCTGCCATCACCAAAGAAGAACTCCTGTCACTGCGTGCCTTCATGAATCAGGTATTTGTAGACCGTACGCTGCTCCAATACATTGCATTGATTGTGCAGCAGACCCGTACCAGCAAAGCTGTATATCTTGGTGCTTCTCCGCGTGCATCAGTTGCAATGTTGCAAGCCTCCAAGGCGTATGCCCTTTTGCAGGGACGTGACTTCGTGACACCGGAAGATATTAAGTTCGTTGCTCCGTATGTGCTTCAGCATCGTCTGATCCTGACGGCGGAAGCGGAAATGGAAGGATATTCTCCGGTAAAGGTTACGCAACGCCTGATTGATAAAGTAGAGGTCCCCAAATAAGAACCGAATCTCTATAATTCGTAACTCAAAACTTAAAACTCAAAACTCAGAACCTGAAATTGTACTTAACCCGTCGTTTCTATATTGCCCTTATTCTGGTTATCCTCTTATTGGGTAGCGGATATCTGTTTGCTCCGTTTTTTGTCATCGGGCAGTGGGCGCTTTTTGCCTTATTCGTGTTGGTATCGGCAGACGGATATATTCTCTACCGTACCCAGGGGATTCAGGCATTCCGTCAATGTTCCGACCGTTTCTCCAATGGCGATGACAATGAAGTGAGCATTCGTGTCGAAAGTACTTATTCGCGTCCGCTCTCTCTGGAGATCATAGATGAAATACCTTTTATCTTCCAGAATCGGGATGTCTGTTTCCGGACCACCCTTCAGCCGAATGAGGGGAAAACAATCAGTTACCATCTTCGTCCGACCCGTCGCGGAGTATATTCTTACGGGCAAATCCGTGTATTTGTGACCGACAAGATCGGGCTGCTTTCCCGTCGGTACACTTGTGGACAGCCGCAGGATATCAAGGTATATCCTTCCTATCTGATGCTTCACCGATACGAATTGCTGGCAATGAGTGATAACCTTACCGAACTGGGTATCAAGCGTATCCGCCGGGTAGGCCATCAAACGGAATTTGAGCAGATCAAGGAATATGTAAAGGGAGACGACTACCGGACTATCAACTGGAAAGCGAGTGCCCGCCGGCATGAGTTGATGGTAAATGTCTATCAGGACGAACGTTCTCAGCAGATTTACAGTGTGATAGATAAAGGCAGGGTGATGCAGCAGGCTTTTCGGGGAATGACTTTGCTCGATTATGCGATTAATGCTTCGCTGGTGCTTTCGTATGTGGCGATGCGGAAGGAGGATAAAGCGGGGTTGGTGACTTTTGACGAGCATTTTGATACGTTCGTTCCGGCTTCCAAGCAGCCCGGACATATGCAGACGCTGCTTGAAAAGCTATATAGCCAGCAGACTACTTTTGGTGAAACGGACTTCTCGGCTCTTTGTGTGCATCTGAACAAGCACGTCAATAAGCGTAGCTTTTTGGTTCTGTATACCAACTTTGCCAGTATCAGCAGTATGAATCGCCAGTTGGCTTACTTGCAGCAGCTCAACCGTCAACATCGTTTGCTGGTGGTTTTCTTTGAGGATGCTGATTTGAAAGCGTACATCGAAAGTCCGGCGAGGGATACGGAAGATTATTACCGGCACGTGATTGCCGAAAAGTTTGCTTTTGAGAAGCGACTGATCGTTTCTACATTAAAGCAGCATGGCATTTACTCTCTGCTGACGACACCCGAAAATCTGTCGATTGACGTAATCAATAAATATCTGGAGATGAAATCACGGCAACTGCTATGATAAGTCTTTAATAATATTTTCTACTGTTTCTTTTAAAGGAGGAAGGTGCTTTGTTATGACTACCCATATAATCTCATAGTCAATGTTGGCATATTCATGGGAAATAATATTTCTGAGTCCAATAACTTTTGCCCATGGAACTTGTGGATAATCTTTGAAAAATGATCTTTGGGTTTTATCATCAATAGCCTTAATTGTTTCTCCGATTACCTGTATTCGCATAATGCAGGCATCCAAAACAGTCATTCCCCAAGGGGATAACAAGAAATCGTCTACATTCTGTATATTCTTGCATCTGTCTTCAATGATAGAGATTGATTCTGATAATTGAAGAAACTTATCTAGAATTTCCTCTTTAAGCGTAGATTCCATCTTTTTCTATTCTTTGGGATATGAGTGAACGAAGGTTTTTGCGTAAACGGAGGAGATCTATTTTGCAATTACAGATATGCTCCAGTTCTTCTTTAATATCGAACATCACGAAAGGATCGGGTTCTTTCAATTCTACGAAAACATCTAAATCACTTCCTTCGTGTTGTTCACCACGGGCAACAGAACCAAAGATACCGATAGAAATAATTCCATATTTCTCGGCACACTGTTGCTTGAATTGGCGGATTTTTGTAAGGTATTCATTCGTTGTTTTCATAATTACATACTCCTTTCTCTACAAAAATAGTAAAAAACGGGAAGATAACAAGCGCATTTCTTTGAAAAATAGCTTATTATAGAATTGCCTTCCGTGTTTCTATAAAGAAGAATACAGCCATTCCTATTATAATGACTCCCAGTATGCCGTAAAAGAGCCGCGCTCTGCCGCGGCCTACATTCCGGACGATTGTCTGTGCATTGCGTGTGGTGAAGAACCAGTTCCAGTTCAGTAAGGAAGCTAGCAGGGAAGTGATTCCCGCTAGCGCAAAAATTCCTTGTACGATGTATTGTCCGGTCATAGTCTGATCACTCTGCTTCCGTCTTCCAGTTCTTCAATCGTCACTTTTACGGCATCTCCCGGCAGTAATTCTTCTACCAGTTCCGGCCATTCGATAAAGCAAAGGGCGCCGCTGTAGAAATAGTCTTCGTATCCCATGTCATATACTTCACTTAGCTTTTTGATGCGGTAAAAATCGAAGTGATAAATCAATTCTCCGGTTTCGTCCGAACGATATTCATTAACGATAGCGAAAGTAGGAGAACTGATAACGTCTGATACACCTAATTCCTCGCAAAGAGCTTTGACGAAGGTCGTTTTGCCGGCTCCCATTTTACCATATAAAGCGAAAACGGTGTTATCACCCATAGCAGCGATAAATTCCCGGGCTGCCTCATGGATACTTTCCAGTGATTGAATCTTGATTTCCATATACTATTCTATTATTATGACTGTTTCTTGCAACAACTCTTTCCGATCTTGCAAATGGCATAAATCAGAATAGAGAAGAATATAATCGAAGCGCCCGAAGGGACTTTCCAGTGGTAAGAAATAAACAGACCACCCAGACATCCCAGAAAACCGATACCGATGGACAGCCAGATGATTTTCTTGAAACTGTAGGTAAAGAGGTTGGCCGTCATTTGCGGAATGGTGAGTAGCGATATTGCGAGAACGATGCCTACCATACGCAGACAAGCGACGATGGTCAACGCAATAAACATCATCAGCACATATTCGAATATCTCTACCGGAATCTTTTGCGAACGGGCAAACTCGCGGTCGAATGCAATATATACGATAGGACGGATAAACAGATAAAAGAATCCGGTTAATATCAGAGCCAATATGCCCAGCATCCACAAGTCCGCCTGATTGATGGTCAGGATATTACCGAAAAGATAAGCTGACAGGTCCGGAGCAAATCCCGGTGACAGGAAACTGAACATGATTCCCAAAGCCATTCCCAGCGTCCAGAATACGGCAATCGCAGAATCTTCACGCATATCTTTCCGCCGGCTCAGCCACTCGACACCGAATGCGGACAATACAGAGAAGACGGCGGCTGAGAGTATGGGAGAAATTCCCGCAAACAGTCCCAGTCCTATCCCTCCGAAAGAGGCGTGCGTGATTCCTCCACTGATAAATACCAGACGGCGGGTAACAATGTAAGTACCGATAATCCCGCAGGCAATGCTTGCCAGTAAGCTGCCCAGCAAAGCGTGTTGGAAGAATGTATATCGAAGTAGATCCACTTTTTAATTAAAGATTAAAGATTGAAAATTAAAAATCAAAGCAAGAATAATGCCGTCCATCAATAAAAACAACTTCAACGCCCTCCTAATACTTATTACTTAATACCTATTACCTCTCCCCATTCCTTCTCTCTCCGATAATCAGAAAGACTTCATCTTTGAGGTCATCCGGCAACTCGATACCCCGTAGTTGCAAACTACGTACCCAGCCTGCGACATCAATGTCCTGCATGGTATATAACACATCCCTGAATTGGTTTGTTTCTTCGTCAGTATACGCATTTGCTTCCTTTCCGATGAACTGATCCAGTTCTTCGTCATCGTAATATTCAATTTTTTTGCTTACGGCGGCAAGCAAACTATCTTTCTCGCACACTTCGTGTTGTCCGCAGCATTCTATATCTGCTTCTTTCACTTCCGGCATACGGTCCAGTTCACCTTTTTCTATTTTCTGTTGCAGTCTTTTGTTGCGGATATAACCGGCTATCAATGCGATGATACCTAGCAACACCAAACTTATAATAAGTATCCACATAGTCTGTACTGATTCAATTTTCTGCAAAGTTACTTATTAATTTGCATTCTATCATGGATGGTATCTATTTCTTTTCTTACTTTTGCACGTTGCTAACTTAAATATATATTAGACGATGAAGCATAAGAAGTGGTTGACTGTCTTATTTATACACGGTAACAGGAGAAGATATCAGGTAAGTATATGGGCGGAAGGAAATGGCTGGGTGATAGAAAAAGGTGCGGATTAAAGAAAGAAACAGCCGGAACTGTAGGGTACCGACAAAGGTGATTTTCATCTGCTTAGGCGGTTATTTAAAATAATCCTGTATATTTGTGATAATAAATCGAAAGACTATGATACGACGTAGGCTTTGCCTCTTATTCCTACTGACTGGAATGACTCTGTTTGCTTATTCGCAAGGATTGTTGTTTCAGGCTAATGATAAAGAAATTAAAGAAAGGACTTCTCTTCAGATATTTCAGGAAGGGGAGATACCTTGTTTTACGAAAAACTTTCAGTTGAGCTTTGAACTTTCTATTCGCGATTTTGATACTTTTGGATATGTTTTTCTGCTGAAGGAAGATCAGGGGAAAACTAAATATAGCTTTACGTATACTTATCTGGATGGTGAGAACAGTACATTCAAGTTTAATACCGACGGAAAAGAGAATCATTATTCTTTAAATCTGCGCAATGATGCACTGGCTTATCAATGGATTCCTGTGTCTTTTGCATTCGATTTGCAACAGGACGTACTTACGATTCGTATCGGAGATAACGAAAAGAAGATTACTTCTTTAGGATTGAAAGATACTTTTTGTCCGCACCTCTTCTTCGGACGTTATGATTATATTTTGGATATGCCCACTTTTGCCATCCGCAATCTGAAGCTGGAAGGTGATAGAAGTCATTCATATACTTTCCCTCTGAATGAAAATGAAGGGGAAGAAGTGCATACTTCTACAGGGAAGGTTTTGGGTACGGTTGTCAATCCGGTGTGGCTCATCAACGGTTCTTATCATTGGGAGAAACTTTTTGAGTATTCTTTTCAGACTCCTTCGGGAATCACTTTTGAGCCGGACAGTCAGCGACTGATTATTTTCAGCCAGGATTCACTTCTTACTTATAATCTGTTGAAACGTCAGCCACAAAAGTATTCTTATAGCAACAAACTACCCGTAAAATTGCAGTTGGCTACTCATTTCATGAATACAACGGATGGTAAACTTTATGTTTATGAATTGAATAACCTGCCGTTGGGGGATGCTACGGTAGCGGCGCTCGATCTGAATAATCAGGAGTGGAAACAGACCGGAGTAGCAGCCTTGCCGGTACAGTTGCACCATCATGACGGCTTTTGGGATGAAACAACCGGAAAGTATCTCGTTTTTGGCGGTTTTGGTAATAAGCGTTTTAATAATACATTCCTCGAATATGATATCGAGGCCGACCGTTGGGATACCCTTTCTTATTCCGGCGACCGGATTATCCCCCGTTATTTCTCGGGTATGGTAGTCAATAAGAACCGGGAGCGTATCTATGTCTTTGGCGGGATGGGAAATGAATCGGGTGAGCAGAGTGTAGGCCGAAATTATCTTCACGATCTTTATCTGCTTGACAGAAAGCAGCAGTCTGTGCGACGTTTGTGGCAGAACGCTTCGGATCATCGTTTGGTCGTCGCCCGTGATATGATACTGACACCTGATGAGAAGTATATCTATGCCCTGTGTTATCCGGAATATCTTTCGGATACCTATCTGCAACTTTATCGCTTGACGGTTGATGATGGAACGATGAAGGCTTTGGGAGATTCCATCCCGATGCGTTCGGAAGAGATTATGACGAATGCTAACCTTTACTATAATTCATTGACGCATGAGTATTACTGTACAACCACAGAATTTGACAAGAAGGGGCATACGGTGATTCGGACTTATGTGCTGTCCGCCCCTCCGGTTTCTCTGGATGAAATCCGTTCTTACGGTTCCAGGTCTTCTCTGGAGATTCGTTGGTTATGGATAATGGCAGGAATAGGAGTATTATTGCTTGTCGGAGGTGTGCTGTTTGTCAGGAGAAAGAGGGGAAAACAAAGAAATGCGGTTCCGGAATCATCTTCTGTGCTCATGTCACCACCTGTCGGAAGAGAACCGGATAAAAGTGTACTGGGAAAAGAAATGCCTGCAAAAGAAGATTTTGAATCATCCATCGTTCGTCCGAATGCAGTTTATTTATTCGGTCCTTTTACGGTAATTGACCGGAATGGGCGGGATATTACTCATTTGTTCAGTTCCCGTTTACGGCAGGTTTTCATCTATATCTTGCTTCATAGTACCCATAATGGAGTATTATCTGCCTCCTTGAATGAGGTTTTCTGGGCCGATAAACCCGACGACAAGGTGAAAAACCTGAAAGGGGTAACGATCAATCAGATTCGTAAAAATCTGGCTGAACTGGATGGAGTGGAACTTGTACACGACAAGGGATATTTCAGACTGGTGTTTACTGACTGTTATTGTGATTATTTCCGTTTCCGCACCTTGAAGAATGCTGAAGAGGTGGAGAATGAACTCGGCATTTTATTAATGCGTGGCAAATTCCTTGATGGTATGGATGCAGGGATGATGGATCACTTCAAGCAAAAAGTAGAAGAGTTCTTGTCTTCCTTCCTGCCACTGGAAATCGAACGTCTGTATCAGCAGCATAAGTATGATGCCGTCATTCGTTTCTGTAATGTGCTTTTCCGGGTTGATCCGGTTAATGAGCTGGCACTGGCCTATGGTATGCATGCCCTTAACCATACAGGTTCGTCACAAGAAGCGATTCTGCAATATTCCCTGTTTGTGCGTGAGTACAGGCAAATGATGAATGAAGAATATTCTACTTCTTATGCAGAGCTGATGAGCAAAAATCCTCCTTTTCATCGATAAAAACATATCGGTTAATGATATTTATTCGCTTATTAATCCGTTATTAACCCATCACTAATAAGTTGCTTAACCTCGCTACATTATGTTTGCAGCGATGTTATTTACTTATTGTTTTATTTAAAAACCTAATACGTATGAAAACAAGATTCTTTATGAAACTTTGTTTATTCAGTTTGTTGGTTTGGTGTATCAGCTCGTGCAAGAGCGATAACGGCGATTCGGTGCGGCCTATTGCACTTGAATGTATGTACACGCATCTGACCGACATGACAAACATGCTTGATACCGCAAAGATCGGTACAAGTGACGGTACTTTCCCATTGGCAAATGCCCAGAACCTGCAAAAAGCTGTCGAAGAATTGCAAACAGGTATTTCTAAAGGTATGGCAGGCTACTTTGTTCTACAGTATGAAATAGATAACTACTGTATAGCCGCCGAAAAAGCGATTGCCGAATTTCAGGATTCCTATCAACAGACATTGCAACCGGGTACGCCTGCCGAATTAAAGGTATTCGGTATTGACGGTAAAGGGCGTATTGAATTTGGTTCCGATCCTGCTTATGGTGGTGGTAATACTTTCACCGTAGAAAGCTGGGTGAAGTATGATGCCGGTTTCTTTGAGTCGGGAATTGGCAGTTTCCTCTCTACTTTTGACGGTAAGCAGCCGAATGAAGGATGGATGATCAACTTCTTAGGTTCAAATCTTCGTACAACGATCGGTATGGGACCACAGGAAGGCCGTGTACTGGAAGAAGGCCGCGCTTATCCTGATAATTTTGGTAAATGGAATCATGTCGTGACGGTGTGGGATAACACCTTGTCTGAAGGACAGTTGAAGATGTATGTCAATGGTGAATTATTCTTCAGTAAGACAAATGATGTGAAGAATGATGCAGGAGTATTACAGAATTATATGCCTAATACCCGTAACCAGAATATGTGGGCATTCCAGGAACCGACTGACAACTCACGCTGTATGACCGGATTTATTAAGAAATTCCGTATGTGGAGTACTGCGAAATCGGCGAATGAAGTAAAAACGCTGATGAACTCGGATGTGACGGGAACAGAAAGCGGACTGGTATGTGCATGGGATTTCACGACAGTGGCCGAAGACGTTACCAACATTCCGGATAAGACAGGAAAACACGTTGCGAAAATTGTAGGTAACTACAAATGGTTTAAAGTTGAGAACTAACCTTAATAAACAGACGAAGAGTATGAAAAATAATACGATAAAAATAAAGGCTTTCCTCTGCCTGCTGCTTCTGATGTGCGGATGGGTAAGTGTGCAGGCACAGCAGGTGCTTACAGTAAAAGGTGTGGTAGTAGACGCTTTAAAAGAACCGTTGCCCGGAGCCAGCGTTCAGGTGGTAGGAATGTCTACCGGTACGGTGACTGACTTGGATGGTAATTTTAGTCTTCAGGTTCCGAAAGGAAAAACGATTGCTGTTTCTTTTATAGGATACGTGACGCAAGAACTGACTGTAAATCAGAATCAGTCGAACCTTACCATTCAGTTGAAAGATGACTCTAAACAGTTGAATGAAGTAGTCGTCATCGGTTATGGTACGGTAGAAAAGAAAGATTTGACAGGTTCTATCCAATCCGTTACCAGCAAGGAGTTAAGTAAACTGGTGACTACCGATGTCACTGAAACACTGAACGGACGTGTCGGTGGTGTACTTGTGAACAAGACTTCCAATCGTCCCGGTTCGGATACGAAAATAGAGATTCGCGGTATCAACTCGTTCAATTTCTCGAATGAACCTTTGTATGTGATCGACGGAGTACCTTCTCAAACGGGAATGCGTCATCTGAACTCTGCCGATATTGAATCTATCGACATCTTGAAAGATGCCTCTTCCAGTGCAATCTACGGTTCGCGGGGTGCAAACGGGGTGGTGATTATCACTACCAAAGGGGCTAACAAGCGTCAGGGCTTTAATATTGACTATTCGGGTTACGTTGGTTTCAAGACTCCTACCCGTATTCCTGAAATGATTGGTAACATGGGCAATGGACTGGAATATGTAGACTATCGCACCGCTTTGTGGAAAAAGAAGTATGGTGATGCTTCACTGAGCCGTCCGGACTTTCTGACTGATGACGAGAAACGCCGTATCAAACATGGTGAATACTATGACTGGTTGCGTGAACTGTCGCAGAATGCATTGACTACCAGTCATTCTGTTTCCGCTACCGGAGGTACGGACAAACTCTCTTTCTCATTCGGCTTGGGATACTTGAAAGACGACGGTATGGTAGGCGATGAAAGTTTTGAACGTATTACGGCTAATGTGGGGTTGGAATATCGTTTTTCTGATAAATTCAAAACAGGGATTAACAGCTATGTTTCTCTGAATAACACGAATGAAGGAGCCAATGATGCTTTGATTAATGCATACTTCCTGCCTCCTACGGTCAGCCCGTACGATAAGGACGGAAGCTACCTGTTTAATTGTCAGCCGACTTCCAGCAAGATCAATCCATTTGTTCAGATTGAAAATAATAAAAGAGAGAAAGAAGCAAACTATACCAACTTCTCCGGTTATTTGGAATATCAGCCGATCAAAGGACTGAGCTTTAAATCGCAGATTGCGGTTCAGTATGATTCGGACGTTTACGGAGAATGGGTAGGTACGATGACACAAGCCAAAGGAGGTCTCAATGCACCGGAAGCTTACCGGAAAGAAGGACGGAATATGAACTGGGTATGGGACAATATCATTACTTATGATAAAACCTGGAAGAATATTCATCGTCTGAATGCTATCGGTTTGTATAGCGTACAGAAAGAAACTCATAAGGGTTCCGAAATGCGTGGTGACGGTCTGCCTTACAACTCGGACTGGCATGCGATCGAAACAGCCGAAGAAATTCGTGATGTGAAGAGTTACTATTGGGAGTCATCCATGCTTTCTTTCATGGGACGTGTCAACTATACGTTGATGGATCGGTACTTGTTTACTGTAACAGGACGATATGACGGAACTTCCCGTCTGGCTACCGGCAATCAGTGGGGATTTATGCCGTCGGCAGCTGTCGGCTGGCAGATGAAGAATGAGAATTTCCTGAAAAACGTAGACTGGCTGAATAGTCTGAAACTCCGCGTCAGCTGGGGTAAATCGGGAAATAACAGTATTGACCATGATATTACCTGGACAAAGCTGGACCTGACTCATTATATCTATGGAGGTAAAGGTGAAAATGCTTTCGGATTAGGCGACCGCAAAGGTAACAAAGACCTTCGTTGGGAGATGACTTCGGAGTGGAACTACGGTATTGATTTCGGCTTCCTGAATAACCGTATCAACGGTACGATTGATGTGTATAACCGTACTACGAAAGATTTGATTTTCGCCCGTTCGGTAGGTAACCTCAACGGTTATGGCTCTATCCTTGAGAATATAGGAACGTCCTCCAATAAAGGGGTGGAAATAGGTCTGAACACGGTGAACGTCTCAAAGAAGGACTTCACATGGAAGACAAATCTGACTTTCTCTCTGAACCGTAATAAGATTGTAGACCTCTACGGTGATAAAAAGGATGACTTGGCTAACCGTTGGTTCATCGGTCAGCCGATGAAAGTGATCTATGATCTGGAAAAGGTAGGAATCTGGCAGACGGAAGACAAGGAACTGGCTGCTAAATATGGACAAGTACCGGGACATATCCGTGTAGCCGATCTGGACGAGAACTATGTGATTGATGAACGTGACTATAAAGTACTCGGTTCTCCGTCACCCGACTGGACAGCAGGTATGACCAATACCTTTACTTACAAGAACTGGGATTTGTCTTTCTATATGTATGCACGTATCGGTGGTGTCTACAATGATGACTTCACTTATATGTTTACCGCATGGGATAATGAACACTGGAACAAACTGAATGTGAAGTACTGGACTCCGGAAAACCACAGTAATGAGTACCAGCAGATCGGTGCGCAATCCTACCATACTCAGGTATTAGGTAAGATCTCCGGTTCGTTCCTGAAAATACAGAATATCACGTTGGGATATACCCTTCCGGAAAACTGGATGAAGAAGATGAAGATGAAAAATGCACGTGCTTACATCAATGTGCAGAATCCGTTTACTTTCACCGACTATCTCGGTCCGGATCCCGAAACGATTGGTGAAGACGTATATAAGTCTTTGTCGCTTTATCCGATGACATTTACTTTTGGAGTGAATTTAACCTTCTAAATGCTTGAAACCTTATGAAACGAGTAAAAGAACAAATTAAATATTTGGCACTGTTAGCAATCTGTTTGCTAAGCGGATGCTCCGATTTTCTGGATAGTTATAACCCCTCGGCAGTAACGGACGATTTCTATAATACTAAAGAAGGACAAAAGAAATTGTTGACAGATATCAATGCCCGTTACCGCAATGTTTTCAATACAGGCGAATTGCAGTATTACGGAACTGATATCTACATGGCTATTTCCGAAGAACCTGCCGAACGTATGTTTAACGGCTATGACAAGACTTTCAACTCCACTGCTCCGATTGTAGGCGATTATTGGAAAGTACTCTATAAGATTGTGCAGGAAAGTAACATCTTGCTGAATCGTTGCACACCGGATATTGCAGGAAACGATTATACTTCGCTGACCGCACAAGCCCGCTTTTTCCGGGCGATGGCTTACTATTATCTGGTAGAAACATTCGGTCCCGTACCTTTGCTCACCGAAGAGAATACAAGCGTTATCCAGCAGGCGGAACGTACCGGTGAACAGGCTATTTACACTTTCATCATTACCGAACTGAATGATATAAAGGATAAACTGGACATGACCACGATTTCTGCCGGAAAGGTAACGAACGCCGCAGTCATTCACTTTTTAGGGAAAATGTATCTGACACGTGCTTACAAATCCTTTGCTGAAACAGACGACTTCTCCAATGCAGCAACGACATTTGATTTGCTGGTAGAGAATCCGGCCTCCGGTTATGCTTTGCAGGAAAACTATGCTGCTTTGTTCGATGAAAACAATCAGGCTAATTCGGAAGTAATCTGGGCGATTCAATATGGACTGGATAAGAACTATCGGGGTGATGGAAATCCGCAACAGGCACAGTTCGGATTTAATATTGTAGCATTGGAGCCGGATCTGTTCATTAAGAATCAGAATGATTACTCTAGTGTTTCCCGTAAATACTGGGTGAATCCGAAAGCGCACGAGCTTTATACAGACCCGGAAGCGGATACCCGTTATGATGCGACGTTCAAACGTGAATATTACATAAACAATCCGGATAATGCTGATTACGGTAAGCTGGGAATCTATTTCCCCCGTTGGAACGATAAATCGGGTATGAGTAATAATGCGAAAAGATTTTATCCGTTCAAGCAGGACGATGAATATGTGTGGTATCCGCAATCTACGGCACTTCCTGTATTAGAAACTGCTTCAGATCGTATGCCGATGGTACGTAAGTTCAGCGATACCAAGATACAATGGGGCGAAGGCGGTTCTCGTGAAGATGTCATTTTTCGTTTGGGCGATACCTATCTGTTGTGTGCTGAGGCTTATCTGGGTGCCGGAAACAAGAAACTGGCATTGGAACGCATCAACAGTATACGTAAGCGTGCCGCTAAAGATGCGACCGCTTATGAAGCAATGAAGTTGACGGATCTGGATATAAATGTTATCATGGATGAACGTGCCCGTGAATTGATGGGAGAGCATGACCGCTGGTTTGACTTGAAACGTACTCAGACACTGCTGACACGTGTACCCGCATACAATCCGTTTGTGGTGAAATATGATAATTTGAACAAGAACCATCTGGTACGACCCATTCCACAAGATGAACGGAACAAGGTAGATGGATTATCTCAGAATGAAGGTTATTGATTAATGGTTAACTAACAAATGAAAGAAGTAATTATGAAAACGACTATATGTGGCGCTGCACTGTTGCTCAGCTTGACAATGGCTAGCTGTGAAGTGTACGAATCGCCGGAAATCAATCAAGGATTGAACGAAGAAAACAACACGTCCCTTTATACAGATGCTTATGATCCGATCAGTAATGTGGGTCAATACTATATGCCGGAAATGAAGGTGAAACCGAAGAAATACTGGAATTGTGTGGAAGTCGTAACGGTAGGCAGCCGTAATGAGCTGGGACAAACAGAGAAAGTACGCGGATTACAGTACCACCTGATGTGTCAGTCATTGGCCGGTCTGGCTAATCGTGCCGTAGAACAGGGAACAAGTGAAATAGCTGTTTGGCTGCACGATCACGGTGGTAGTGATTCCTATAAACTGTCTAAGCAGGCACTCGAAGATATGGGTATCCACGAACAGGGGATGCAGAGCGGACTGGAACTGGCACGTAATGATTATGGTCCGTCCGATGGAGTGACTATTCAGCTGAAAGGAATGTTCGACGGATATGTATTGACGGATATTGAGCATAATCCGGAGAGCGGTGTCGTAGCATCTGTTGCTTCTCATGTTTATAATTCTATTATTGTGGATGTCCGTGACAAGGAATATTATGAAGAAGCAGGATATACCATGAAATATGATGCAAGAAGCAAAACTACTGCACAGGCATGGGCGGAGTTCAAAGACAAGTGCAGCAACAAAGCATTGGTGATTATGCCTGTACAAACCGGTGAATTGCGTGAGTTTGCTATTAAGAATGAACTTTTCGTATTGAACTTGAATAAGCGTCAGGGAACTTCGATAGCCGGACAAAACACAGCTTTGCTGAAAGAAATCCTTGCCTGGTTGGAACCGAATGCACCTGTCTACGGATGGGAACAGGGAGTAAGTGAAGATGCTTTTGTCGATTTGGTTTCCAAAAGCGGTCATCCGATGATCCCTTGTGACTGGAGTTACAATCATTCCTTGACTTCATTGCTTTATTCTCAACGTCAGAAATCGACATTGGCTCGCGTGAAGAATCCGCAGTTTCTGGATTATACAAAGAAAAAGAATTTCGTTTCTTTCTTCCTTTCCGATGGTGACAATATTCAGTGGATGATGAATGACTTTAAAGATTTCTATAATGCGGCGGAGTCGGAAGAAGTACGGATGACGTATGGTATTGCTGCTTCAGTGCTTCCGATGATGGCACCGGCACAATTCGATAATCTGTTGAGTCAGCAAAAACCGAATTGCTCTATTTTGGAAATGCTGGGAGGCGGTTACTATTACGTAGACAATTATAGCGAGAATGGCGACCGGGCGAAGAATCTGAAAGTCGTGGCAGAACGCCTTTCGGCTCATATGCGTCAACATCGTGTGAAACTGTTGGGTGTAATGGCTATGAACGTAAAATCAGAGGCTGCCAAAGAAGCATTTCAGGCTTATGTAGATGCCAATGACCAGTTGGAAGGTATCGTAGCGCTTCAGTATAGCCCTTATGCAGGAGGTGAAGGAGACGTTATTTGGGTAACGAATAAAGCAGGGTATGATATCCCGGTCATTACGGTGAAATACTCTTTGTGGAATTTTGGAAACCGGAATGCAGAACGTGAAGGTACCCCTGCCTATATTGCCGGAAGATTGAAACAGGAAGCACAGCAGGAAAGTTTTTCTGTCGTATGTGTGCATGCATGGAGTAATTTCTCCGATCACGGACAGACGGAAGATCCGCTGATTGAGAACCAGTCCGGGGATATTCGTGGAGCCGGAGCGGCAAAGCTTTGTGCAGGACATCTGAACGATAGTTTTGAAGTAGTAAATATGCAGGAATTAGTCTGGCGTTTGCGTATGAGCCAGCGTCCGGAACAGACGAAGAAGTATCTGAGTGAGGTATTTTAATTAACCTGAGTTTCACAGGCTTTCTGCATGGTTTTCTCTGTTTTAACGTGGCAGGAGAAGTGATACAGAAGGCTTGTGAAACTTAAGCAAATAATAATAGATATGGTTACAAGATTGTTTTTCTTATCAATCTGTTTTCCTTTTCTGCTCACTTCGTGTCAGCAGTCAAAGAAGACGGTAGAGTTTGTAGACTACGTGAATCCTTTGATGGGTACCGAGTCTACTTTTGCGTTTTCGCATGGTAATACTTATCCTGCTGTGGCGGTACCTTGGGGGATGAACTTCTGGAGTCCGCAGACGGGGGAGAATGGCAGCGGATGGATGTATACGTATACTGACAGTCTGATGCGCGGTTTCCGGCAGACACATCAGCCTAGTCCCTGGATAAATGACTATGGTACATTTTCCATTATGCCGCTTGCCGGAGAACTGAAAATGAGTCACAAAGAACGTCTGGTTCCGTTCTCACATCAACAGGAGAAAGCGACTCCTTATAACTACAGTGTTACATTCAATAACGGATTGCAGACGTCTCTTTCTGCTACTTCCCGCGGAGCTGTATTCGAGGTCTCTTTCCCCGAAAAGGAAGATCAGTATGTAGTGGTAGATGCATACAACGGAGGAAGTTCAATAACGATTGAACCGGAAAAACGGTTGGTAAAAGGTGCGACACGTTATAATAACGGAGGTGTGCCGGATAACTTCGCTAATTACTTTATGATGGAATTCAGTCATCCCGTCATAGAATACGGTACTTACAATGGAGATACTTTGTTGCACCATCAAACCGATGTAGCGGCCGATTATACCTGTGCCTATCTGAAATTTGATGTTCCGGCAGGTGAAAAGCTGACCATACGTACAGCCTCTTCTTTTATCAGTCCCGAACAGGCTGCCATCAACTTTAATCGTGAAGTAGCCGATGCGGATGTACAATTGATCAGCGGGAAAGCCCGTGAACAGTGGAATAACTATCTCGGACGTGTAGAAGCGGAAGGAGGAACAGACGAACAACTTCGTACCTTCTATTCCTGCCTGTATCGTACATTACTTTTTCCACGTGAGTTCTATGAGTTTGATTCACAAGGAAATCCTGTTTATTACAGTCCTTATGACGGTAACGTGCATGATGGTTATATGTATACTGACAATGGTTTCTGGGATACGTTCCGTGCGGTTCATCCGTTATTCACATTGCTATATCCGGAAGTTTCGGAACGTGTGACGCAATCTATCATTAATGCTTATAATGAAAGTGGCTTTATGCCCGAATGGGCGAGTCCCGGTCATCGTGGTTGTATGATTGGCAATAACTCTGTTTCCTTATTAGTCGATGCATGGATGAAGGGGATACAAACGGTAGATGCCGAAAAAGCTCTGGAAGCGATGATTCATCAGACACAAGCCCGTCATGCGGAAATAGCTTCTGTAGGGCGTGACGGCTTCGAGTATTATGATAAGCTCGGTTATGTACCTTATCCGGAAGTTCCCGAAGCTACAGCCAAAACACTCGAATATGCTTATGCTGACTGGTGTATCGCCCGCTTTGCGCAATCGCTGGGTAAACAGGATATCGCAGACCAGTATTATCAGAAAGCCCAGAATTACCGCAATCTGTATTATCCGGAACATGGTTTTATGTGGACTAAGGATGCCAAAGGCAATTGGCGTGATCGTTTTGATGCTACGGAATGGGGCGGTCCTTTCACAGAAGGAAGTTCCTGGCACTGGACTTGGAGTGTATTTCACGATCCGGAAGGTTTATCTGAACTGATGGGCGGACATGAACCGATGGTAGCCCGTCTCGACTCTATGTTTGTGGCCCCGAACACTTATAATTATGGAACCTATGGTTTCGTTATCCACGAAATAGCTGAGATGGTTGCCTTAAACATGGGACAATATGCGCATGGCAATCAACCGGTGCAGCATGCCATTTACTTGTATGATTATATCGGTCAGCCTTGGAAAACACAGTACCATCTCCGTAATGTTATGGATAAACTCTACAATTCCGGAAGTAAAGGATACTGTGGCGACGAGGACAACGGGCAGACATCTGCTTGGTATGTATTTTCTGCTATGGGTTTCTATCCGGTTTGTCCGGGAATGCCTGAATATGCGGTAGGTTCTCCGTTATTTAAAAAGGTAACTCTGCATCTTCCCGAAGGGAAAAACTTCGTCGTTTCAGCAGCAGATAATGCGGCAGACCGTCCATACATAAGGAAAGCTCTGTTGAATGGACAAGAATTCACACGCAACTATCTGACGCATGATGAACTGAAACAGGGCGGAGAACTGAATCTGTCAATGGACAGCGTACCGAATCAGCAAAGAGGTACCCAACCGGCAGACTTCCCATATTCTTATTCCAAGTAGTTTCAATAGGTTTTAGTATACTTTTCATTGACCGATACGGAGAGAATCTTAATTGATTTGATCTGTATCGGTCATACAATAGGAATTTAAAGTCAGGCTTTGTCTTTGCTGTTTCTTTTGTTACCTTTGTGCATCTAATATGAGGTTTATGATACATTCTCTTCCATCTTCCGAACCCTTGACGGCACAAAAGCTTTTCTCAAAGCTTTATGTTTCCTACTATGCCCGTTTGGTTCGTTTCGCTTCCCTTTATGTAGGAGCTATGGGAGACGCAGAGAATATAGTACAAGATTTTTTCCTCTATTTATGGGAACGTAAAGAGATACTTCCGGAACTGCAACAGCCCGATGCATATCTTTTCTCCGCTGTCAAGCATCGCTGTCTGAACTTCCTTCGTTCACAACTTTCTATAGTAGACCGCAGGCAGCCGCTTTCTGATATTATGGAGCAGGAGTTTAAACTGAAACTTTATAGCCTGCAACTACTTGATGACTCTCAAATGTCGATAGATGAAGTAGAAAAACAGATCTGCCGTGCAATTGATAGCTTACCGGAACGTTGCCGGGAAATATTCATCCGTATCCGTGAAGAAAAACAAAGTTATGCCCAAGTAGCAGAAGAATTGGATATCAGCATAAAGACAGTTGATGCCCAGCTACAGAAAGCTGTCTCCCGACTGAAAGAGATGATTTCGTCCAGCGGATAACCGGAGATCACCCGAACCGTTCAGCACTTCTTTTTTATATTAACTTTTATTTGCACAAAAGGCGTAGGGAGTTTCTGTCAATCTCCGGTCTTTATCAGCAAATAAACCGATTAATCACTAAAAAAGATTGAATGATGAAAAAGTTTAATGACGCAAACGTTGGACTCTTTGTCCTTTTAACAGCATGCCTGAGCCTATTTTCCTGCAACAACGACAATGACAATTATCCTAAGGATTATGTAGGATTTGAAAAATCTACCCGAACAGTAGAATGTGATAAGAATCAATCCGAGAGTGAGTTGCAGATTAAAATTATTGCCACCGACAAATCCAAAGAAGACAGGACAGTGTTACTTGCCACTCCTGCTTTGCCGGCGGGACAGGCACCGATTATGAAACTAACAGAAACCAAAGTCACCATCAAGGCGGGACAGAAATCGGCAACGACCACCATTAAGTTATATCCCAAAAAGATGGTACTGAAACAGCAGAACATTACCTTATCCTGTACTCCCCAGTGGAAAGAAGGCAGTGTAAGCAAGCTGACGATTCTGCTGAAACGGAATTAGAAAGAAAGCTAAATAGAAAAAGATATGAAATATACCGATAGAGAATTAGAAGACATACTGAACAAGCTCATCGCTTCCACCCGCTCACCGAGAGGACGTTTTTCAGCAGCATCCAGTTATCCGCAACTGGAGAAAAAGCTGAATTTCCGCAACCGCCGGTTGTATCTGACACGCACATTTGCGGCAGCGGCAGCAGTAGTTTTACTCTGTCTATCGGTATGGACAGCTTATCTGTACATGCAGCCGGCAACCATACAGACTGTTAGCACTTTGGCAGAAACACGTACCGTCCATCTGCCCGACGGCACTTCCGTCACGCTAAACCATTATTCTTCCCTTTCCTATCCGGAACGGTTCAAATCGGATAACCGGGAAGTGGAGTTGAGCGGAGAAGCCTATTTTGAAGTAAGTAAAGACCCAAAGCATCCGTTTATAGTGCAGACAGAAACGATTGACGTTCAAGTACTGCTGGCTGCAGTGAAAATGACTGCCCTGATGATCCTCATCACTCTGATGA
>OGZC01000589.1_pt1 | contig 20905 bp, 20 predicted proteins | sample 1576751 | NCBI WGS metagenome assembly OGZC01 (sample SAMEA3541486, study PRJEB24748) | human gut metagenome | biome: human gut; feature: human-associated habitat; material: faeces | place: China | collected 2012
TTTTTATATACAACTCCCCCCTTTTCACTTTGGGGAACGAACGAAATGTCTGCCCGACAGGCAACACGAGGCTGACCGCCGTCTGCGCAGCGAGGCCATCCCGGAGGCGTTCCGGGGCCTGCCCATCACGCTCATCTACATCGGCGTGCTGGCGCTGGCCATCTATGGTTTTACGGGCCACTCGGTGATCCTGTGAGGAGTGCAGGAGAAAGGGACGATCATGGCAAAGTATAAAAAGGTCAAGCGGTATCACCGCAGTTTTTACAGCCCCGGCATGTGGGTGAAGAAGGCCGTCGGCATCATCGTGCTGGTGGCCGTGGTGCTGGTCGTGGGCTGGCTGGCCGCGCCCCATGTGCTGGACTGGGCCACCCACACCTGGTACACCGTGGTGCGCAACCGTGACCTCTCGGCTTCGTCTGAGACGACAGCCTCCAGTGCGGCCGCTTCGTCGGAAGTGACGGCAGAGCCTGCCGCTTCCTCGGAGGTGCGGGCGGACTCGGAGCCGGAATCGGAACCGGCTGCACCCGCAGGCGTCATCATCGAGGGCAGCTGGGGCGTTCTGGACACGGATGCGGCAAAGGATGAAGCTTCCCTGCGTGCCGCCGCCCGGCAGCTGGCCCAGCAGGGCGCAGCCTACGCCGTCGTCACCCTGAAGGACAGCGCCGGAAATATCCTGTATCCCTCTCAGGTGGCTGCTGCGGCAGGCAGCATCGAGGGGGCGTCCCTTGACCCGGCCCTCATCGCCTCGGTGCTCAAGGAGAACGGCCTTGTGCCGGTGGCAAAGCTGGCGGCCTTCCGCGACCCCATCGCGGCCCGCACCGACCGCAATATGGCCATCGGCTACACCGGGCAGGCTTACCTCTGGCTGGATAATAAGGCGTCCGCCGGCGGCAACCCCTGGCTCAACCCCTATTCCGACGAGGCCGTCCAGTTCATCGGCGACCTCATCGGCGAGGTGCAGAGCATGGGCTTTGACCATGTGCTGCTGGAGAACGTCCAGTTCCCCTCTGCCCAGAACGGCAAGCAGGACTTCGGCTCCACCGACGGGCGCGGCCGCAGCGCCCAGCTGGCTGCGGACATCGCCGCATGGGATGCCCGCTTTGAGGGCAGTGTGACCCTGTGGTACGGCTACTCGCTGGGTCAGGTGACGGAGGGCGCTTCCACCGTGGGCGGCTCCGCGACGGCGCTGGGCGTCAGGAATCTCGTGGTCGAAGTCCCCGCAAAGCAGACCATGGACGACACCGCCCGCAGCGAGCTGCGGAACACCCTGTCGGCTTCCGGCGTGGAGCATGCCGTGTTCTGGGACGATGCAGCGGGCATTTTCCAGTGAGAGCGCTCCATTTGCTGTTGGTGATTTATGTGAGAGTGAGGAATGTGTTATGAAAACTGCATCCTGCTTTGGCCCGGCCCACATCCTGCTGCCCGGGGAGAATATCCCTCTGGAAAAGTGGGGCTGCGTGGCCTGTGACCAGTTTACCAGCGACCGCGCCTACTGGGAGCAGGCAGACGCCGTTGTGAGCGGCTGCCCCAGCACCCTGCGGCTCATCCTGCCGGAAGTCTACCTCGAGGATAAAGACGCGGCCCAGCGGGTGGAGAACATCCATGCCGCGATGGACGAGTACAGCCGCGACGTGCTGACCCGCGCCGTGGACGGCTTTGTCTACGTCGAGCGCACCGAGCAGAGCGGCCGGGTGCGTCAGGGCCTCGTGGGCAAGATCGACCTCGAGGCTTACAGCTACGAGAAGGGCGCCCGCCCGGCCATCCGGCCCAGTGAGCGCACCGTCACCGAGCGCATCCCGCCCCGCATGGCCGTGCGCCGGGGTGCGGCGCTGGAAACGCCCCATGTCATGATGCTGGCCGACGACCCCGGCTGCACTCTCGTCGAGCCCATCGGCGCGCGAAAGAGCGAGCTGAAAAAGCTGTACGAGGGCGAGCTGATGCAGGGCGGCGGCCACATTGCAGGCTGGGCCGTGGAAGATCCTGCGATGCTGGCGCAGATCGATGCTGCACTGGCTGCACTGGGCAGCCAGGAGGCTTTCGACGCCAGGTATCCCCAGGCCAGGGGCGCAGCGCCCCTGACGCTGGCTGTGGGCGACGGCAACCATTCGCTGGCCGCAGCCAAAGCCTGCTGGGAGGAGCTGAAAAAGACTCTGACCCCGGAGCAGGCAGAAAACCACCCCGCCCGCTGGTGTCTGGCAGAGGTGTGCAACGTGCACTCCCCGGCTATTGAGATCGAGCCCATCCACCGGGTACTGTTCAACGTGGACTGCGCCACCGTACTGCTGAGCCTCATTACATGGAGCGATTCCAACATGGCAGGCTGCTGCTTTGGCGGCAGCAAAAAGCAGCCTTTTACGCTGGCGGGCCCCCACATGGCCAATGTGCTCAGCTTTGAGGACCCCACCGAGCCGCTGACCGTGGGCACCATCGACGATTTTATTTCGGATTATATCGAGCGCCACCCGGAAGCAAAGGTGGACTATGTGCATGACGAGCCGGCTGTGCGCGCTTGCTATACTTATATCATCTAAAGCAAAGAAGGTGCCCTCATGCTCTACGGCGGTATAAAAATAGAAGAAACTCAAAGTATCATCGTTATACTTGGCGAAGACAACAAACTTTTCATTCCCCATGACATTATTGTTGCCAACAATACCACAGACATCCAAAATTTTGTAAATTCAATGCAAAGAGGTGGCATTACACCTGAAAAAATTTGCTTTGCTATAAACCCTGTCCATGTTGACAGCATCGAAACCTTTAACAGCTTCAGACAAATTTTCATGCAAGCAGCCTACGATTTACGCATAATAAACACTGCTGCTCAAGGCGATAGTTTTATAGTTGTTACCAAAAGCCGTAACGCTAATGAAGAAGCAACAGCCAATGCATTTATCCTTAAGCATAATTATAATGACAGTAAATATTTTTTACAGAGCGATTTTCGTCAAAGTTATTTCTACAATTGTAATTTAAGCGATTATTTCAACCTAATATTTGCTGCGGTATTCATGTTTATTGCCATTTATTTTTTATACTATGGCATACTTTTTGCTGTTCCTCACTTTTTAATAGGTACTGGATTAACAATCTGTGATATCCGTCATATGTATTTTGCTAAAATGTCCATAAAAAAGCATACGCCTATTTTTAGTATTGATAAAAACGGCTTGCAGCAAAATTATAAAATCAGATGGCACTTTCTTGAGCCGCTAAAGATACCACGAACAATATCCTGGAAGCAAATCGAAAAAATTGAAGCTTATAAACCAATTATTTGCATCAACCATGATAATAACGAAAGGATTAGTATATGCGTAGCCGGTCAGAGTGAAATCACCTTAAACTTCTTTGTCATTGGTATAGACCACGAACATAATTATCGTACACTTTTATTTTACTGGAAATTGTTTCGCAACAACAACCAATAAATTAATATTGCGCAGTAAAAAGCACCTCGCTCAAACGTAAAATTTACGTCAAAGCGAGGTGCTGATTTTTATGCTTTTAATCCACGCAGATATTGCCAGGCTATGTATGCCTTATTGCATTTTCTCTTTGAGCATTTTGGTAACCATGCCCGGGTTAGCCTTTCCGCGAGATTTTTTCATAATCTGGCCAACGAGGAAGCCGATAGCCTTATCTTTACCGGCCTTGTAGTCAGCAACGGATTGCGGGTTCTCAGCGATGGTTTCTTCAACCAGCTTGAGGATAGCGCCTTCATCACTAACCTGCTCCAGACCGAGCTTCTTAACGAGAGCCTTCGGAGCTTCGTCCTCTTTGAGCATTTCAGCAAATACCTTTTTAGCCAGCTTGCTGGACAGCACGCCGTCCTTAATCAGGTTAACCAGCTCTGCCAGATGTGCAGGGGTTACCTTGAAGTCAGCAATAGTAATGCCTTCGTTGTTCATGTAAGCAGATACATCGCCCAACAGCCAGTTGGAAACTGCTTTGCTGTCCTTAGCGGTCTTAACTGCTTCATCAAAGTATTCAGCCATAGCCTTAGTGGAAACGATCTGGGAAGCATCATATTCTGGCAGACCATGCTCGCTCATCAGGCGTGCCTGACGTTGAGCCGGCAGCTCCGGCAGAGTTTCGCGAATGCGCTCAATCCAGACATCGTCCAGCTGTACCGGAACGAGGTCAGGCTCAGGGAAGTAACGGTAGTCATGTGCTTCTTCCTTGGAACGCATGGACAGGGTTACGCCGTTAGCTTCATCCCAGGTACGGGTTTCCTGAACAACGTGGCCGCCGTCTTCGAGAACCTCTTTTTGGCGTTCAACTTCATAGTTGATAGCGCGCTCCAGAGCACGGAAGGAGTTCAGGTTTTTGATTTCGGCACGGGTACCGAATTCCTTAGCGCCTTCGGGCATGATGGAGATGTTAGCGTCGCAGCGCAGGCTGCCTTCCTGCATTTTGCAGTCGCAAACATCGGTATATTCCAGAATTGCTTTCAGGTTTTCCATGTAAGCACGAGCTTCGGCAGCACTGCGCATATCCGGCTCGGATACAATCTCAATCAGCGGTACGCCTGCACGGTTGTAGTCAACTGCGGAGGAATCGGAGGTGCTGATGGTTGCACCGCTGTGGTTCAGCTTGCCTGCATCCTCTTCCATGTGGATACGGGTAACGCCGATGCGTTTATGCTCGCCGTCAACAACGATGTCAATGTGACCGCCCAGGCAGATAGGCTTATCAAATTGGGAAATCTGATAGTTCTTGGACAGGTCAGGATAGAAGTAGTTTTTACGGTCAAATTTGTTGTATTTCTGGATATCGCAGTTCAGCGCCAGGCCAGCCTTGATAGCGAAATCAACAACCTGCTTGTTCAGCACAGGCAGTGCACCGGGCATACCCAGGCAAACCGGGCATACATGGGTGTTGGGCAGGCTGCCGAAGGCAGTGGAGCAGCTGCAGAATGCTTTAGTTTTGGTTTTCAGCTCGGCATGAACTTCCAGGCCGATAACGGTAATATATTTAGTCATTATTTGTTACCTCCCAGCGGTGCGAATACTTTATGATATTCGGTTGCCTGTTCAAAGGTATAAGCAGCACGCAGAATGGTTGCTTCGTCCAGAACCTTACCAATCAGCTGCATACCGATAGGCATGCCGTCATCAGCAAAGCCGCAAGGAATGGAAATACCCGGCAGACCGGCCATGTTTACCGGAATAGTGGTTACGTCCAGCATGTACATGGTCAGCGGATCCATCTTGTCGTTGATGCCGTAAGCAGGAACCGGAGAGGTCGGAGTCAGCAGCACGTCGCATTTTTCAAACGCAGCTTCAAAGTCGCGGCGGATGAGGGTACGAACCTGCATAGCCTTGTTGTAGTATGCATCATAGTAACCGCTGCTCAGTACGTAGGTGCCCAGCATAATGCGGCGGCGTACTTCCTGACCGAAGCCTTCTGTACGGCTCATGGTGGTCATTTCCGGTGCGGAGGTTGCATCTACATTGCGGTAACCGTAGCGAACGCCGTCGAAGCGTGCCAGGTTAGCGGAGGCTTCAGCCGGAGCGATGATGTAATAGGTAATTACAGCATATTCGGTATGCGGCAGGGAAACCTCAACGATTTCAGCGCCCAGCTCTTTATATTTTTCAACGGCCTTCATGATTTCAGCCTTAACCTTAGCATCAACGCCTTCACCGAAGTATTCCTTCGGCAGACCAATGCGCAGGCCTTTAACGTCATTTACCAGTGCTTTGGTGAAGTCGGGAACCTCTACGTCAAGAGAGGTGGAGTCCATCTCGTCCTTACCGCAGATGGTGTTGAGTACCAGAGCAGCGTCGGTTACGTCTTTAGTGATAGGTCCGATCTGATCCAGAGAGGATGCGAATGCTACGCAACCATAACGGGATACACGGCCGTAGGTCGGTTTAATACCAACGCAGCCGTTGAAGGATGCCGGCTGACGGATAGATCCGCCGGTATCGGAGCCCAGAGTCCAGATAGCTTCGCCTGCAGCGATAGCAGCAGCACTGCCGCCGGAGGAGCCGCCGGGAACACGGTCCAGGTTCCAGGGGTTGTGGGTTACACCGAAATGAGAGGTCTTGGTGGTAGAGCCCATAGCAAATTCATCCAGGTTGGTTTTGCCCAAGAAAATGGTTTCATCAGCGCGCAGGTTTTTGATAACATGTGCGTCATATACAGGAATGAAGTTCTCCAGCATTTTGGAGGAACAGGTAGTGCGCAGGCCTTTGGTAGAAATATTATCTTTAATTGCGCCAGGGATACCTGCCAGCGGAGCGATTTTCTCGCCTGCGGCAATCTTGGCATCAACCTTGGCAGCCTGTGCCAGAGCGTTTTCTTTATCCAGGGTTACATAAGAGTTAACCTGGTCTTCAACTGCGTCGACACGCGCAATAACAGCGTTAGTTAATTCGACGGAGCTTACTTCTTTGTTGACGAGCTTTTCATGCAGCTCGTGCGCAGTAAGTTTATACAAATCCACAGCGTTTGCCTCCTTCTTATTCGATTACACGCGGTACCTTAAAGCCGTCATTGTGAACAGCAGGAGCGTTCTTCAATGCTTCCTCGTGGGATACGCCTTCTTTGACAACGTCCTCACGCAGTACGTTGCTTACCGGCAATACATACGGGGTAGGTTCGATACCTGCGGTATCAATTTTTTCAAGAATGTCGGCATAGTTAAGAATTTGGTTGAACTGTTCAGTGAACACTTCCATTTCGGAAGCAGGAACAGTCAAACGGGAAAGCTGTGCGATATGCTTTACGTCTTCAGCAGAAACTTTCATTTTTTCACCATCCTATAAAAACTCGTTTTATTTTTACAAATAACCTGTTTTATTATAACACATTTACTGAGCAAAGTACACTGAGTAAGGTGGTTCGGCAGTGGTTGCGGGGATATTTTTAGGAAAAAGCGGCTTTTAAAATATTAGACAGCAAAACAATAAAGCCTCTCCTCGGGGAGACAAGGTGAATTGCCCGTAGGGCAAGAGAAGGCGCCCTGGGGCGGGTGGCATCGCGCAGCGATGACGGAGAGGGGTTACAGCAAAATAAGACATATACATAACCCCAACCCCTCTCAGTCGCCCTACAGGTGACAGCTCTCCCCAAGGAAAGCCTTTCTCTTCGTATAGCATCCATACGCATAAACACAAAAAGAACCGCCTCACGGCGGTTCTCTAAACTCCAAGCATCTGGCGCTATTTCCCTTCTCGCTTGCTAACCTTAGTATACAGCCTTTTTAAAATATCCATTGCCTCATCCTGCTGCATACTGCTTAGCTGCGGCTTTACCTTGCGTCTGTTTTTATTTTTATAGCTGCCAAGAGTAATATAAAACTCTGTTGTCGTCGCATCGTGGGCAAAAAGCTTCTCAGACTGCTTTTTCTCCTGCTCTGCGAGCGGCAGCTTCTGGATAAAAGCATCCAGCTCCGCCAAATCCTCACTTGTCACCTCTGCTGACGACAGCAGGCAATTTGCGTCCTTTTTATCGACAAAAAAGCAGCTGAAGGTACCCTGCCCTTCCTTAAAAGGATCATAATTAACCTCAAACCTGTAGCACAGGGTGCGGAACTGATGGTTCCGGCTCATATAAAAAGTGGACCATTCTACGTGTGTCATCTTATCTTCTCCTTGTACCGGCGCACAACCTATATTAACTGTCAGCAGTGCAAGCACCGCCAGCAGCATTTTGGTGATTTTCCATAATTTACTGTGCATACCGTTCACCGCCTTTGTTAAACCTTAATTGCGAAGCGGAGCTCTGTCCTTAGCCTTCAGGTAAAGCTGCAGAAACTGCTTTTGCAGCTCCTCTCTTTGCTCCCCGCTCAAAGGCGCCGTCAGCTTCTTGACGCTTCTATCTTTATAGTTGGCGATACACACATCAAAAATCTCCATGGTTTCATCACAGACAAGCAAATCATCATCTACCGGCTCAGGTTCCTTGGGCGGTGCCAGCGGCAGTCCTTGGATAAGCGCATCAAGAGGCGCAAGCTCCTCGCGCGTCACGGGCACGCTCTCCAGCTCACAGCGCCAGATTTCGTCATTTAGATTTGCCGGAGCCTTAAAGCTGCAGTCATAAAGCATCTGCCCGCTTTTAGCATCCAAACGCAGCGCATAATTATAGCTATAATCATAATTCGAGCCGTTTCTGTATAATTGCATACCCGTACATTCTATACGTCCCATGCTATCGCCTCCCCGCACCTGGGCATAAATCAGCTTTGCTGTCAGCAGCAGAAGCGCTGCCAATAACAGCAGATGAATAATTCTCAGCTTGTTGCTTTTTTGTTTGCGCATGCTGCTCACCGCCTTTTGCTATTCTTCTGATGATAGCATAGCGTATTTTTAGCAGCTTGTCCCCACCCGAAAGGCTGATTTCGGGTAGGAAGGATAAGGTGACTGCAAAATTTTTCGCAAAATCAGCAAATTTTTCACTTCACCCTACCCGAATTTGCCCTTTGGGGTGGGGCTTTTTCCTGCTTTCTGATATATAATGCAGATGTAGAAAAGAATCGGCTAATTAATTATTGTAATGTTCTTAAAATTTTCTTTATATTGGCCGATTTAAAGAAAGGTGGTCTTGTTTATGCAACGCAAAAAATTAATCTCTAAAACCCTGACAACAGCTGTAATGCTTGCGCTGTACATCGGGGTGGCACAACCATCCATAACTTCTGCACAGGAATATACTGACCAAATCACCGGTGCTAATGACGCTTATGCAGCTCATGGCATCCGCACTACTGTCGGTATGGAATCAACTTATACCTTCGCTGAGGGTGACGTAGTAAAATGGACTAACGCCTACCCTGCTGTTGAGGTTTGGGACGAAGGAACACATTTAAAATTTACTACGCCGCTAAATCTGCAGCTTGATATTAAAGATGGTGCTAGCAGCGGTATTTATGCAGCAACCTCTAACTACGATACTCCCGCCAGGCTCACTGCCCAAGATGTGAATATCACAGGTCAGTCTACAGGCTCTAATTATGATATAAACAGAATCTATATTTCCGGCATTGAAACTTATGCTGCCGATATCAAGATAAAAAACCTCAATATCGACATTACTGCCGACGGCAAGCCGGAAAGTATTGCTGATGGTATTTTCATGGGCCGCGATCCTGAGGATGAAGACAGTGAGCATACTCTGACCGTAACCGGCGCTGCAAATATCAAGGCTGTTTCTAAAAATGGCTATTATGCCTGGGCTGCAGGTATTGAAGCCCAAGACCAGGCCAAAATGAACTTTGGCAAGCTGACAATCGCTACCGAAGCTATGGCTGAGAATTTAGCCCGTACTAACGGCATCTTTGCAGCAGGCAACTCCGAAATCAACGCCGGAGAAACGCATATTAACGTAAAAGGCAATGCTGTAACTGAAGGCTACAGCTATGGTCTTAATGCTATCCACAGCTCCACCATTACACTCGGTGACAACAGCACTATTTACGCTGAAAGCAGCGGCGACGGCGAGATTTCAGCCATTGGTGTACGCACAGGCTTTTATTCCGAAGTCAACCTGGGCATTACGGATATCAGAGCTGAAAACAATAGTGATGGTGGTACTGTCGATGTATTATTTGTCGAAGATGGTGCCGTTCTCAATATGGCCGGTGGCAGCATCACTGGTGCCAACAATACTAACAATGGCTTGTTCAACGCTATCAACGCTTACGGCGAGGATCCGGATCCGACTTGGCATACCGACACTATTGTCAACATCAACCAAGGTACAACTAACGATGTTGTAATCGTTGGTGACGTACGTGCAGCCAACACCGCCATCGTTAACCTTAACCTGAACACTGACGCTTCCAGCATCACCGGCAATCTCGACCAAAGCGGTCCTTATGTAGACAAGGATGATTCTGCCGGTAGCATTAACCTCACCCTCGCCAACAAAGCTACATGGCATGCTATGGGTGAATACGGCATTGGTTATAGCTATATGGAAAAGCTCACCCTAAATGACGGCAGCATCACCATGACCAATGAAGAGGTGCAGAACATTGACATTAATCACCTGCAGGGCACCGGCGGCGAGCTGACGCTGGAGGCTGATGCAAACCTCAATACAGGCTTCTTCCGCGTAAACAACGCTGACACCGACGCTACCGCAATACATACCTCCTATGCAGGCATCAATGCTGATAACGTGAAGGACGCAGCCGGCTTGGAAGGCCTTGTTAGAAACAGCCTGAAGATTCACGATGACAGTGCGGCAAAATTTGACGTTCATGTTAACGAAGGTCTGCTCATCGGCCAAATGCAGGCAGATACCATCAACCATATTGACGGCAACACAATCGCCAATGTAAAAATTGCCCAAAGCACTACTGTGGATGCTATCAGCCATATGCAAAACGCTACAGCACTGTCCTGGAGACAAGAGGATGCTGCTCTCAGCAAGCGTTTAGGCGATTTGCGTCAAGGCGATGGTGACCAGGGCTTCTGGGTACGCTTGAATCGCGGCGAATTTAAATATGCCAATGCCAAAAACCAGAATAATTTCTTCCAGATGGGTTATGATAAGGCTGATGGCGATTGGCATTACGGCGCTGCTATCAGCCGTAACAGCGGCAAAACCACCTACGGCGACGCAACAGCGAAAAACCGTAGTCTGGCACTCACCTTGTACGGCACCTGGCTGGGCGATAAGGGACATTATGCAGACATCGTACTCAAGGAAGGCCGTCTGAGCAATGATTACGATATCTCTGCACCGATTGGCTTCACTCACGGTCAGTACAAAACCTGGGGCAGCAGCATCAGTGTGGAATACGGCAGAGAAATCGCTATGGGTGACAAGGCCTACTTCACTCCGCAGGCACAGCTTTCCTGGCTACGTATTGCCGGTAAGGATTACACTACCGCCAACGGCATTGCTATCAGTCAGGACAGCCAAAGCAGCACCATCGGCCGCTTAGGCTTCGAGCTTGGCAGCAGACTTGGCGACAACGGTAATGTATACGCCAAAGCTTCTGTACTGCATGACTTCGGCGGCAGTGCTGACACCCGCCTGAGCTACAATGGTGTATCAACCACCTACAGCAACGATTTGGGCGACACCTGGTACGAGGCAGGCATCGGCTTCAACCTCAAAACCAAGGATAACAGCTATCTGTATGCAGATGTTTCCAAAGCCTTCGGCGGCGACTACAAGACACCTTGGCAATGGAACGTAGGTATGCGCTGGACCTTCTGATAGGTTAAATTTCTTCAACTTACAATCTTATCCTATGCTGTAAATAAACAGACAAAAAATTGTGCGGTCGTAAAAAGCCGCGCAATTTTTGTGTTTATCTCTAAAATTCAGCTGAATTTTGCTATTGCTACGATATTTTATCATCTTTTAAAATAAAAGCAACCCTATCCTACCCAAAATTCCCCTTTCGGGTGGGGCGCTGACACTCTTTTTACGCTATAATGAAGGCAATATAAGGAAGGGAGATGTTCCTATGTTTAAAGAAAACGACGAATGTTGTGCTATACAATGCGAAAAATGTGGCGGCACCATGTATTCCGACGCTGCCAGCACCAGCTTCATCTGCTCCTTCTGCGGCAACAAGGAGCCTTGGCCGAACAGCGAAAAAATCCTTGATACCGAAATCAAGTATCGCCATAAGCCTGTAGAAGTTGTCAACGGACTGGTGAAGCTGGGACACGTATACTTCATGGAGCCCTTGCCGGAGATGCTCAAAAACAACACCCAAAGCATCGAAGATAAGCTGGGCGTTTTCAGCCCCCTCAGCACCAAGGTTTACGAAGAAAGCCACACCATCAAGCTGCCCTGCCCGCTCTGCGGTGCCGATGTTACCGGCGAATCCACGCAGACTATTTTTACCTGCGAATACTGCGGTCACCGTCTGACGCAGGAGGAGCTGAAGGCCGGCGGTTACAACAAGGACCAGCTCATCGGCGCAGGCTCCCGCAGCTACCCCTCCATCGCCCTGCCCTTCAAGCTCACTAAGGAGCAGGCCTTCGGCAGAGCGCAACTGCTGATGAAGCGCGAGCCGATGTCCTTTAAAGGTGCGGAAAAAGCTATTAAAGAAAAATTTACGGCTTTCTATACGCCCTATACGCTGGCAGACCTGCGCGTCAAGGCACAAATCTCCAGTAATAAGGGCGACTGCGAAATTTATCAGGAGGTTTTGAACTGGGTATATCCGCAAACCTATGTCTTTGACGAAAACGCCGTCGATATGGTTGCTCCCTGGAACTTTGATGAGTTCGCCCCCTTCGACCCGGTATTTCTTGAGGGTGACGTGCATATCACCACCCGCAGCAATCTTTTCCCGGTGCAAAAATATCTTGACCGCATGATTAATGAGCAGCTTTGTAACAGGCTCTGCAAAAATTACGGCTTAAAAAATGTTAAGATTGAAAAATGGGCACGCAATCTCCGCAAGCATTCGGCTGACATCATGCTGCCGATTTATTATGTTGACTATACCGACAACAGCGCCGGCGAACGCTTCGTTATCGTAGTCAACGGCCAGACCGGCGCTGCCAGCGCCCGCTTCGTCAACAGCAAGGACAAGACGCGCAGCCTCCAACTGCCTGCCAGCAGCAAGCTGCCGCGCTTTGCCGAAACTACTATGCGTACGCCGCCGATGATTGTGCGCTATGTTAAGCCCAAATTCCTGCATGAGGTAATTCCGCCGGAGAAGGGCTTCAAAAAGAGTCTCTTCCAGATGCTCAAATTCTGGTAAAAACGGCTGCGGCAACAGTCGGAGCATAATCATACACCTCCTTGTACAATTGAGTAGGAGGTAGGTAATTAATTTACCTACCGACCTCTCACACCACCGTGCGTACCGTTCGGTACACGGCGGTTCAAATACCATAATGCTTAAGTCTTTTAAGCTCGTAATTGCCCGCTAGTTCATAATAGCCTGCTTTTACGAGCTTTTCTTTTGTTATTGACCTATTAAGTATTACACTTCCTGCTACTCACCAATAACCTAGTCGTGCATTTCCCCACATATATGCATACTCCTCTGGTATCCCTAACTTCTTTAGGTTGGTAACCCTTGCTTTAGGTTTCTTCCATTGTTTCCATATATATTGACGGTATCTTCTTCGCAACCATTCATCCCATTCCTGCATTTTGCGTCTTATACTTGCTATGCAGTAATAGTTCAGCCAACCGCTTACATATACTTTTACCTTGTTCATCACTACACGTATATTTCTTCCTTGATTTCTAGCTGTCAGCTCTTTTAATTTTGCTTTGGCTTTCATCAAGGATTGTTTGTGTACTCTTATCATTACTTCTGTTTTGTTCTTGCCTAGCGTAAATCCTAAGAACTTGAACTTTGGTGAGTATACGCTTACTACTTTGCTCTTTTCCATGTTCAACTTTAGCTTGAGCTTATCTTCAAGATATTTTCTGCTGGATTCCAGCAGTCTTTTCGCTGCTCTTTTGCTCTTTGCTTCGACTATAATGTCATCTGCATACCTTACAATATTTGCTCCTCGTCTTGACATTTCTTGGTCGAACTCGTTCAGGTAAATATTGGCCAATAGTGGCGACAACGGCCCGCCTTGCGGCGAACCTTCTTCTGTCTTTACTATTACTCCGTTGTCCATGACTCCGCTTTTGAGGAATTTCTTGATTAGCTCTATCAGCCTCTTATCTTTTATCTTTCTGCGAAGTATGTTGAGCAGTAAGTCATGGTTCAGCGTGTCGAAATACTTGGATAAATCTACTTCTACTACGTATTGGTAGCCCTTTTCCGCATATTCTTTCACGCTTTCCATTGCCTGTTGTGCACTTCTTCCTACTCGGTAGCCGTAGCTTCCTTTGCAGAAAGTTCCTTCATACATCGGTTGCAGTACCTGTGCTATCGCCTGCTGTACCATTCTGTCTATAACAGTTGGTATGCCAAGCTTTCGCACTCCTCCGTCTGCTTTTGGGATTTCCTTGCGTCTTACTGGGTTTGGTTTATATCTTCCAAACCATATGTCAGACACAAGTTCTCGACCATGTTCAGTGCACCAAGGTTCCAGTTCATCGACAGTCATTCCATCAATTCCCGCAGCTCCCTTGTTGCCTTTGACTCTTTTCATTGCTTCGAGTAAATTTCTACCCCGAAGAATTTCTCGCAGTAAATCCTGCGTTGCATTGTCTCTTTCTCTGTTGTCCCGAGTTCCAACACTCGGCACTCCTGCATACCCTTCGCGTTCCACGCTATCCCTTTGCAGGCAGTCCTTTCGGTATTCTGCTTTCATTGTGTTGGACTCCTTTCCCCAGTTATTCAAGACTGGCATTTGTTCAGTCCTTCCCGTCAAAAAAAAAACGGTACTATGACCTCTGCTGACTTCTCACAGCAAGCTTTACTCCGTATTTCGGATTTCCTACTTTACGTCTGTGAGACCTCCCCAGGTAAGAACGATAACTTTCATTCCATGTAGCCGCCTTATTTACTGTATAGAGTTCGGGTAGCATTGGACTTCATCTTGTGCCGCAGACTTATCCACTCTAATTCAGCCTTATATAAGGTTTCTGTTCGTCGGCTCAGAACTTTGCCCGCTGTCGATTTTCCGCAACAGCATCCGGCTTCCTTCAGATTCCACCTCACGATGGACACCCTTGCCTTCGGCTAACGCTTCCTGCTACCGAGCGCGTAGTGGACTTTCACCACCTAGTTATCGCCCATGCTGGGCGCACGCAAAGACAGCCAGCCCGAAAGAATTTACGGACTGTCTGTATCAACAGAGCAATATTATTGTGGAGCTGATGGAGAAATCTTATTAAAAGCCTTGCCTAATTTCGCTTAAACGAATATAATTATAACAGTTTATGGAATGCCAAAATTAAGTTCGAGGTGTCGTAAGTGAATGGATACATAACAGTTCAAGAAGCTGCTGAAAAATGGGGAGTAACTCCGCGTCAGGTCCAAATTCTGTGTAAGGAAAATAGAATTACTGGTGCTATGCGTATGAGTCGAATTTGGATTATCCCAGATGATGCCGAAAAACCAACCAGCACTAAACGACCCTCAAATAAGACGGGAGGAAAAAAGTTTGCTACAACGCACTCTGTATAAAAAACAAAATATTGACTTGTCCTCCGCGCCTTGGACAATGCATGAGTTCTTTGCCGGAAGCGGTTTAGTCGCCTACGGCTTAAAAGGTATGTTTGCGCCAATTTGGGCTAACGACATTAGCGAACAGAAAGCTGCTGTATATGAAGCTAATTTTGGTTGCGAACATTTTGAACTTGGCGACATAAAAGATGTGAATGGTAGGGATTTACCTTTTGCTCATTTATCTTGGGCCAGTTTTCCGTGTCAGGATTTGTCTTTAGCTGGTTCTTTAGGTGGTATTCACGCATCCAGAAGCGGATTGGTGTGGGAATGGCTGCGCGTGTTGGATGAAATGGAAGAAAAGCCACAAATATTGGCTTTGGAGAATGTAACCGGCTTGCTTTCCACAAATCGCGGCGATAATTATCGGGTTCTTCATATGGCGCTTGTGGAGCGCGGTTACGACTGCGGAGCTATCGTTTTAAATGCTTCCCACTTTGTTCCGCAGTCAAGACCGAGGGTTTTTGTTATTGCTGTGCGACATGGATATGAAATCCCGGCGCATCTGACCGGAGATGCCCCTTGCTGGCTGCATAATAAAGCCGCCTCTGATTTAGGTCGGTCTTTACCCGGATGGATTTGGTGGCAAGCGGAGAAACCTCCGCGCCGCCACAGCACATTAAAAGATATTATTGAAGAAGAAGCAAAATTTGATAAGGATACTGTCCTGCCGCTTGTTCCAGAACGACATCAGATCAAGCTAAATGAGCATGACACGGTTTATGCTACGGGTTATCGCCGAACACGTCATGGAGAGCAGCAGCTAGAATTGCGCTTCGATGGTATTGCCGGTTGTTTACGAACGCCGGAAGGCGGAAGTAGCAAACAGTATTTAGTTGTGAAAAAAAATGATGAAATTCATGCTCGCCTATTAACTGTTCGTGAAGCCGCTCGATTGATGGGAGCGCCGGATAGTTTTGTTCTCCCTGGCAGCTACAACGATGGTTATAAAGCGATGGGAGATGCTGTCGCAATGCCGGTAGCTCAATTCATCGGAGAAAAATTTTTAACAAAACTTGCGGAGGCCGTATACGATGATTAGTACACAAGAAAGATTAAAGATATTTCAAGAAGAAAATAATATCTATACGAAAGGACCGCTGTCGTTAGTAGTTCAATTTACCCGACTTGTTCAGAACAAGGATTTTCCCTTAAATCCAGACGATTTTCAAACAAGCAGCAAGGGACAGGTCGCTGGACTTGGCGGCGGTAATCTCAAAAAAATATTAAAAGAGCATGGCATTACTCAACAATTATCCGCAGAAGGTGGGCGCACCAGTCGCGGAAGTATGGGGTTAATGATAAAGTACGTTGATTTTCTCAACGCATGGAACGAAGAAGAAACTGTTGATTTTTCAATCGTGGAAGAATTTTGGGCGGAACAAATTAGAGAATATTTTAGAAATCAGCCGTTTGTTTTGACCGCCGATACTTCCAAAACTATTGGAGCAAATTTAGACGAACTATTTGAACAGGCTAAAAAACGTCAGAAACAAAATCCGGGAACGCAGTATTTGGGAACGGTTTTGCAGCACTTGGTAGCCGCAAAATTATGTCTTATTATGCCTGAAAATGCATTTGAGATTCATGGCGCTTCCGTTGCGGACGCACCGACTGAACGAAGCGGCGATTTTGTTATAAACAACACGATTATCCATTGTACAACAATGCCTGGCGCTTTGCTGATTGAAAAATGTAAGGCGAACTTGCGCGGCGGATGCCATCCTGTCATCATTACAATTTTTGAGCGCGTACATACGGCATTAAATCTTGCGGAAGATGCGGGCCTTGCTGGGCGTGTTGAGGTTTGGGATATTCAGCAATTCCTTTCATCTAATGTATACGAGCATAGTCTTTTTGATGAAAGAAAGAGAAATTCAACGCTTTCAGATATTATTGGTCGTTATAACAAAATTGTTCTTGAGGCTGAAACTGATCCGAGTCTTCGTATTGAGTTTGAGGCGAGATGATTTATCATGGCGGATATTTTTGATAATGAAAAACGTTCTGAAATCATGCGAAAAGTTAAATCAAAAAAAGAACAAATCAACAGAGCTTCGGTTAATCGAGGTATTTAAGAAGAATGGTATAACTGGTTGGAAACACAATTATCCGGTCAAAGGACATCCCGATTTTGTGTTTCGAAAAGAAAAAGTTGCAGTATTCGTAGACGGTTGCTTTTGGCATGGTCATGATTGTCGAAATACATGACCAGCGAACAATCAAGAATATTGGCAGAACAAACGAGAGCGTAACATGAAGCACGATAGAGCAGTAACTGCTATGTTTGAAAATAGAGGATGGACAGTTCTGAGAATTTGGGAGTGCGAGTTAAAGAAAAAGAATGAAGCGGACTTGATGCAAAGGCTTTCTGCCTCACTGAGTAGTAAGAGAACGCTTGTATCCAAGGAGGAATCGTAGCATGCCGGTTACAGCGGTAGACTTATTTTGTGGTGTGGGTGGGTTGACTCACGGTTTGCAATTGGCAGGCTTGCCTGTAATTGCGGGATTTGATATAGAAAATTCTTGCCGATTTGCATATGAGCATAATAACAATTCAAGATTTATATTGCGGGATGTTACACAACTTACGGGCGAAGAATTAAGAGTTTATTATCCGAACAATACAATTAAAGTTCTTGTGGGATGTGCCCCTTGTCAACCTTTTTCTACATATTCACTAAGATACAACAAGCATGGAAAAAAGGATGATAAATGGCGTTTGTTATACTATTTTGCAAATTTAGTTGAAGAAGTCCTTCCTGAAGTTGTTTCAATGGAAAATGTTCCGCAACTTAGCCATGAGCAAGTATTCCGAGATTTTGTGGATCGATTGGAAGCGCTTGGCTATCATTTCAACTGGCAAGTTGTTAATTGCGCTGAATATGGTGTGCCGCAATGTAGAAAGCGATTAGTTTTACTTGCGTCTAGGCTGGGTGACATTGAACTAATCCCACCGTTATATGATGAAGCGCATTATCGAACGGTAAGAGAGGCAATTGGGAATCTTCCTATGATTGAGGATGGTGCCGTTGATCCGAACGATCCGCTCCATCGCGCAAGTAGATTGTCAGAAATGAATAGACGTCGTATACGTCAATCTATTCCTGGCGGCTCTTGGCATGATTGGGACGATGACTTAAAACTACCTTGCCATCAGCGAGAATCTGGCAAGGGTTATCGTGCCGTTTATGGGCGAATGGAATGGGATAAACCTTCTCCTACGATTACTACTCAATATTATGGATATGGAAATGGACGCTTTGGGCATCCAGAACAAAATAGAGCATTATCCATGCGAGAAGGGGCATTGTTGCAATCTTTTCCGCCGGATTATCAATTTATTGACCCGAATCATCAAGAAACCAATCGCAGCATAGGTGTGCATATCGGAAACGCAGTCCCTGTCGAATTGGGGCGTGCAATTGGCGTTAGTATTTTACAGCATTTAGAAAACATGGGGGTAGAATAATGGCGGCTAAAAATATTATTAGCGAGGAACAAAAAGCAACCGCTGAAGAACAAATTCGTGCTTTAAGAAAGGAAATTGACTATAATACCCGAGATTATTCGATTGATTTCCTTATTCAGCAGTTCAGAGAAAATGAATTTTATATTCCCGACGAATATCAAAGGCAGTATATTTGGAATAATGCGGATAAAAATCGGTTCGTTGAATCTATTCTTTTGGGGTTGCCTATTCCCCTTATGTTTTTCTCTGATACCGAGGATGGGCGATGTGAAATTATAGATGGTGCGCAAAGAACTCAAGCAATGGAAGAATTTATGTCAGGCGACCTGATTCTTTCGGATTTAAAGAAATTAACCTCCCTTAATGGCTTCTCATACAACGACATTCCTGCCTACTTTCGAAAAAAATTTGATAAGACCAATATGCGCATTATAGTTTTGTCTGACGATACCACGCTTGAAATACGGCAAGAAATATTTAATAGAATTAATACTACCGGACGTCAAGCATATCCCAGCGAAATTCGTCGCGGTAGCTTTAGAGGTCCATTCATGGATTTCCTAATGGAATGCACAAAAGATGATGTATTTAAAGATGTATGCCCAATAAGTGAAACGATGGAAAAGCGATACGAGCAACTTGAATTAGTAATCAGGTTCTTCGCTTTTTTGGATCATTACCAAGAATTTACGCATCGCGTTGATATCTTTTTGGATGACTATATCGAAAATACTAAATCTTCTTTTGACAAAGCGGCAATGAAAACGGAATTTGACAAAATGTTACAATTTGTCAAGACATATTTTCCCTATGGTTTTGCAAAAAGCGAACGTGCTAAATCAACGCCACGAGTACGTTTTGAAGCTATTTCCGTCGGCGTCGCATTAGCCTTACGTGAAAAGCCAGATTTAGTTCCAGTATCAATGGATTGGCTGAATTCGGATGATTTTAAGCGCCATACAACAACACATGCCAGTAACTCTCCGGCTAGAGTTAGTGGAAGAATACTGTATGTAAAAGAGCAGCTTCTTAGGGGGGCTGTATAATGCAGGCAATTTTCGATATGTTTGACGAGCGTGTTCAAGAAATAGATTTGTATTTTAAGGCTCTAAAAGAATTAGATCAGGGGAATACCGAGCATTTAGGTACTTCGCATTATTTTAATAGCGAATTTATTAAGATTCTCAAAGCGAATACTTTGCTTATGGTTTACAATTTGGTCGAATCAACTGTGATGGGGGGAATACTAGAGATATACGACAAGTTAAAACAAGAGGGGCTTACATATTCTGGCGCTAGAAAAGAAATAAAAGACATTTGGTTTGCATACAAATTTAGGCAAGTATATGATCAACAAGCTCATTATAACTCCTATAAAGACAAAGCTATAGAAATTGTTAATTCCATTTTAACCGGAGAAATAATTGAACTTGATAGAAAGGCAACCGCTATAAGTGGAAATCTTGACGCGCAACAAATCCGTAATGTATGCCACGATCATGGGATATGTTTTACCCCCGACGCTGGTAGCCGAGGCGGCGTTGTTTTAGAAACTGTCAAAGACCGACGAAATGATCTTGCTCATGGCACGCTTTCTTTTGCAGAATGTGGACGAGATTATAGTATCGAAGACCTTGTTAAAATCAAGCAAGAAACTGTTTTGTTTCTTCGCGGGCTGCTAATTGGAATGAAACAGTACTATGACGGCAAACAATACAAATTATGAAAAAGGGAACGCATTTCTTAAAAAAGAGGTACGTTCCTGTTTTTTAATAAGCAGTGTATAAGCGTGGCGTTGTCATATCTGGTGTGGTATCTTTAACTATAGGACTCTCCCCTTTCCTACCCAAAATCCCGCTTTCGGGTGGGGCGCAGCTCTTCTTTTTGCGCTATAATAAAACCAAGATAAGGAAGGGAGTTGTTCCTATGTTCAAAGAAAACCACGAATGTTGTGCTATACAATGCGAAAAATGCGGCGGCACCATGTATTCCGGCGCTGCCAGTGCCCGCTTCGTCAACAGCAGGAACAAGATACGCAGCCTCCAGCAGCAAGCTGCCGCGCTTTGCCGAAACAACGCTGCGCACACCGCCGATGATTGTACGTTACGTAAAGCCGAAATTCCTGCATGAGGTAATCCCACCGGAAAAGGGCTTCAAAAAGAGTATCTTCCAGATGCTCAAATTCTGGTAGAAAAACGGGTTATTTTGTGTATAATTGTTGTAAAGCATAGAGTGTCTGGTCACCTTTGTAGATTATGTTGTTTTGGTCGATAATATTTTACTACAATTCCAGCATTTTATGCTTTATTTTTGGCATTGGTCCAAATTTTGGGGTTGGGCTGTTACATGAGTGTGGGTGGACCTAG
>OGZC01000605.1_pt1 | contig 20671 bp, 16 predicted proteins | sample 1576751 | NCBI WGS metagenome assembly OGZC01 (sample SAMEA3541486, study PRJEB24748) | human gut metagenome | biome: human gut; feature: human-associated habitat; material: faeces | place: China | collected 2012
AAACCGTCAGCTAACAGTTGATAAGTAAATTAGTTCCTTATCACTGTTAAGCCAAGGACTTTTTACATATTCTCAGCATGAGACTATGTCTAAAAATAAGTCATTTTAGAGTTAAATTAGGTCAAAATAAGACAAAAAAAATTGGCATATTCACTGATATGCCAAGGATTAATCCACTTAGACTGATTGCCTTTATCATCAAAAAAAAGAATTGATAAATACACAATATTTCCACATATTATTGATATAATAAATTAAAGAGGTGATACATATGAAGCTTATTTATTTAGTTGTATTAATTATCATTGTTATAATTGCCATTAACCTTTATCTATTTATTCAAAATAGAAAAAATAAAGGGAATGACAATTACTTAGAAACTAAAGAACTTCATGATTTATCCAGAGATGTTCATAGTGACAACTATGAAATTTCAAGAGCACAAGCACATATGACTTTCCGCAGTCCCGGAGGCATGTAAGCTTACACTCTAACTCTATCATATTGAAAAGGATGTACAAAACATCCTTTTCATTTAAATAAAAAAAGAGTCTTACGCCTAAGCGTAAAACTCACTTCTTCACTATTTAGGTAAGAACACTAAGAAGATTACAAAACAGATATCTAAGATCCATACAATTGGCTTAATTTCTTTAATTTTACCAACACCAATCATAGAAACGGTATATGTAATAAATCCAATAGCAATACCATTTGAAATAGAATAAGCTAAGATCATAAAAATAACTGTCATGAATCCACTTGCTGCATAAACAATATTATCCCATTCAATTCCTTTTAATTGTTGTGCCATTAAAATACCAACAATAATTAACGCTGGCGCTGTCACTGCACTTGTAACGCATGAAAGCAATGGTGAAAAGAAAACAGATAATAAGAAGCATACCCCAGTAGTAACCGCAGTTAAACCAGTTCTTCCCCCTACTTCAACACCTGAAGTTGATTCAACGAATGATGTAACAGTTGAAGTTCCAGCAATAGAACCAATAACTGTACCGATTGAATCAGCTAATAAAGCACGATCTACGTTTTCTGGATTTCCAGTTTCATCAACTAAGTTTGCTCTGTTACATACAGCAACTAAAGTCCCTGCAGTATCAAAAAAATCAACGAATAATAATGAGAAGATTGCGACATAACATTGTGGATGTGAAGTTAATTCTCCAAGTCCTGAAGCAAATGCTCCTACTAATGAAAAATCAAAGTCAAATGAAATAACTCCAGTAGGAATTTCTGGCATTCCTTTAACACCACAAACTCCAGCAATAATTCCCACAACAGCTGTAACAACTAAACCATAGAAAACAGCTCCAGGAACATTTTTAGTTAAAAGTAATAAAGTAATTAAAATACCAACTACTGCTAAAATAACTGTTGGTTCTTGTAAGTTACCAAGACCGACAAATGTTGATTCATTTGCGACAATAATACCTGCATTTTTTAGACCAATGAAGGCAATAAAGAAACCAATACCTGCCCCAATTGCTAATTTAAGTTGTGCAGGAATAGCATTAATAATCATTGTTCTAATTCCTGTAATAGAAATAACTAAGAAAATAATACCTGAGACAAAAACACAGGCTAAGGCTCCTTTATAAGATAAGCCCATACCAAAACAAATTGTATAAGTAAATAATGCATTCACACCCATACCAGCAGATAAAGCCACTGGATAGTTTGCAACAAGTCCCATAATAATGGTAGCTACAGCAGAAGCAATAGCAGTTGCAAGGAATACCCCTTGAACAGACATTCCCGTTTCACCAAGCATTGCTGGATTGACTGCTAAAATATAAGCCATTGCTAAGAATGTTGTCACACCAGCTAAAATTTCAGTTTTTACTGTAGTGCCTTTTTCACTTAATTTAAAAAACTTGTCTAACATAAATTTCTCCCTTCTTCAAACGTTATTATCGTACATTATTTTTAGACAATTGACAAGCAAACAAAAAAGCACTTACATAAAAAGTGCTAATAACAAGGGCATAAATACCGCTGGTAAAAGATTGCCTACTTTAATTTTTGTATGAAAACATAAATTTGTCCCTACCGCAAATATTAAAACCGAACCCACAAAAGAAATATTAGAAATCATTGTTGTCGTAAAATAAGGTGCTAGAAAAGAAGCACATATTGTAAGCATTCCTTGATAAACAAAAATAGGAATTGCGGAAAAAATTGTTCCCACCCCAAGTGTTGAAGCAAAAACCATAACGATTACAAAGTCCATTACGGCCTTTGAAATCAAAACACTTGGATCATGTAACAAACCATCTTGAAAAGAACCCACAATAGCCATGGCCCCTACACATATAACAAGTGAAGTTGAAACAAAACCTTCAATAAATTTAGAATCATTACTTTTTACTTTACTTTTTAAATAAAAACCAAATTGTTCAATTCTTTTTTCAATATTAATAAATTCTCCTATTAAAGCACCAAAACATAAAGACAAAACAAGAATTAAAGATCCTGTTGACTCTATTATTGATTTAGAAATCTTTAACATCCCTGTCATCGCCCCTGAAATACCAACAAACAAAACTGCTAAACCAATTCCTTGCATAATCGTTTCTTGATACCTATTTTTTAAACCATTTTTAAACAATAGACCAATAATACCACCTGCAACAACAGCTATGGTATTAACAATTGTTCCTAATCCAAACATTCAAACAATCCTAACCTTTCCATTTCATAATACACACCATCATTTTCAACACTTTCACAAATGTTATCAGCACTTGCTTTTAATTCTTGGCAGGCATTTTTCATTGCTACACCATAATTGCAAACTTGTAACATTTCATAATCATTCATACTGTCACCAAAAGCAATCGTATCTTCCATTTTCATATGAAGTGTTTCAACAATCTTTTTAATAGCAAGCCCCTTATCCATTCCTTTTTTGATGATTTCACCATTGATAGAATGTTGGCTAAACATTTCATGAACAATAAAATGATAATTTGGTAAAAGTATTTTTGTTTTTTCAATATCTTCTCTATTAAAAGCAATAAAACAAAGTTTATGAATTCCTTGATCTTGATATTTGCTTATATCAACCATATGATATTCTTTCTTTTGTTGTTCTTTTTCAACTTTTTGGTCTGCAAGTTTTTTACGAAGCCGTTGTAGTTCTTCACGTTGTATAAGAACTTCTTCTTGGGTTTTCTGTACAGAGTTTTTTAATTTTTGTTCCAAATTACTTGGTTTAGGAGGTTCTTTTTTAGAAATGTTATTTTTAGATAGCATGCCGCCTATATTCCAAGCCCCTAATCCAGCAAGGATTAAAAATAATAGTACAATATAAGGTCCCATAAATCTGTTATTGGTTATTTTAAATTGCAAAGATATGGAAAAAAATACATATGACATCGTTTTTAATTTGAAAAATAATCCTTCTGGAGCTCTTCGAGAAATAAATAAGCTCATGGTTGATATACAAGGTAGTACACAGAAAATGACAACATTAATGTCACAGCAATTGAGTATGATGCAGAATCCAATTGATGAAGCTAGAAATAATTGGTTGAATTTAACAGGAATGGCTGGTGCTTATTTTGCTGTTATATCTGAGAATACGGCTGGGGTTGCTAGTCTTATCGAAATAAGACGTTATTTGGGCGATATTGGAGTTACAACTAAAGTCACGTCTGTAGCTCAAAATATATATAATAAAACTGTACTTTTAGGACAAAAAGCTATCAATGCATATATGATGCAAGTTTTGACAGCTCGTACTGCCATTTCTAGTACCACTGGCGTAACCAAAGCTCTAAATATAGCCTTAGCAGCAAGTCCTTGGATATTAGGCGCTACTTTAATAGCCGGTGCTGCCGTTGCTATATATAAATTCTGCTCAGGAAGTGATGAGGCTACTAAAGCCCAAGGGCGTTTAAATGGTATAATGACTACTTTGAATAAAGAAGTTGCTACAGAGCGCCTCACCTTGGATAATCTCTTTACTCCTTTGAATAAAGCTCGCGAAGGCACTGAAGAATGGCAGAAGGCAAAGGATAACATTGTAGCCAAATATGGTGGTTATCTTGATAAGATGGGCATTGAAATAACCAATGCGGATACAGCGAGAAAAGCGTACGATAAATTGAGTGAAGCAATAATCAATTCTGCTCGTGCCCGTGCTATGGAGTCAGCAACAGCAGGTGCTGCAGATGTTTATACGGGAAAGGAAGCTGAAACAATAAAAAATATAAGGGAGCGCCTTTATGGAAATATAGGTTCCGGAGATGGAAAAATATCATCGCAGGAGGCTGGAAAGGCTATGGGGCAAATAATGCTTGCAGTACGTAGTGGGAAGAATATTCCTAAAGAAGCGAGAGATATCTTATCTAAGTTGGAAACTGTTTGGACAGATCCTGAAGGTTTTGCGCATCGGGATAATTTTGTCGCGAACTATATTTATCAGAGTATTTCTGATATTCGTAAAGCTAAAGAAAATTATGAAAAAGAACTAGCCACTGCAAAAGTTATGTTTGGTGGAGGGCAAGATCTATTGTCTACATCGAACGCAGAAACAAATACAAATGATACAACGAATGGGACTGTAACGATTGAACCTCGTGTAGAATTAGAATCTGCCGAAGGAAGTTTGGCTGCTTTAGAAGCGAAGCTCTCTGATTTAAGAGAAAGGCAGCGAAAGGCACCTCTTGAGGCAATCGTTACTTTCTCAGTAGATATTGCCAATTTGCAGTCTGATATAGCCTCAGCCCAGTCTATTATAAATAAGACGAATTTTCAGGCAGCGCATCCGGTGAAACCGACTGATTTAGATGCAGCTCCTGTTGGAGGAAGATATATTACTACTGGTTCTTTGGATATTAATTCTAAAGATCATAAGTCTGGTTTGAAAGATATGAAACTCGAGCCGATGAATTTTGATATTCAAGATCCCTTAACCGGTATGGAGAGATGGAATGAGGCTGTGGGATTGGCAAGAGAAAAGAATCAGGAACTGACGGATAATATGGGAGCAATGGGGAATGCTATGGGAAATGTTGGTAACCTGATAGGTGGAGCAGCAGGTGAATGGTTACAGTGGGGAGCCAATGCAGTACAGGCAATAGGACAAGCTATTCCGCAAGTTTTGGCATTATTAGGCATCCAATCCACCCAGGCTACGGCTAACACAACTGTCGCTGCAACAGGGGCGGCTGCCAGTATGTCGAGTATTCCTATTGTGGGGCCTATATTGGCTATTGCGGCTGTAGCGAGTGTATTGGCTGCTTTGGCCAATCTGCCTAAGTTTGCTTATGGTGGTATAGCCTATGGCCCCACTTTAGGCCTTTTCGGAGAATATTCCGGGGCGATTAATAATCCGGAAGTAGTAGCTCCGCTTAATAGATTGAGACAACTGATACAGCCTGCAGATGGTGGAAACGGCGGAAAAGTTGTATTCAGAATAGAAGGTCGCACTTTGGTAGGAATATTGGAACGGGAAAACAATCTGATTAGGAGAAGTTGACAAACAATTATGAATCTTCAATGATAGAATTATGGAGTATTTACGATATTCGGGACAATTCCTCAGTCATGAGAGTATAGTGTGGAAAGTTGACATTTATCAGGAAGCGGATGAACCGTTTTCGTCGATAGGTATACTGCGATTTCCGGCTGATAGTCCGTTGGTGATAGAGTGGGCACATACTGACAAAGAAGAAGTGATATGCGGTAGTACCGCCTCACTGACCATTGTAAGTCCAGGCGACCGGACTTATGAGGATCTTTATATTATCCTGCCGGGTAGCATACGTCTGGAAGTGCTACGTAACGGACTGCTTTACTGGAGTGGTGCGCTTGATCCGGAATTCTACGAAGAACCTTACTCTGCCTTCGATGAATATGAAGTGAAGCTTACATTCAGTGATTTTGGTATTCTGGACCGTCTGAAATATGACCTGACGGGTACGCGTACATTGGAGAATATATTGCAGTATGCTCTCCGTAGGAGTAAAATACAATATGGAGAACTAAATCAGGATTATCTGAGTACTTATCTGGAAGAAGGCGGCACAAGAGCGACTTTAGATAAAATAAGTGTTCGGAGCGATAACTTTTATGATGAGGACGGTGAAGCCTGTACGCTTTATGAAGTGATAGAGGGGATGTTGCAACCACTTGCTTTAAAACTGATACAGAAGAATGGAAAGATATGGGTATATGATTTGAATGGGCTTTACTTACATGGAATCACTAAAGGAATTCTCTGGAAAAGTGATGACCAGATAATGGGGGTAGACAAAGTAATTAATAATGTAAAAATAACTTTCTCTCCTTATTCAGATGGAAAATTGTTGGGACAGGAAATTAAGTATACAGGTGAATACTCCGCAGATTATGTTAATATACGTGGAGAAGGTGCACCTCCGGGAGTATATTACTATGCTTTTTATGTTGATTATGGATGGCGGGTGGAAAATGATGTTGATTATGAAAATCTTTCATTTGCTATTTTTCCGGATAGTAGGAAGGGGACGGGATTGGCTGAGATGAATTTGTGTACTTACTTTCATATACTTCCGTTGCTTGGTGCCCAGCCGGCTGATGGAGTGGCATTTACGATGTCTACAGGAGTACATATAGCCGGAGGAACACCCAATAAGTTTCCTCAAAAGCCATGGCAAAAACCAGAGCAAGTGATAATGCGTACTTATCGTACTTTCATACCCAAATTATCTGAAAAAGATAGTGAAAAATATTATATACGTCTAAGTATGGATATGCTACTGGATGCTCGTTACAACCCTTTTACGGAAGGTAGTAGTGATAATGAAAAAAGTAATTACGAATTGTTGGACTATCGGTTTAATTATGTACAGATACCTGTAACCGTAACTCTGTATGACGATGACGGTAATGCTTTGATGCACTATTCTAATGCTGATATTGCTAAACGTACAGATTTGAGAGGGGCTTTGTCTTATAAGACCAAAGGAGAGTGGCTGGATGGTGCTGCATCCTATCAAAGTTGCTGGCTGGAATGGTATGATCCGGCTGACCGGCATGAAAAATCAGGTATTCAGGGATGGAAAAAGAACCGGCATAATATAGGGTTATCTTTAGAAGATATATATAGGTCGTTCCAGAGGTTGGAAGAGGGACAGTATATACCTTATCCTAAAAAAAACGGATATTTGGAAGTTTGTATTTATGCTGGTGTATGGGTATATGAATGGACCAAAGGAAAGATAAAGGAGGCACCTGATGACTGGTATCAGAAAATACGCTGGTTGTTGTATAAAGCTCCACAGCTTGATATGGTACGTAAAAATATAATTCATGACGATGCGGAAAATGATGATATAGAGTATACAGGTGTCATAAATGAGAGTGCCAAAGAAGGAATTAGCTTGGATACGATATGCGGAACAATGACTGATACAAGTCCCACTGGGAAAGGAGTGCTTTTCCGGACGGAAGATGGTATTCAGATAAAAGAACTTACTCGTGCCGGACGGACTACACAAGCAGAACAGTTACTTATCGGAACATTATATAGTCAATATGCAGAACGGAAGACGTTGCTGACAGGAACTGCCGGAATACTGGATGGTGACCTGGCTGTTTGTTCGGAAAGTTGTCAAGATGTTAAACGATTTATTTGCTTGTCGGACAAGCAAGATGTGATAGAAGATGAGAGCCGATTGGAGATAGTAGAACTTCGTCCGGACGAATATTCATCAGATAAAGATTAAACTTTATGGAAAAGAAGTATATATCAGGAGCAATATTGCGTACAGCGCAGCCTCGCAGCAAACGACTGAGAGAGCTGGGGAGGGCAAGCGAAAATGGAGTGTCAAGTACAGTTGTATCGGTAGATGGTTCTTCTTCGTCCGATTTTACTGGTGATGGTCATACGCATGCCAATAAAGCAACGCTTGATGAAATTAGTACTGATGATGATCGTTATATCTATCTGAAAAAGTTAGAGGTGAGTGATGACGGAACTATTTATGAAAGTCTAATAAAGAAAGCAAAGGCTGGATATGCAGATAAAGCGCATGATATAGATGATAACAGTCCGGTATATGAGAAGTTTCTGCGAAAAGATGTGGAAGATACGGCAGCTGGACTTATTACTTTCATCAACGGTTTGCTGATTGGCAAGAAAGAACATGGCATTAACGTTAACGAATCAGGAGATGTCATCGCGATACTGGATGAGTTGAACAATATTTTTCGGATTATATCTCCGGGCTTCGTGTCTGGAGACCTAGGCAGCGGCTTCATTCTGAAACATGATCCGGATACTGGCCGTTCTTATCTGGAAGTTGACGAGCTGCTTGTGCGGAAAGTAGCCTACTTTGTAGAACTCGTCATCAAGCGTCTTCGCTATGTGGGTGGAGAGATTATCCTGACGCCTGCCTCCATGAAGTGTACGAAAGTGGAGGATATGGAAGAAGTGTACCGTTGCTACTTTCAGCAGGATGATGGCAACAAGAGTATTATGCAGGAGTTTGCGTCTGGAGATCAAGTACGTTGCCAGACGTTCAATATTAAGGCAGATACATCACACGATGTAACCAATAAGTATTATTGGAGGTTGGTTGTTTCCGTAGGAGATGATTACATAGACTTGAGTAAAATGGATTGTGATCCTGTTAGTTCCACTCCCGAATCAGGAGACGAGATCGTATTGTTGGGTAACAGGAATGATGTTACCCGTCAGAATGCCATTATCCTATCTACTATAGGTGACGATGCGCCCAGTATCAAGCAATATAAAGGTATCAGCAACTATACGCTTACAGGGAAAGAAGTTACGATTATATCTCCTGCTCTGAATAAATTTGTAGGACAGTTTATTTCTGAAGCGACCGGTAAAAGTTATGATGATATGATTAACGGTTTGCAAACTGATTTTGACATAGTGAAAGCCCAGACGGATAGGGAATATACGATTTGGTTCTTTGATTATATACCTACACTGAATAATTTGCCTGCATCTGAATGGAATACAGGAGAACTGAAAGCCATGCACGACCAAGATTTATTCTATAATACTTCCAATGTACCTGACGAGGGAGGAAGAGCGTGGAGATTCGGACAGGATGAAGATGGTACTTATTCGTGGAGTGATATTACCGACCAGCAAACTGTAAAAGCGCTGGAATATGCGGCTAAAGCCCAAGATACGGCTGACGGTAAACGGCGGGGATTTGTAGAGCAACCAACTGATGAACAAACTTATGATGTGGGAGACTTGTGGGTGAATGCTACTTATCCAACTGCAAAACCTGATCCTTACGAGAATGATACGCTGGTATGTCAGACAGGGAAAGCTAGTGGAATAGCTTTCGACATTGAGCATTGGAAGCCTGCAAATTATGGTACAACGGCTACTATCAAGAATATGGGTGACAGGATAGAAGTTGTTGCTAAGAAGTTTAATGAAGATGGTACACTAAAGTCGGGGCTGATTGCGGAGAGCGATTTTGCATCTTTGTTCACATCTCAGGTGGACAAGGATAAAAATATTGTAAAACAGGCGGATATAAATACGTTTATCAAACAGAATGCTGACGGGACGATTGAATCGGGAGTAAACATCAGTGCCGATCAAATCAACTTTTTGGGTAAAACTATCATCAATGGCAATTTTATCGTTGATACGAATGGGAATCTGACGCTAAACAATATCACGGCAAACAACTTAACATTATCTGGGAATATATCAGGGAATAATGCTGTGCTGAATGACATCACGCTGAATAATATTGTTGCCACAAGTGGTACATTTAACACCCTTACGGGAACTTCCGGCGAAGATGAGATGCTGTTATCTCCAAGCCTGCTCCGGTTTACAAACCAATATGTAAGTTCCTTTTTCGGTGCGGACACTACCCCGGCTACTTCGGGTGGCTTCATGATTAATCCGATACGGGTATGTGTCAACAGAGTAATAGCCCGTTATGATGCCGGTGCCAATGCTGCACTCTATTTGGATGTACAGGGTGCGAAAGCTTATGATGACTATACTGCTACTGGTAATCATGCGCTGTATATACCTCATGGAGATATATGCGGAATCCGTAGACGATTACGTCGGGTAAAAACTTCGCAAAGCCTGTCTCTTATGGATTCTGTTCTGGTATGTATCAATACCGAAGAAATCACAGTCACTCTGCCTGCAGGCGCGGAAGATGGTCAGGAGTACTGGATGATATCTGCCAACGGTAAAAGAGTGAATGTAATTGCGGCTTCCGGTGACACGATATCGACTACCGGCGATTTCTTCGCATCTACCCTATGGCATGTGTATATATACGATGCTTTAAATAAGATATGGTTTTACGGATATATGAAGAATAGTTAAAAAAAGAAGTATGAAAATCAATTTTAAGAAAATCGAGACGAAAATATCTTTCGAGGGAGATGTTCAAACATTTGATATCGCTAAAAGAATAGCGAATGCGATGAAGTATCAGACAACTGTATTGATGGATATTGGTTTTGAAAAGCTTGCTGAAGCAATTTACTATTCCGAAGGAGAAGTGGAGATTCCCTCACAATACTGCAATGCCATTATTGAAGTGGTACGGCAGTCTCCTTTTATTGCGGCAGTTAAACGAGAAGTTATAAATAGGCTGAGTATTAATCAGAAACAAGATGGGATATATTAAGTTTGTCTTAAAGCGTACATCAGATGAAGCTGGTAATACCTGTTACGTCCGTATCAGTCGCATGGAAAGCGATATGACTGGCGTGGGCACCTATGAACTGAACTTGATCATGCACGCTCTATCGGCTTTGGGTGGAAAAGTAGAAATGAACACTGATTTCTTATTGGATACAAGCAGGTTGGATAATGATATATTAGGATGAAGATATGGAACAATTAGATAAGACTTTTATAAAAGGTAATGTTCTGAAAGCGGAGGAGCTGAACGAATTAGTTAGCAAAATAAATGAACTGGTGGACGGTTCACTAATACTTGGAAACACCAAAGGTACCGCTTACGATGGTGCTGCCGGTGCAGCACTTGAACAACTGGTTCGTGAACTTGCGGGAGGTACTGGTACTATGTACAGCGTATATGTCCGGAATAATATGGCTTCGCTCGGTTTTGCCGCTCAATATGGCGAAGAATGCATTCTTGACTTTACGTTTGTTTCCCAGTATCGGGATGACTTGAGTGAGCCTTATAAGCCGACTGGGGAGTTGGGTTTGTGTACTATTATGGTGAAGAATTCTAAGTATGTTGATTTCACTATGGTAAAGCAAATGGAAGTTTCTTCTAATGTGTCCATTAAACAGGATGTGGCCGAATGGTTATCGTCAGGTAGTAATAATCTGAAGATTACCGTCAAGGGGCAGAATACTGATATTACAACTGCTCCTGTTACTTACACCGTACAGCTTACCTCGCTCGGTATCAGTGCTCCGAACTTTGCCTGGTGGACAGCTTTTACAGGGGATATCACAATTCCGATGATTATCAATGGGAATATTAGTAAGATATTGCATATCACTATTATGGGTGATAATTATAATCAGAGTTACAGTCAGAATCTTGGTACGGCTATCTATACAGATACTCCTTATAATTATATTTTGTTACATCCCGGAGCGGCAGGTGTCTATAATGTGAGTTTCTATCTGTCTAATTCGGATAATACGATCCAGACGAAAGCTGTATCGGTTGATATAATGTGTATAGCGTTTATCGGAGAAACAGCTAAGTTGATGTGTGTGAACAACGTTGCCGCCTTGCTGACTAACTGGCAGGATAACGTTGTGTTTGACTATTCTATTTATGATAGCCAATCAACCGCGACTGATGCGGTGTTCAGCATAATGAAAGATGGAATAGAGGTGTATAGTTCAGAAAATGATAACATTGCTACAAATACAAAAAATACTTTCACTTATCCGATGGAGATCAATACGGATGACGACAGTAATTTTGATGTAGTTGTAAATGTAACAAGCGTAGAAAATGATCTGATAGAGCCAATCGTTTTTAATGTAAATAATTCTCTTGGTTATTCTGCTACGGCAGGTGCGGTATTGTATATCAACCCGAAAACCCGTAGTAATTCGCAGACAAATTTTCTAAGTGTAGTTAATGAGGTAGACAAGTCTCTGATACCTGTTACATGGAGCAATCTGAACTGGGGAAATGACGGTTGGGTAACTGACGATGACGGAGTAAGGGCTTTGAAAATCTTCGCCCGTAGCGAGGCTGTGATAGATTACCAGCCTTTTATAACGGAGGCTGCTCGCAAGGGTAAGACTATTGAGATCGATTTTAAGGTTGAGAATGCTTCAGATGCCAGTAAGGACATTATCAGCATTGCTGAGGACAAAACAGACGGGAGCCGTGTCGGGCTGAAAGTGTCCGGTGAGAATGTATCCTTCTTTTCGCAATCCATGCATGACAGCAGTATTCAGGATGTTCCTATCGATAATGGAGTGCGTATTCGTCTGACTGTTGTAGTAATGCCGAACGCTTATGGTAATCCGGACTTTAATTTGGTTGCCATCTATATTAATGGGAAGAAAAACCGGCAATATGCTTACTTGATTAATGACTATTTCAAGAACAATGGGAAAATAACATTGGGTAATGATTATGCCAATCTCTATCTGTATGGTCTTCGCATTTATGACAGTGCGTTGACTTCAGAAGCTGTACAAAAGAATTATATCAACCAATTGGTGACTACTGATGAAAAACAAAAAGAGAAGGCTCTTAATCAGGTACTGGATGGTGAGGGAGTAAATATTGATTTCAACGCTACCAAGTTGTTGTATAATGTATTTGTAATCGACAAGCCGTTCCCGAACCTGTTAAACCCTTCCGGTGTGGCTGGTAATCTGGAAGTATTCTTCAAAGATAAACCCGAACGTAACTTTACGCTTACCAATCTATTGGTGGAAGGGCAGGGAACTTCATCCAAAAAATATCTTGAATGGAATATTAGATTTAAGATGAAGGGGTTGAAAGATGCAGAAGGCAATAAAATAGACTCTGTTGCTACGTATGCTGATGGTACCACGGACAAAAACAAAGTGCTGATGTTCGATGGTGTTCCTAAGTCAGGAAGACTGACAGCCAAGAAAAACTGGGCCAGTTCTATGCAGGATCACAAAGCAGGCTGTGTGGCCATATACAACGATTTACATCGTGAATTGGGATTGTCGAACGAAGCAAACATCTCTGATCCACAGATACGTGTAGCTGTTTATCAGGAGCCGTTCATTGGATTCTCTAAATCCATTAACGAAGAAGGTCAGGATGTGTATACTTGTATGGGTGAGTTTACTTTTGGTCCTGATAAAGGGGATGACCTTTGTTTCGGATATGATACGAAAGCTTTTCCTGCTTTATTGTCTGTTGAGGGTTCGGATAATGCTCCGCTTGGTACTTTGTTTCGTGTGCCCTGGAATCGTAATAAATCTTATTGGGCTTATAACCCGGATGAGGAAGCTTTTCAATACAATAATACTAATTGTTGGGATTTCGATGCCGGAGAACTTAATGCAGCCGGGACAGAACCATTAGCTGCTCAGAGATGGATTGATGCTTACAATGCAGTCTATGTTTGTAATAATCGCATTCGTCCGTTCAGTGGTACACTTGCTGAACTGAATGCTACAGTTGCAGTTTATCGTGGTACCGGCTATGAATATTGGATAGCTAAAGCTGGAGATTCGGATCGGTATAATTTGTATTATTATGAAGTCTCAGAAGGAAAGTTCATGCCATCTGATATTGGAAATGGAACAATCAACCTTGTTACACAACTTGTAGACGGTGGATATATGATGCGAATGCAGCTGGATGCGGCAGTGGATAGTGATGCTGCCAATACCCTGTTCATAAAAGCACGTATAGCTAAATTCCGTACAGAAGTCCCGGATCTTTTCGATATTGATGATGCTGTATTCCATCATAATTTTACAGAATTCATTGCAGCAACAGATAATCGGGCAAAAAATACTTATCCGTATAGTTTCTGTCTTGAAGATAGCAAATGGAAATGGAGACAGGATGACCTTGATACTATAGGTCCGATTGATAATCAAGGGCAGGACCGTAAACCGTATCATTGTGAAATGCATGATTCTTATGATAATGGTCAGCCGATCTGGAATGGCGAAACTTCTACTTTCTGGAATATGCTTGAACTTGCTTTCAGTACAGAAATCATTGCCGGTATGCGTAAAATGCTTAATGCTATGGAAGCTTTATGTGGACAATCTTCCGGTACACCTTATGACAAGGTATATGCTTTCTATAGAAAGTATTTCCTGGGAATAAAGAACTATTTCCCTGCCACACTTGTAAACGCTGATGCTAAGCGGTACGAACTTGCGAAGATAGCTTATGATAATGCTTCATATACTAACGATACTGATCCTATAACTCAGAGTCATGGAGATTTTTATTCTGCGGAGACAGCTTGGATGAAAAAGCGTATCATGTATATTATGTCAAAGTACAGTTACGGGTTATTTTCGGCAGATGGAACTGATACTATTATCGTCCGTGCAGCAGGAGATTTGATAGACTACGAGATAACTCCGGCATTTGATATGTATCCGGCTATTGCTAATGGTACCTCTATTGTGCAGGGTAGTCGTACCAAAGCTGGAGAGATTTGTAAAATAATTATTGATCTGGGTGGCTCTGCCGACCAACAGAATGCTATCCAGGCAGCAAGCTGGCTATTGAGTATCGGAGATTGGCATTTGAAGAATGTTTCCGGTACCATGGTAGTACGCGGAAAACGCTTGACTGAGCTTACGCTTGGTAGTAAGTCTGAAAATGTAATAATCTCTATTACAGGACTTACACTCGCTGGCTGTGGAAGCTTACAGACGATATTATTGTCTAATATAACCACTTTACAGGGTACTCTCGATTTGAGCAATTGTATTAACATTCGAGAGGTATATGCTGATGGTACAAACCTCAGCCAAATAAAGGTTCCGGATGGCGGAGGGCTTGAGGTTATAGAGTATCCGGCTAACAATAAATATATATCATTCCGTAACTTCCCAGTTCTGACAACAGAGGGGTTGAGAATCGGTCAGTGTGCGGTGAGCATTACGGATTTTTGGATTGAGAATTGTCCTCTGCTGAAGCCTATGAAGCTACTTTCAGACATTATTGAGGCACAACAGGAACAAGGGAACAATCATGCATTGAAGCATATCCGTGCTATAGGATTTGAGGAGGAATATTATACTGCCGACGCACTTGATATGCTTGCCAAACTTGCAGATGGGACCTATGAAGGATTGTCTGCAGAGGGGCTCGCTGGTGAGGATCCAATACCGGTATTGAATGGTAAGATAACTGTACATTCAAAGTACTATCAGGACTCTGTGGATAAGCTGAGGAATATCTTTGACAGATTGGAGCTTATTATGGATGGAGAAGCTGCCATACGATTTGCTGACGCAGAAGTGTTACGAGTATTACTTAATGCAACGGTCGGAGCATACAATGCAATTAGTAAAGTAGATAAGGATGGTGACGGTATGCTTACGGAAGAAGAATTATCGTCACTAACTACACTGTCAAATAGAAATGATAATGTCTATTCAATGTTCAAAGACAATACTGTAATAGAGACTTTTAATGAATTCCAATATTTTACAGGGTTAGAGTTTATAAACAGTAGCTCATTTGAAGGTTGCAGTTCATTAAAGGAGATTACTCTTCCTGTATTAACCAAGATGGGTAATGGGGTATTTGCAGGTAGTGGAATAGAAAAATTAATTATTCCCGAAGGTTACCAAAACATAGGTCCTTTAGTATTACAAAGATGCTATAATCTCAGGCTTGTTGATTTTCCAAGTACGGTCACTTCAATTTCAGAAGGAGGTAGTTTATTTTGGGCTATGAAGAATCAAGTTACTGTCATATGTCGTGCCTTTACTCCACCAACATTCGGGACATGGGGATACGATGGCGATCCAAAAGTTATATATGTCCCTGATGTGAGTGTAGATGCCTATAAGTTAGCTGCAGGATGGAGTTTACAGGCTACAAAAATATATCCTCTATCAACCTATATGGAGCTTTGATAAACATGTTTTCCGGAGTACTATGAAAAGATAGATGCTCCGGAAGATATTTAGAAGTCATATTCGTAAATCCGATCTGCGTATGTACTCCAGTTTGTAGCAGTCTTGTATGCATCACCACTTCCACGAGGTACATAAATATTGCACGGATTGTTGGTAAAGCAATTATCTCCCATTGCAGGCGGTGTTATAGCTTTTATGTAAAAGTTTTCCATTGAAGTACAATCTCTAAAGGTTGAGCCACCTATTTTTACAACACCTGCACCAACTACCAACTTTTTAAGGGAACTGCAATTTCTAAATGACTCTACATTGTAGTCTCCATAAATTCCAGTACAAGTGTCTGGAATATCTGAAACTTCTTCAAGAGAAATACAACCTTTAAATGCTCGTCCATCTATTCTTATGAGTTTTTTACTCAAGACAACTTTTCTGAGATTAGTAGCCCCTTCACATACCATCCTTTCTGTTTGAACCAGATAATCTCCCATATCCAACAGTTCAATGGAAGTGTTATTCATAAAGCATTGGTAGGGCATTCTATCCGAATTGATTGATTTGCCAAAATATACTTCTTTCACCCCAGTGAGAAGATTGCAGCCCCTAATATCATAAACCAGATTTGACAAGTCTAAGATTTTAATTTTGTTACCATTGGAATATTGGCTAAAATCAATCCTTCTACCTATATTAGCTTCATTTTCTATAATATACCCATCTTTATCTACATCCCAAACAGAAACGGCGATTTCACGCCATACTGGATCAGCCATATATATTGCTGGTTCACCATCCATTATCAGAGTCAGTTTATTGAAAGTATTTCTCAGCTTATCCACAGAGTCCTGATAGAACCTGAAATCTGCCTCAGAAGCACGTACAGATATGATTTATTTTCTGTAGTAGAAAGCTGGGTATCGAGATTATTGTTCTTCATACGTTGATAAAGCCTGTATTAAATTGGCGCTTTCGCTCCATCCGGTAGCTGATTTATATGCTAACATGCTTGCATCAGGTACATATATTGCAATAGGTCTACCTGCTTCTACATAGGACCATGCACCTTCAAAAACAGGTGGTACTAAAGCACGGCAGATGACTACTAACTTATCACCGCCATTATTGGTGGGACGTAATCCAATTGATATGATTGTACTCGGAAAATCTATTAACTTACATTTTTTATTAAGACTGATAAAACCATTTCCGCAAATTTTACATCCTTCATTAATCACCAATTTTTCAATAGCAGTTGCGCCAAAAGCAGATGATTTAATTTCTACAATGTTTGGTGGTAAAGAAATTCTTCGCAAAGATTTACACCATGTAAAAGCACTTCCATTTATTGAGGTAAGCCCAGTGAAATAACGAAATTCATCAAAAGTTTCAATGAGTTCATTTCCCAGATTGTATCCTTCTACGAACATAGAATACACATCATCTCTACGGTGAGATAACGTAGTAACTGCGGCTAACTCTTCTTCAGTTAGCATTCCATCATTATCATAATCTACCATACGAGAGCTCTTATCAATCCCTACTGTAGCTTCAAGTAATACTCGGAATACTTCAGGGTCTGCAAAACGCAAGGCGGGACCTCCAATTAGAATTAGATTCAGTTTGGTGAAGATTTTACGCAGTTCTTCCACAGAGTCCTGATAGAACCCTAAAATATGCCATAGAAATGTATGTGGAATACTATTAAATGTTATAGTAGAAAATTTGTGTTGACATTTAGTATGTTTTTAGAAGTTTTTGGGGATTTCTCAAATAGCATTTACTAGATAGATACGGAAGGATTTGTTGTGTGGCATGGTGGAGTAAATTAGTTTGTTTTGATAGAATTAAAGTAGAATCTTTAACTTTGTCCTCTAATATAGATGCAAGATACAATGGCTGAAACAATTCCTCAATTTTACAAGAGAATACAACGTTGCGATCCGAAACTGGATGCAACTTATTCTAAAGGGAAAGAATATTTCAATATCTTCTCCCGCCGGTGCAATTTCGGTACTGTGCAATTCAGCTATTGGGATTTCTATAAAGTAACTTTAATTATGGGTATTGGGAAATTATATTATGCTGATAAATGGATTCTGGTAGATCGTCCGGCGCTGCTGTTTTCCAATCCTCTTGTGCCTTATGCTTGGGAGTCTGTCAGTGAAGAGCAGAGGGGTATGTTCTGCATTTTTAATGAGCAGTTTGTGCAATCCGAAGAGAAGAACGGCTCTTTGGTGAATACACTTTTATTTAAACTGACGGGTGATAAAGTTTTCTTCCTGGATGAATCTCAACTGATATTTGAACTTGTAAATAAATAAATTTAGTACTGATAAGATGAAAAACTCAATTCCCCGGTATACATTCTATAAGAATAAGTATGGAAGTGAACTTCTGATAGATGTGGTAGAACTGAAATATGTAAAGAGGTTCCTGGCTGAAAGCGCTGTACACACGTTGACTTATTATTACATTTACTTTTGTAACAGAAGGGGAAGGGAGTTTTTCTATTGATAACCGGACATATCAAGCTGTTCCCGGTGATGTTTTCTTTTCCAAACCAGGTGAGGTGCGGAATTGGGATACTTCCATTCTTCAAGATGGAAAAAACTGCATCCGGATTGCACTTGCCCGATGAACTTTATAAGCGTATGCTTCAGCTTTTGCATGATATTAAGGTAGAAATAGACCAATACAGACAGGACGATGTACATGTGTTGAGGGCATATCTTTACGAGGCGCTGATGTTACTGAACCGAGCCTATCAGAATCTGATTTCGATGGAAGAGGGGAACAAAGAAGCGGGTGGTACACATATCAGTAAATTTATTGAATTAGTCGGGGCAGATATGAGAGAACACCATTCTGTCCGGCATTATGCAGACAAACTTTGTATCACTCCCAATTACCTGAATGAGATTGTAAATTCAGCTATGGGAATGAGTGCGAAACAATATAATTGCATTTGAACTTCATTTTTCTACTGTTTCTTATTTTGTGCGATGCTTTCGCCAATGTACGGGTGAGACTCCTTTGGTTTACCGGAGTATGCATAAACCGTGAAAAGTACTATTTCTCCCTTTGTTTTTGTTATGCCGATTTTCTGTTGTGTCCTTATCTTTGCCTCATTCAATAACCATTAAAATAATAGTAGAATGAGAGATGCGGAAAAAACAATCGGGAATATGATTGATAAATTGAAAATCGCTTTCCTGGGTTCGGTGGATGAAGAAGGCTTCCCAAATGTAAAAGCTATGTTGCAACCTCGGAAGCGGGAAGGGATAAAGACGATTTATCTGTCGACAAATACTTCATCGATGCGTGTTGCACAATTCCGGAAAAACAATCGTGCCTGTATGTATTTCTGTGATTCGAGGTTTTATAGAGGAGCAATGCTGCGTGGCACGGTAGAGGTGTTGACGGACAGTGCCAGTAAAGAAATGATATGGGAGGACGGGGATACCATGTATTATAAAGAAGGTGCTACTGATCCCGACTATTGTGTACTGAAGTTTACGGCAACTTCCGGAAGATTTTACAGTAACTTTAAATCGGAGAGCTTTGTTGTGGTGTAATTACGTATTGCTTGGGAGATATCAGATTTCTTCCAATGCATAATACTGGTAGTCGCGGAGAACGGTCTGGAGAAATTTCTCCTGATTGTTCTCACGGGGTGTCACAGAAAGAAGTTCCTGAACTTTTTTTGTCAGTTGTGCAATGTACCGTATGCGGTCTTTTTTCCCGGATTGTAAAGTTCGGGTAATTACGTTTATCTGTTCCAGCGATAAGTCAGCGGCTTGCGGATAAGTAGGCTGGTAGTTCTGGGTCAGATAATCAAATTCGTCAAGGCTGACATGTATTTTGCGGTAGTTTTTCTCCTTGATAACCATGGTACCCGCGGCAAGGTCTCCCATCCGTTGACTGTTTTTGGTTAATAGAGCGACTAACAGTCCGAGACCTCCGGTAATCGGACCATCGATAGGGAAGAGGAGCCACCGGAGTAAGTAGGAACTTATGCTCGGAACGGAACCGTCAGCTTTTACAACACGGATATTCATCAGTCGTTTCCCAAGGCTTTGTCCGTAATTGAACATCTCACATAGAAAAGAATAGAACAGCACCGGTAAATAGATTACCGCCAGGAAGAAAATCATAGTGAAATCCGAAGGCAGGCGGAGCTTGGATAATACCGTTACAGTTGAAAATATATAGAATCCAATCAGAACGTAATCAATAATCAAAGCAATGATTCGCTCGCCAATACTGGCGGGCGTCTGGCTGATGCGGACAAATTGCCCTGTAAGAATAGTAGATTCTGCCATTGCTGATTGAATATTTCTAAGTATTTCGTTGCAAATATATCATTATTCTCTTACTTTTGTTATTGATTTCAGACAAAACTCATTCGAAGTCAGTAAAAATATGAAAGAAGTAACGTTTATTCGTCGGAATATAGAAAAATGGAAAGAAGCCGAAGGCGTGGTGGAGCAAGCCACAAACTCGTCTCCTGACCGGCTTGCCGATGTGTATACGGATCTTACTGCCGATCTGGCATTTGCGCAGACGCACTTCCCGACTTCCCGTATT
>OGZC01000623.1_pt1 | contig 20439 bp, 16 predicted proteins | sample 1576751 | NCBI WGS metagenome assembly OGZC01 (sample SAMEA3541486, study PRJEB24748) | human gut metagenome | biome: human gut; feature: human-associated habitat; material: faeces | place: China | collected 2012
GTTTAAGCGTGAGTTTGTGATATTGGGTGTGGTATCTTTAACTATGGGAAACTCCTGACTCCCATTTTGAAACAGCTTGTCTTGAGATTTGAAGATGGTTAGCCAATTCTTCTTGTGACCACCCTTCTTTTTTTCTTAACATCATTATTTTTTCTGATAAATTCATAACTTCCCTCCTGTTTCTATCTTAGAACAATTATCAAAAAAGTACTACCAACTCTACTTTTCGTTTTGTCAACTATCAGTTGACATTTAGATATTTGTTTTAAAAAAGCTTATAATTCCTACAACAATTAATAAAACAAAGGCAAAATAAAGCAAACCACATGAGACCATCACCATTAAAGTAATCGGCAATAAAATAATCGTTAAAACAAATTTTGAAAGTCCCCAAGCTGCCTTTAAGCCAAAGAAAAATAATTTTCCAAAAACAAAAATCATCAAAATCATAAACAAAAAATAAAACATTTTCATCACTCCTAACCTAAAAAAATATCCATCAACATCATGATCACAAAACCACTCAAAACACCAAAAGTTCCGACATGACTATGTTTACCAAGTTGTGCTTCTGGAATTAATTCTTCTACTACAACATACATCATCGCTCCTGCAGCAAAGGATAAACAAATAGGTAATATTGTTTGCATAATATGAATTGTAAAACCAGCAATAACTCCTGCAATGGGTTCAACAATCCCTGAAAGACTTCCATAAACAAAAGCCTTTGTACGTGACATTCCTTCCTGTTTTAAAGGAAGAGAAATAGCTGCTCCTTCAGGTAAGTTTTGAAGTCCAATTCCAAGAGCTAAAGCAAGTGCAGAAGCAAATGTAATACTTGAATTACTTGCAGCAATCGCAAAAGTCAAACCTACCGCAAATCCTTCAGGAATATTATGTAAAGTGACTGCTAAAACAAGCATCGTATTTTTCCCCAACATACTTTTAGGTCCTTCAGGCTTGTCTTCATTTAAGTGTTGATGAGGAATCACATGATCTAAAAAAAGCAAGAATAAAGCTCCAATGATAAATCCTCCACCTAAAATAAGGGCACTATTTTGACCATTGGCTTCCGCCATTTCCATGGAAGGAATCAATAAAGACCAAACAGAGGCCGCAATCATAATGCCTGCCGCAAATCCTAAAAAAAGTTGTTGATAAAAATCTTTGATTTCATCTTTAAAGAAAAAAACCAACGCACTTCCTAAAGTAGTCATTAAAAATGTAAATAAGGTTCCAAGTAATGGATAAAGTATTGTATTCATAAATCCCCCTTCTTCTTTTATTATAAAGATTTTGAATATTTTGCATAATGATATGCTAAAATAATTATGTTTTTGTTATAATAAGGACAAATGGAGGAATTTTATGAAAGATGGATATATAAGAGTTGCCAGTGCATCAATTGATACACTTATTGGCAATGTTAAACATAATGCTAACGAAATTAAAAAGGTCTTAAAAGAAACAAGAGAAAAGAAAGCACAAGTGGTTGTTTTTCCTGAACTTGTTTTAAGTGGTTATACTTTAGAAGATTTATTTTTACAAAATCGTCTTTTAAATGAATGTCTTGTTCAATTAGAAGAAATTATGCATGATACAAAAGGACACCAACAAATTGTCGTTATTGGTTTACCTTTTCATTATCAAAATAATTTATATAATGTATCTGCTGTTTTATATGATGGAAATATTTTAGGAATTGTTCCTAAATATCATATTCCAAATTATAATGAATATTACGAAGGCAGACGTTTTACACCTTGTTTTGAAGATAATATTGAAATTGAGCTTTTTGGACAAATTGTTTTATTTGGTCGTAAAGTAGTTTTTGCTTGTAAAAATTTACCAAGTTTTACATTAGGTGTAGAAATTTGTGAAGATTTATGGCTTCCAAATGCGCCAAGTAATGAACTTGCTTTAAATGGAGCAACGGTCATTTGCAATACATCTGCCAGCAATGAATTAACTGCTAAAAAAGATTATCGAAGAAACCTTGTTTCAATGCAATCAGCAAAACTTGTTTCAGGATATGTTTATAGTAATGCAGGAAGTGGAGAAAGTACAACCGATGTAGTTTTCTCTGGGCATCATTTAATTTGTGAAAATGGAACGATTATTAATGAAAGTACTGGTTTTGATGCTGAAGTGATTTATGGTGATTTAGATGTTGAAAAACTTATTAGTGAAAGAAGAAAGATGACAACTTATCAATCTCATCATGATTATGACTATGTTTACTTTGATATGGATTTGATTGATATTGAAACAAATCATTACTATGATCCTCATCCTTTTGTTCCAAGTAATCCTGCACTTCGTGAATTACGTTGTAAAGAAGTCTTTGAAATTCAAACAAGAGGTTTAATGCAAAGATTAAAAGCTACTCATATAAATAAAGTCGTAATTGGTATTTCAGGTGGCTTAGATTCAACACTTGCACTCCTTGTTTGTGTCATGGCATTTGAAAAATTAGGTTATGATAAAAAGAATATTTATGCAATTACCATGCCTTGTTTTGGAACAACATCACGTACAAAAAACAACGCTTTAGGTCTCATGGAAGAACTTGGAGTGACAAGTCAAACTGTCAATATTGCTGAAGTTGTAAGAATGCAATTTAAAAATATTGATCAAGATGAAAATGTACATGATGTTACTTATGAAAATGTTCAAGCCCGTGAACGTACTGAAATCTTAATGAATAAAGCAAATCAAATTGGTGGACTTGTCATTGGAACAGGTGATTTAAGCGAAGTTGCTTTAGGTTGGTCAACTTATAATGGTGATCATATGTCCATGTACGCTGTCAATGTTTCAGTTCCTAAAACACTTGTACGCTATCTTGTAGACTATGTTTCTTCTCTTTATAAAGGTCAAGTTCTTGAAACAATTTTACAAGATGTTTTAGATACACCTGTATCTCCTGAGCTTCTTCCTCAAGAAGATGACAAAATTGTTCAAAAGACAGAAGATATTGTTGGTCCTTATGAACTTCATGATTTCTTTATTTATCATATGGTACGTTTTGGTGATGAACCTCGTAAACTTTATAAAAAGACAAAACTTGCCTTCAAAGATAAATATGATAAAGATACAATTAAAAAATGGTTACGTTTATTCTACTGGCGTTTCTTTAGTCAACAATTTAAACGTAGTTGTATCCCCGATGGTCCAAAAGTTGGATCTGTCGCTTTATCCCCACGTGGTGATTGGCGTATGCCAAGTGATGCCAATGTTCAAATATGGCTTGATGAAGTCGAAAGAATTTAGAACTGCTTGCAGTTCTTTTTTTATTAACTCCTTATTTTATCCTTTTAATAAGAGTTTTCACTAAATATTTAAATCCATCTATGATAAAATAAAGCAAGAGGTGACATTATGCATATTTATAACTCAAATCACTATAGTTCAACAATGAAACAAATCATAAATGATTGTTTACACTCTGCAAAAGAAAATCCTTTTGCTATTCATTACGTCATTGTTGATGATCCTAAATATTACGAAGAAATTTTCTTAAAACATACAGATACCATTTTTAATATTGAACTCATGACATTATCGTCGTTTTATCAAAAGCTTCTACAAATATATCATCAAGATTTTAGAAAAAAAACAGATATTCAAAATCTTTTAGAAATTATTAAAATGAATAAAGAAGATACCTCTTCTTTATTTCATTTAAGCGCTAATCATGTTTTAACAGCTAAACAAATATTAGATATTTTTAAAAATTTCTATCTTTATAATATTCAAAAAACAACAAAAGAGTTACCAGATTTATCAAAAGAAAAAATTAAAACACTTTTCAATTTATATCATCAATTTGATCAAACTCATTTTTTAGAACATGATCTTATTTATTCACTTATTGATGAAAAGTGCCACAATTATTATTATTTTCTAACAAATCAAATAACAATTCCTAAAAATCAAGCACTTATTCAAAAGCTTGATCAATATGGTCATGTTTTTATTTATCAAGATACAAAAGAAAATGAAATTCTTGATTATACAGGTTACGTCACAAATCATTTATTTGATTCATCACATACAAAAAGTGACTTTGAACATCCTTATCAAATCTTAAAAGCATCAACGATTCAAGAAGAAGTCAAACAAATTATTTTTGATATTAATACATTACTTAAAGAAAATGCTTTACGTGATTTTGTGATTTATTACCCAAATGATGATTATTATCGTCATCTTTGTCGTATTTTAGATCAATTTAACCTTGCATATAATCGAAAAGAAACAATCACTAATCAAGCTTTTCAAGTCGTTAATATGCTTTTACAATATTGCCTAAGTAAAGATGAAACATATCTTTTAGATGCAATCAGTTCTTTATATTTATTAAATTTTCAAGATCATCAATATGTATCTTATTTAAAAAATTTATATACTTTACAAGGTTTTATTGATGATGAAAATTATCTAGCATTAAAAAAAGCAGTTTTAAATATTCAAGGTCATGATTTATCATCCTATTCTTTATCTTTGATTGATTTTATTGAACACTCTTTTTGTAAAAATGAACTTGTTTATGCTTTACTTTCAAGTTTAAAACTTGAAGGAACTGAACCTCTTTCTTTAAAAGAATATTTAAGTTTACTTCAAGAAATGTTTTCTAAAAAAACACATTCTCTTAAGGAAAGCTATGACAGTCTTTATTTACTTAATTACAATCAACCTTACAGTGAACTCTTACAAGCAAAATATGTTTATTGTTTAGGTTTAAATGAAACAATTATTCCTCAAGAATTTAAAAATACCAATTTACTTTTAAATCAAGAAGCACTTGCATTAAAGTATCCTACAACCTATGATGCACTAAATAAACATCAAAATACTTTAAGACACCTTTTTTCTTGTCATCATCAAAAAATCATTTTAAGTTATGCATTAAGAGATTTAAATGGTGGAGATTTGGTTGTTTCATCGATTATTCAAAAATTAACGAAATTATTTACGATACCAACTTTTAAAAAACATATACTTATTCATCCTTCATTAAAAGAAGATTATTATTTAAAAGGACATCAAGATGATTCATTATCTGTTTTAAATCATCATCTATTGGTTTACAAACAATCCCATCATCAAGTATTACCAATGCATATCAATCATCAACATAATCCTCTTTCCGCAAGTAAATTAGAGGTCTATAACCAATGCCCTTATAAATACTATCTACAATATATATTAAAAGTAGATTCTATAAATAATTCTTTAATACAAAGTAATGAAATCGGTACTTTAGTTCATTATGTTTTAGAAAAAAATCATCATTATTTCAATAACTATCAAGCTAAAAACTTTGATTCCTTAAAAGAAGATATTCATTTAAGTATTCAAAACTATTTAAAGACTCATATGTTAAAGAAATATGCTTTGAAAAAAAATCAATTCTTTTTAAAACTGATTGAAGATGATTTATATAATACAATTATTGTTCTAGCAAAACAGATGCAACATGGTTTATTTGAACTCTCTGCTTGTGAAGAAAGAGTTTATGATAAGATCCAAGATATTGAACTTAAAGGTTTTATTGATCGTGTAGATTTATATCAAAATTATTTAAAAGTCATTGATTATAAATCTTCGAATAAAGAATTGAATTTAGAACTAGCACGTTTAGGATTTAATATGCAAATGTTGATTTATTTAGAAATGTTATCAAAGAATAAAAACTATGATAAAGGCGCTGTTTTGTATTTTAATACAAAGAAAAGGATATTAAAAAGTGAGATTTCTATTTTAGAAAAACAAGATCCTGAAAATTTTTTTAAACTTTATAAAATGGACGGCTATAGTGTAGATGACACTTATTTAGAAATTGATCATGAAATAGAACAAGAAAGTGATATTATCAAGATCAAACTTAAAAAAGATGGTAGTCCTTATAGTAACGCTAAAATTATTTCTCATGATGAATTAGATACCCTTTTACAAGAAATCACTTTACACATTCAAAGTCTTTACCAACAAATGATTACTGGAGATATTCGTATTTATCCAACACGTAGTGATAATCCAAACATTGATATGCATATTAATCCTTGTCGTTTTTGTCATTATAAAGCCATTTGTAATTATGATATTTTTTATAATGAAGATCATCAAATTGAATTAGGAGGTCAAAATGAAGAAAGATAAAAGTTTAAATGATGAACAAAATCTCGCTGTTTATAGTCGTGGAAGTTCTATTCTAGTTTCAGCACCTGCTGGTTCTGGAAAAACAAAAATTCTTGTTAATCGTATGATGTCTTTAATTGAAGATGATCATGTAAGTGTAGATTCTTTACTTGTTTTAACTTTTACAAAAGCAGCTGCTTTAGAAATGAAACAAAGACTCGTAGAAAGTTTAAATAAAAGAATTCATGTTGTTGATGATTCTTTAAAAGTACATTTAGAAAAACAAAAGATATTATTAAATGATGCTTATATTACAAATTTCCATTCTTTTTGTAGTGATTTATTAAGTCAATATGGCTATACAATTCATTTGGATTCTAAATTTGAAATTCTTGAAAATCCTACTTTAATTAAAGAAAATATTTTAAATCAATGTCTTGAAAAATGGGTTCAAGAAAAAGAATTTTATGATTTTTATCAAGAAAATTATACTGGTTATCAATTTAATTCTTTTAAAGAAATTCTTTTTCAATTAGATAATTTATCACATACTGTATATCATTTTGATGATTATTTAGATCAAGTGAAAATAAAACTTTATGATCGTGTCATCAACGATCAAACAATTGAAGATACGCCTTTTGAAAAACCATTAAAAAAATTATTACACGAAGCTTTTCAAGAAGCCTATGATAGTTATTTAAAGCTTGAAGATTATTGTCAAACATATGGTTTAGGTTTTTACTTTGAAGAAACAAAGAAATTACCTGCACCACATACTGTTTTAGAAAATTATTTTCAAAATTTAAAAGAATGTATTAATCAAGGAAAATATTTTTCAATGGGTATAGAAATTGAAAAACATCGTGCGGCTAGTTATAAAGATGTTGATGATTCAATCAAAGAAACATATAAATCCTTATTAGATCAAACTAAAAACACTTTTAGTAAAGCTTATCAAAAATGTATGCCTTCTTCGATTGAAGAATTAAGTGAGGTTTTAAAAGTTTCTTATCGCCATTTAGAAATCTATTTAAAATATCTTAAAGAATTTCAAAAAAAATACCAAGCTTATAAAAAATCTCTTTCTTATTTAGATTTTAATGACCTTGAACAATATACCCTTCAATTATTAAGTGAAAATCAAGGAGTTGCTCAAACTCTTTATCAACAATTTCATGAAATTATGATTGATGAATACCAAGATACAAATGAAATTCAAGAAAATTTGATTTTATTAATTTCTCGTTTTCAAGAACCTGAAATTAATCGTTTTATGGTTGGGGATATGAAACAATCGATTTATCGTTTTAGAAAAGCAGATTTAGATATTTTTAATGAAAAATATCTCACTTATGGTCTTGAAGATAATAATCAAAGAATCGATTTAAAATTCAATTATCGTTCAAATAAAATTGTTTTAGATAGTATTAACTATATCTTTAATGCGATTATGGATCGTCGTTATGGTGGTTTGGAATACGACAATGATCCTCATGCCCAACTAAATTACGACTTTTTACGAAAAGAAAAATGTGATACTGATGAAAAATTACAAAAAGCCATGTTACGTTACGATCAAGAAAAACGTTTCGATAGTGAAATCATGCTGGTTTTAAAACCCGAAGATGAAACAGTGGATATGATTGAATATGAAGCAAAAATGATTGGTAAAAAAATTCATGAGATGGTTGGTCATCTTGAACTTGATTTTTATACTGGAAATCGTTTAGCAAAGTATCAAGATGTTGTTGTTTTGATGAGAAATGTTGCTAATTTTATAACTTATAAAAAGGTCTTTGATGCTATTTCTATTCCTAATTTAATTGTTCTTACTAAAGGATTTTTTGAAAGTAATGAAATTTTAGATTGTGTTTACTTTTTAAAAGCATTAGATAATTGTTTAGATGATTTGGCACTTATTTCATTACTTAAAGGAAATTATAAAAAAACACGCTTTGATGAAAACTGGCTTTACCTTCATAAAATAGAAAATACATCTATGTATGATTCTTTAAAACAAGCAGCCGATCAAGAAGCGATTGATTTTTTAAACTATTATCATGAAATGCAAGAATTTGCTAGAAATCATCCAGTATATGAAGTTTTAGAAAAATTTATTAAAGAAAACGAATACGATCTATTTATCAGTTCTCTTTATAATGGTAAACAACGCTATGCCAATGTTCAACTTTTAATTGAAATGTTGAAAGCAGATGAAGGTCTTTCTTTATATCAAATCGTTCATAAATTTGAACAAACAATGACTTTAGGAATTGATTATAAACCTGCTACTCTTTCAAGTGATGGTGATGCTGTTACTTTTATGACGATCCATCAATCAAAGGGACTTGAATTTCCTATCGTAATCGTTAATCAAATGAACCATCAATTTAATTTTTCTGATGGAAAAGCACCTTTAATTCAAGATAAAAATTTAGGAATCATTTTAAATCCTCATCAAAAACAAGATTTAGGTGATTTTCAAAATGTCCTTATTGAATATCCACATCCTTTACGTGGTATCTTTTCAACAGTTCTTGATAATGAAACCATTAATGAAGAAATGCGTATTCTTTATGTAGCTCTTACAAGAGCATCTCAAAAGTTGGTTTTAACGGGTGGTTTAAAAGAGATTAATATGATTGAAAAATGGCAAAAACAAGTCATTGATTACGCGCTGGATGCTTCATGTCATCTTTTACCTGCAACGATTCGTAAATCAAATCAAATGTTGAATTGGATCATGCTTGCTTTAATACGTCATCCTGATTTTATTCAACAATGTATTGATTTATCATTATTTGATGAAAAAATTAAAAATTATTATGATTTGGATCAAGTAAAAAATAACGCTTTACAATTAAAACTTTATCAAGAAAACACGATGCAACTTAATACCTGTCATTCTAAATTTCATACATCAATTATTGATGTTCATACAATTGATGAATATATCTATCCAACAAGTCAAATAGAAAATAATGATCGAGAACTTTATTTAAAAAATAGTCAATTTAATTATCAAAACAAAGCACCTTTTGATAAAACAGTAGCAGTTACTTCTATTATTGATGATGGAAATCGTTTTTTTGAAAGAGATGATGAAGAAAATGAATCATTAATGAAAGCAACTGATCGAGGAACTCTTGTTCATTTATTTTTAGAATTGTATCCTTTAGATAAAGAATTAAATTTTGAAGAGTGTTTTCAAAATATTATACAAAGATCTTTATTTAATGAAGAAGCGAGAACTCTTTTAAATCAATATAAGGTTCATTTAGAAAGCTTTATTGAAAGTGATGTTTATCAATTGATGTTAAAAAGTTCATATTGTTATAAAGAAAAAGAATTTTCATTTTTAAATGAAAATAAACAAATTATTCATGGTATTTTTGACGTTTTATGTATTAACGAAGATAAAATAACAATCATTGATTATAAGACAGATACATTAGCTAAAAATAGTTCTGATGAACTCTTAAAAGAACTTCATCAAGGTCAAATGTATTATTATAAAAAGATTATGAAGCAAATGTTTCCAAATAAAGAAGTGGAAGCTATTGTTTATTATTTACACATTCATCGTTATGTTACACTTTAGGAGGTTTCTATGAAAATATTAATTGCAAGTGATTCTTATAAAGGAAGTTTATCTTCTTTAGAAGTATCTAAAAGTATTCAAAAAGGATTTAAAGAAGTTTTTGAAGATGTTTCTTTTAAAACGCTATCAATGGCTGATGGAGGAGAAGGAACAACACAAGCTATTGTTGAATCCTTAAATGGTCAATATATAACAATTGACTGTCATAATGCCTTACAAGAGCTTATTCAAGCAAGCTATGGTATCACTAGTCAAGGAGCTATTATTGAAATGGCAAGTGCTTCTGGACTGCCTCTTGTTAAAGAAAAGAAAATTAGAGAAGCAAATACAAAAGGAACTGGTGAACTTATTAAAGATGCACTAGATCGTCATTGTCAAAAAATCTATCTTGGAATTGGCGGTTCAGCTACCAATGATGGTGGGATTGGAATGGCTCATCATTTAGGAATTCGTTTTTTAGATAAAAATCACCAAGTTTTAGAACCTATTCCTGAAAACTTACCTTTCATTGAAGATATTGATACTCATCAACTTGATTCTCGAATAAAAGATACACAAATCATCGTCATGTGTGATGTAACAAATCCACTTTGTGGTAAAACAGGTGCCAGTACTATCTATGGCCCTCAAAAAGGAGCTAATGAAAAGGATATTCAATTTTTAGATCAAGGATTAAAACATCTTGTAGAAATATGTGTTAAAAAAGGCTATCAAGATTATAGTGAAGAAGCTGGTTCTGGAGCTGCTGGTGGTTTGGGATTTGGTTTAATGACGTTTTTAAATGCTAAACTACAAAGTGGAATTGAAACTGTTTTAGATGTTGTTCATTTTGATGAATACGTCAAAGATTGTGATCTTGTTATTAGCGGTGAAGGACGTATTGATCATCAATCAATGTATGGAAAAGTTCCGACAGGTGTCGCTAAAAGAGCAAAAAAACAAGGAATTGAAACAGTTTGTATTGTTGGCTCTATTGGAGAAAATGTTGGTGATATTTATAATTGTATTACAACGATTGAAAGTTGTATTGATCATTGCTGTTCTTTAGAAAATGCTTTAGAAAACGCCAGTGAAAATGTTTATAAAGCTGCTTTTAGGCTTGCAAGAAGTATCCAATTAGGACAAAAGATGCGTCACTAAACGCATCTTTTTTGTTTCATAAAATTCCAAAAAGCAACTCCAATGATAATTATATAACCGATTACACTATAAACATCAGGTACTTGATTTAATAAGAAAAATCCAAGTAGAGCTGCAAAAATAACTTGTGTATAATCATAAATCGATATTTCTTTAGCAGGTTCATATGTATAAGCATTCGTAATTGAAAATTGTCCTCCTGTTGCCATTAATCCTGCCATGAGTAAACAACCAATTTGTTGAAGTGTCATAGGTTGAAAATGAAAAATTAAATAAGGTACAACAGATAAACATGAAAATAATGAGAAAAAGAAAACAATTTTTGCTCTAGCAACACCTTGTTGTCCTAATTTTCTAACACAGGTATAAGCAATCCCTGCTCCCATCGCTCCTAAAACTCCAATAAACGAATTGATATTACTTACAAAATGAATAGAAGGTTTAATTACAAATAAACTTCCTATAAAAGCAATCACAACTGTTACTTTTTGAATCGTATTTGCTTTTTCTTTTAAAAATAATGAAGAAAAGATAATAACGAAAAATGGTGATAACTTATTAAGCATAGATGCATCACTTACTAATAAATGATCTACTGCATAAAAATTACATAAGATTCCTAACGTTCCAAAAGTAGAACGTAAAAGCAACATCGGTATATCCTTCTTTTGATAGGTAAAACCTTCTTTACTTTTAATTAGAATAATAAATGCAAATAGTGCTGCAATTAAATTACGAAAAAAACTTTTTTGAATAGATGATAAATCACCTGATAACTTAACAAAAACATTCATACTTGCAAAAAAGAATGCTGCCATTATAATAAATAACATTCCCTTTTTTGTATCGTTCATAAAATACCCCCTTAAAACAAAAGAATAAGGACACTGTCCTTATTCAGTAATTTTAACAACTTGATGTGCTTGAAGACCACGATCTCCTTCAACTAATTCAAACTCAACCTTTTGTCCAGGATCAATTGTTTTAAATCCTTCTTGAACAAGTTGTGAATAGTGGAAGAAAATATCTCTTTCTTCACCTTCCATGTTGATAAATCCAAAACCTTTATCTTTGTTAAAATTCTTTACAATACCAATAGCCATGAACACTTCTTCTCCTTCTTTTTTATCTACTTAATATTCTACATCATATTGCTTATCTAGACAACTACATTATTCTAAAATTAAAACATTTTTCACCAATTTTTTTTCTACAAGTTCTTCTATTAAATCTGTTGGTGAAATAATACGATATTTAAAAACTTGTGTTTGTTTAGAAAGAGTGATATTCATTTTTTTTAATGAACAAACCACCAGCTCACTACAATATAATTCTTGATCACTTGATAAATCCATTTGATAATCATAAGGATAATTTAAATAATCTAAAGCATTTTTCAAAAAATCTTTAATAAAAGTATTCTCTTTTAAAAAACGAAAACATGTCATGGCTTTTAAATAAGACTCATTTTTTAAATTAGCCATTTGATCAAAGGTACGTATCTGTACACCTCCAACATTTGCATCTAAAACAAGTATTTCCTTTTGCGTTTTATACATCTTCACGATTTTTTCATAATATGGAAAAGAAGTATCCAAAAGTTCTTGAACTTGTTTTAAACTTCCTAAATAGATAAGTGTATGTTTCCACCTACCAGGAATCGCAATATTTGAAATATAATGACTATTTTCAATATTAATAATATCCCCACATTGCAACTTTGAAAAATTTTCTGAAACCTCTTCATAACTAAAATTTTCCTTTTGAGTTGATACCTCGATATCTTTTTTTTGTGTACATCCCACAAGACATAAACATAATATCAAAGCATATATTCTATACACATCATCACCTAGATCATACTTAAACTTACTCTTTTTTTATTTAAATCAACATCTATGACATTGACTTCTACAATATCCCCTATACTTAAAACATCTAATGGATGTTTAATTCTTTGTTTTGACATTTTTGATATATGCACTAAACCATCATTTTTTAAGCCAATATCCACAAAAGCTCCAAAATCAACAACATTTCTAACAGTTCCTTCTAAAACCATTCCTGGTTTTAGGTCTTCTATATGAAGAATATCTTTTTTTAAAAGTGGTGTTTGATATTGATCTCTAATTGAACGATTTGGTTTAATTAAACAATCAATAATATCATCTAATGTATATTGGTCAATTTTTAAAGTTTCTATAACTTCTTTTTTATTAATTTTTAATAATTTATCTTTAAGTTCCACTGTTCCTAAATCAGCTAATGATAATTGACATAAATTTAATAAATCTAAAGCTTGTTGATAATTTTCAGGATGAATAGCAGTAGCATCTAATGGATGATCACCATCTAAGATACGTAAAAAACCTATTGCTTGTGTATATGTTTTGGCTCCTAATTTTTTTACATTTTTTATTTCATTTCGATTATGAAATTTACCATGTTCATTTCGATATAAAACAATTTGTTGTGCTACACCAGCATTTAATCCTGCAACATATTTAAGTAATGACTTAGAAGCTGTATTAATATCAACACCTACATTATTTACTGTTTTTTCAACAACGAAATCCAATTGTTCTTCTAAATCTTTTTCAGGAATATCATGTTGATATTGTCCAACTGAAATTGCTTTGGGTTCAATTTTAACAAGTTCAGCAAGTGGATCTTGTAAACGTCTTGCAATTGATACTGCAGATCTTTCTTCTACATGATAATCTGGAAATTCTTCTTTAGCAATTTGACTCGCTGAATAAACAGAAGCACCTGCTTCAGAAATAATAGCAAATTCTACATTCAAATGATGTTCTTGAATAAGTTTGGCAATAAAGGCTTCTGATTCTCTTGAAGCAGTTCCATTTCCAATAGCAATAATTTCAATTTTATATTTTGAAATAATATCTAATAAAGTTTTAATATCTTTATCATAATTATCTTTAGGTAAAGTAATAAAGACTTTATCAATGTGTAAGACTTTACCCGTTTGATCAACAACTGCTAATTTACATCCTGTTCGATAAGCAGGATCAACACCTAAGACCATTTTATTTTTTAATGGTGCTTGTAATAAAAGATTTTCTAAATTGACTGAAAAGACTTTTAATGCTTGTTCATTAGCTTTTTCTGTTAATTCTTTTCTTATTTCTCTTTCAATAGAAGGGAATAATAATCTTTGATAACTGTCTTCTACTGCTTTTTGAATATATGGTAAAAGATTTGTTTCTCTGTTTTTTGTAACACCTCTTGTAATGTATTGTAAATAATAATCTTTATCTCCTTCTATATTTACATTGATTACTTTTTCTTTTTCAGCTCGATTGATTGCTAAAATACGATGTGATACTAAAGTTTTTACTTTTTCTTGATAGTTATAATACATTTCATAAACTTTATTTTCATCATCATATTTTTTCTTTTCACTTGTTTTTAAAATACCACCTTTATATAGCATATCTTTTAAAAACTTACGATATTTAATATCATCAGCAATATCTTCAGCAATAATATCTAAAGCTCCTTGAATGGCATCTTCTACATTTAAAACATCATCATTTAAATATTTTTTAGCTTCTACTAAAATATCTCCTTTATTTAAAGCTAAGATCCATTTAGCTAAAGGTTCTAATCCTTTTGCTTTAGCGGCTGTTGCTTTTGTTTTTCTTTTTTCTTTATAAGGACGATAAAGATCTTCAACTTCGCTTAATTGTGTAGCTTTTAAAATATCTGTTTTTAATTTTTCATTTAACATTCCTTTTTCATCAATTAAACGAATAACATCTTCTTTTCTTTTTAATAAATTCACTTGATATTGATAATATTTATCAATTGTACGTATTTGATCTTCATCTAAAGCACCCGTCTTTTCTTTTCGATAACGTGCTATAAAAGGAACTGTATTACCTTCTTCTAATAAAGATAACACTGCTTCAATTTGATGTACTCTTACATTTAATTCTTCACTAATTGTTTTAATAATTTCTTGATTCATATAAACCTCTTTAAATACTTGTATATTCTTTTAACGTATAGATAATATCTTGGTAAATTTCATCACATAAATAATCTTTTAATTCATCAATTGAACACCATTTATAATCCGTATGTTCAAAAGAAATCGTTACTTGATCATCATGACTATACGCTAAAAAACCAATTCCTACAGTCTGATAATCTTCCCTAATTTTAGTAAATGTATACGCTGGTTTAACCACATCAATTATTAAACCCGTTTCTTCTTTCAATTCTCTTTTTAAAGCTTCATTCGGTGTTTCCCCATATTCTAAACCGCCCCCAGGAAGCTCCCAATATCCTAGTCCATCACTAGATGGTCTAATTCTTTTCATTAATAATACTTTTTGTTTAAAAACAACAATTCCTTTTACTGTAATATGAAATCTTATATTTTCCATTGATATTTCCCCCTATACTGTCTTTATCATAACATTATTTTATCAAATGTGTTTAAAAATTATTATGAAAAATGTATAATATATGCTGAGGTGATTTTAATATGATTAACTTTAAAGAAGAAGTCGAAAAAAGAAAGGAACAGCTTATTCAAGACATTGAAACATTATGTGCAATCCCTTCCGTTTATAATGAAAAAACAATTGGTGAAAACCAACCTTATGGAAGTGAATGTAGACAAGCTCTTGATGCTATGTTAGCAATTGGAAAAAGAGATGGTTTTGTTGTACATGATGAAAATGGTTATGCTGGACATATAGATATTGGTGATCAAGAAGAAAGTTTTGGTATTTTAGGTCATTTGGATGTTGTTCCTGTTGATTCAAGAGGATGGGACAGCGATCCATTTAAAGTGGTTCAAGCTAATGGTAAACTTTATGGTAGAGGTGTTGCTGATGATAAAGGACCTTTACTTGCTGGATATTATGCTGCTAAAATCATTCATGATTTAGATTTACCTGTTAAAAAGAAAATTCGTGTTATTTTTGGTTGTGATGAAGAACGTGGATCTTCTTGCGTTGAACATTACTTTACTAAGAATCCATATCCATCTATGGGATTTACTCCTGATGCTGAATTCCCTGTTGTTTATGGTGAAAAAGGAATTGTTCGTTTCCATATAACAGGAAATGTAAAAAAAGATGGATTGATTGCAATGGTAGCTGGTGATCGTGTAAATATTGTTCCTGGTGAATGTGAAGCAATTATCGAAGGGAATCATAAACAATATGAAGAATCATTTAAACAATTTTTAAGTGATCATCATGTAACTGGTATCATTGAAGAAGAAGGAAATTGTACAAAGCTTGTCTTAAAAGGAAAAAGCGCACATGCTTCTTTACCAGAAGAAGGAATTAACGCTGTAAGTTTACTTGCAACTTATTTAGATACTGTTATTAATAATAAACTTGTACATTTTATTGCAACGTATTTAAATGATTATTATGGAAAAGGTTTACAAATTAATCATGAAGGATTAATGGGTAAATTAACAATGAATTTAGGTGTTGTCAAATATGTTAAAGAAGATGCTGATATTGAATTAGACTTACGTTGTCCTCATGAAATTGATTTAAAGAAAATGTGTGATAGTGTAAAAGAATTATGTCAGTCTCTTGGATTAAATTTAGAAAGTGATATTCATGAACCACTTTATATAGATCCAAACAGTGAACTTGTTCAAAAACTTCATAAAGCTTATGTTGAAGTTTCAGATGATACAGAAAGTCAACCACAAGCAATTGGTGGAGGAACTTATGCTAAATCAATGCCAAATTGTGTAGCTTTTGGATGTGAATTCAAAGATGAAGATAACGCAATTCATGGTAACAATGAAAACATAAAGATTAACTCATTATTAAAATCAACAGAAATCTTTGCTAAAGCAATTTATGATTTAATTAAAGAATAGAAATTTCTATTCTTTTTTTATACAAAAAAACTTATCTTTAAAGATAAGCTTATCAACTCTATGGTGCGGCCGACCGGACTTGAACCGGCACGACATAAGCCATAGGTCCCTCAAACCTACGTGTATACCAATTTCACCACGGCCGCATCTAACATATTTAATTTACCACATTTTGAAGATAAAAACAAGACGACTATTTGTTAGTCGTCTTCATTTTTAATAAATCATCTAAGTTATATGGTGTATTTTGATATACATAATAGTTAAGCCAATTTGAAAATAATAAATAGGCATGACTACGCCACTTAACTAAGATTTCATCATTGACATCATCATTTTTATAATAGTTTTTAGGCATTACACAATCCCCACCTTTAGCTAAATCACGATGATATTCCTTATCTAATGTATCTGGATCATATTCTGGATGTCCTGTAACAAAAAATCTTGACCCGTCCTTTTCTGCTACCAAATAAACACCCGCATCGTTTGAAGAAGCTAAAATATCTAATGAATCAATTTTTTCAATATCTTCTTTTTTAACAGAAGTATATCTTGAATGGGGTGCATAAAATTGATAATCAAAACCTCTTAGAATTCTTCTTCTCATCTTTTCTGGATTTGTATGATGATGATAAACACCTGTTAATTTTTCTTTCAATTGATATTTTTCAACACCATAATAATAATATAAAGATGCTTGAGAAGCCCAACAAATAAAGAATGAAGAAAAGACATTTGTATTGGCCCAATCAAAAATCTTTGTAAGTTCATCCCAATAATCTACATCCTCAAATTTTAATTTTTCAACAGGAGCACCTGTTACAATTAAACCATCATACTTATTATCTTTAATTTCATTAAAGGTTTTATAAAATTCCATTAAATGTTCTTGTGGTGTATTTTTAGAATTATGACTTTCCATACATAACCAATCTACTTCAATTTGTAAAGGTGTATTAGAAAGCAATCTTAATAGCTGTGTTTCTGTCACGATTTTAGTTGGCATAATATTAACAATAATTAATTTTAATGGACGAATTCTTTGTGATAAAGCTCTTGTTTCATCCATAACAAAGATATTTTCTTCTTTTAATATTTTACTTGCTGGTAAATCATTTGGTATTTTTATTGGCATATGTAACTTCCTCTCTATGAAAATGAAATAAATTCATTGAATATTTTTAATATATAAGCATCTGACATTCCTGATAAATAATCTATAATACTTTTAGCCATTGCATTTTTATCGTGTTCAAAATCATAAATAACATGATTTTGATATAATGGATTTCTATTAAAATACTTCATTTGACTATACTTTTCTAACCAATGCATATATCCTTGAATAGTTACATGATATTTTTTTTGATCTTTCTTTAAAGCTTCTAAAACATTTATTTGTTTATCATTTGCTATCTTATCATATTTATATAAAAATTGAAAAATAGAATTTAAAATAAGTTGTACATAATTTGTGTGGACTTCTATACGATCAATTAGATAAATATTTTGATAATTGAATTTCATAATATACTTCATGACTTCAAAAGCTTCATCTGATAAGCATATTCCTTTCTCTATAGAAGAATTTTGACAAACATCTAATATAAAATAATTAACAATTGTTCCATTATTAATAGCATCAAAATGAGAGTTTGTTAATTGATTTAGATGATTTCTTAAATCTTCTACAAGCTGTTCATCAATAATATTTAATCGTAAAGCATCTTCAATATCCCTAGCAAGATAAGCAATTTTATCTGACATTTTAACAACACAGCCTTCCCAAGTATAAGGATTGTATTGCCCAGGATATAAATAATCTTTTAAATCAATAGATTCATTCCTTTTAATAATTGCTTTTTGATTCATTTCTCCACAATGAGAAATAATTCCATCTCTTACAGCATACGTTAAATTTAAATTTCTACGAACATGATGATCATCTTCCAAAGTTTCAATTTGATCTACAAAATATAAACTATTTTTTTCATGCCAAAAATCTTGTAGACCATGTTCTTTAGAAATCTGATTAATGATCTTTTCTCCACCATGTCCAAAAGGTGCATGTCCTAAATCATGTCCAACAGCAATTGCTCTTGTAAGTTCTGTATTTAATCCTAAATAATGAGCAATGGTATAACTTACTGAATCTACAAGATTTACATGCTCACTTCTTGTACAAACATGATCATCTTCAACTGCAAAAAAAACTTGTGTCTTATGTTTCAATCTACGATAAGCAAGAGAAAAAATAATACGATTATAATCTCTAGAAAAAGGACTTCTTAAATCATTTTTTCTTTGATAAAGTGCTTCATTTCTTGAAATTGCTTGTTGATATTGAGGATGATTTTCATACATTGCTTCTTTTAAAAAACTATTTTTTGACATTTTTTATACCTCGCTTTTTTATTATATAAAAATTAAAAAAAAAGATAAAGAAAAAGATTATCTTTCGATAATCTTTTAGAATTTTAAGAATCTTCTCATTGAAACAAAACTTCCAATTAAACCTACTCCAGCACCTAAGCCAGCTAAAATAAATGAGAAATCTCTAATAAATGGCATTGGGGCTTTTAATACAAGCATTGATGACATTAATGAACCACCTGTATAGTTATATAACGCTCCATAACCATAAACAAGAACAAGAATTGGAATAATTGCTCCAAATAATCCAATGAGCATACCTTCTAACATAAATGGAATACGAATGTACCAGTTACTTGCTCCAACCATTCTCATAATTGAAATTTCAGTAGATCTTGCTGTAATTGTAATTTTAATTGTATTAGATATCATGAATAAGGCGACAATAACTAAACCAACAATAAAAACTGATCCAGCTTTTTGTATTGTATTCAATGTCGTGACCATACTTTGTGTAGAATCACCACCATAATTAACAGAATTTACATTAGGAATATCTTGAATTTTTTTAGCTAAACTTGCAAGTTTTGTTGGATCTTTTGCTTCTACTTCATAAGCAGAACCTAAAGGATTATCTTCACGATAAGACTCAAATAACTCCTTACCATCTTTACCTTGTTTATCGATAAGTTTATTCAACTCTTCATCTTTTGATGAATATGTAACAGATCCAACACCTTTAAGTTTTTTGATTTGATTCCCTACTTCTTTTTCAGCATTTTCATCAATCGATCTTTCTAATTTAACATAAATACGCACACCATCTTCAATATTTGCTGAAATATCTTGAACATTAAGTGCTAAAACACTAATAACACCAATAAGTAATAAAGTAATTGTTACAGCAAAAATTGAAGAAAAAGACATTGCACCATTTCTCCATAAATTAACCAATGATTCTTTAAAATGTTTTGGCAAATTTTTTATACAACTTATTAATTCTTTCATTATAAATCATATCCTCCTAAAGATGTATCAGCATTAATGCAACCATCTTCCATTAAAATTGTACGCTTTTTATGTTCTTGTACAATCTTTTGATCGTGAGTTACAACTAACACAGTTGTCCCTTGTTCTTCATTAATACGCATTAATACATTAATAATTTCTTTTGAAGTTTCTGGATCCAAGTTTCCTGTTGGTTCATCAGCAATTAAAACTTTTGGACGATTTACAATTGCTCTAGCAATTGCAACTCTTTGTTGTTGACCACCTGATAATTCATTTGGGAGTT